>SMUZ01033569.1_pt1 | contig 34075 bp, 26 predicted proteins | sample 2456421 | NCBI WGS metagenome assembly SMUZ01 (sample SAMN11095932, study PRJNA526329) | marine sediment metagenome | biome: Marine sediment; feature: Surficial sediment; material: Deep marine sediment; isolation source: Hadal surficial sediment | place: Pacific Ocean | collected 2014-11 | depth... | reverse complement strand
CTTGCGTTTGCTACCGCGCGTTATCCTCGTCATTGCGTCGCCGTAATTCATCCCTGATGGACTCGAGGTCTGTCTCCGGCTCTTCGTCGGGCACGATTTCCATGACGGGCGGGTTGCTGCCAACATCCGGCAACGTGCCAAAATCGCCGCTGTATATTGCGCCCTCATCCTTAGCCTCGGGAATAAGCGCCATCGGTGAATTGCCGCTTAATTCTTCAGTCACCGGTTCTTCAGTTGGCGGCAGCACACCAAATTGAGCCAGGTACTCCGCTTCCTCGCGTTGCCGCCGGGCCTCCGCTACTCGCCGTCTGGCTTCGGCCCGGGCGCGCTGCGTTTCGCGCAATGCGTCACGCTTACGCTTGGATTGCGCCTCAAGTTCTGCACGTCGAGCTGAATCTTCCTGCGCCTCGGTCAGCATGACCGCCTCACGAGCATTTACGCACTCCGCGTCGTAGCGTGATTCCGCACGATTCCTGGTACAGCGAACCAGCGCAGCCTCCAGTAAGTTCGGATGCTCGATAAATTCCGACACGGAGCGCGGCGGCTTCTCCTCAGCGCAAGCTGCCAAAAGCATGACAGCGGCTGCCGGGATTGTGATTCGCAATAGTTTCATGGTCGCCGCGGGTCCATATCCTGTCGAAAAGCCGGAAAATTCCGTGTTATCTAGTACAGGATCATAACACCGGTGTCCGATCGCAAAACCGTCGCGAGTTCGCAGTTTTGTGATGCTATAGTGGCCGCGGCCCAAGGCAGGGAAGGATTTAGTGTCAGATTCAAACCAGTTTTCACTACTTGGGCAGCGCCGATTTGCGCCATTTTTCGTCACCCAGTTCCTGGGGGCGCTCAACGACAATATTTTCCGCAATGGACTTGTGATCCTGGTCACATTTCAGGGTGTACTCGTAGCCGGCATGGAAGCCGGGATGCTCGCGAACGTCGCCGGCGCGCTTTTTATACTGCCCTTCTTCCTGTTTTCGGCAATGGCCGGACAACTGGCCGACAAATACGAAAAGTCGATGCTCATGCGTCGCATCAAATTGCTGGAAATCGCGTTGATGTCGATTGCTGCGGTGGCGTTCTACACACAGAGTTTTACGCTGCTGTTGCTGGTTCTGTTCATGACCGGGTTTCAATCGACCTTGTTCGGTCCTGTCAAATACGCCTACTTGCCACAGCAGCTTGCGGCGGACGAACTCATCGGTGGCAACGCACTCGTCGAGTCCGGCACCTATGTCGCGATCATTCTCGGATTGATCGGCGGCGGCCTGTTGGTCGATGGCAGTCTGGATAGCCAAATACTCATCGGCGCTGCACTAATCGGCGTCGCGTGTCTCGGCTACCTCGCAAGCCGGCAAGTGCCCGCCACCAAGGCCGTGGATCCTGCCCTGACGCTCAGCCTGAATGCGTGGAAGGAAACCTGGCGCATCGTCGGCTACGCGCGCGAGAATAAAAGCGTCTACCTGTCCATCCTGGGCATTTCCTGGTTTTGGTTTTTCGGCTCGGCGATGACCTTGCAAATACCCGCGTACACGCGCGACATCATGCATGGCAATGAGGTCATTACAACCGGACTCCTCGCGGCATTCGCGATCGGTGTTGGTATCGGCTCGCTGCTTTGCGAACGCATGTCCGATCATAAAGTCGAGCTGGGCCTGGTTCCGTTCGGATCGATTGGCTTGAGCGTGTTCGCCATCGACCTGTATTTTGCACAGCCCGTCGCAAGCAGCACGCATGTCAACTCGATCGCAGAATTTCTCGCACGACCTGGAAGCTGGCGTGTCCTGATCGACCTGTGTCTCATTGGCGCCTTCGGGGGCTTTTACAGTGTGCCGCTGTATGCGTTGATCCAGCAACGCTCCAGGCGCCAACACCTGTCTCGAATCATCGCCGCCAACAATATTATCAACGCGATATTCATGGTCGGAGCGTCACTGCTTTCCATCGCCCTGCTCAGCGCAGGACTTTCCGTTCCCGAATTATTCCTGGTTATTGCGGCGCTCAATGCAGTCGTGGCCATCTACATTTATACATTGCTCCCCGAATTCCTCATGCGCTTCCTCGCCTGGATAATTATCAGCGTGTTCTACCGCATACGGCCTGTCGGATCACAAAACATCCCCGATGAGGGACCCGCCGTTATTGTCTGTAATCACGTCAGCTATATGGACCCCATTATTCTCGGTGGCTCGATACGCCGACCAATGCGTTTCGTGATGTATTACAAGATATTCGACATACCGCTTCTGAACGTCTTCTTTCGCACCGCCAAAGCAATCCCGATCGCGGCGGCACATGAAGATGAGCAATTAATGAATGACGCGTTTGCGACGATAGATGCAGAACTTGCGGACGGTAATCTTGTTTGCATTTTCCCGGAGGGCGGGATTACCGGGGACGGCGAGGTCCAACAATTTCGACCGGGGATTGAGAAAATCATCGAACGCCGCGCTGTGCCGGTAATACCCGTCGCGCTTGGACGCTTATGGGGAAGCTGGTTTAGTCGTAATCAGCGTGGCGGAATTCGTAAAATCCCTGGGCGATTGTTCGCGAAAGTACCGGTCACGATTGGCGCAGCGATCCCTGCTTCCGAGGTCAGTGCCGCAAAACTCGAACTGCTTGTTCGTAGCTTGCGAGGCGACCAGCGTTAGGCATCTAGTCAGTGTCGTCCGCCGCGACAGATAGTCGAGCGCGCCACTCTGCAAGCAAGGATTCACGGTTACCAAAGAGACCGCCACCCTCGCTGTCATCGAATCGCAAATGGGCCAGATGCACATTGCCATCCCTGACGACCGGCAGGTAAAGATGGCTGCCGGCAGCGTTAGCAATGGCTCCGGCGCTAGCCGCGCGTCCAAAAACCATGCGCGCCCCTGTTAAAGCTTTCGGCGCAAACAGGCTGTCCAGCCAGATCAAGCCCTTAGTCGATGAACCTGCTCGATGGATCCAGCGTGACGTTCGAAACAGAACTCGTGACCCGGCAGGACTAAATGCGATCTCTTCAACCGGCGCCGGCAACAGCAATTTTTCAACTCCTGTTTGTCCTTCGGTCAGGTTGAACAATTGCGCAATATTCGCTTGATCCACGAGAACCAGGTAACGCCCGCGTGGCGACGCCGCAAGCCGCCGAATCGCCGAGTGGCCCTGCCAGCGGCGCTGCAAGCTCCAATCTCCGGCCGCATCCCGACTGATGGCGCTGAGGACACCACTTTCGCTGCCAATAAAGAGCTCATTGTCGGGTCCAAATGCGATGCTCGAGTGTGTCTCACCCAATTCCTTCTCCATGAGCAGGTCGCCTGTCTCTGCATCCACGATGCCGACCCAGTTGCCGTTGAGTACGCCAATCAAACTGCCGTCCGCAGAGAACAGCACATGATCCACAAGCGATCCGGGCAGATTGGTTATAAATGTCCGCGGCAAGCCATCCGCTGTCGCCCAAACCCTGAGTGAATTGTCGGCGGCGACACTGACCACGCTCAGCCCATCCGTGCTGACGGCCAGTCGCCGCACCGGGTCGTTATGCCCCAGGAAGCTGACATCCTTGCTCGCCTCGGCAATCGCCTCGTGGCCAGCCGTGATATCGAGAATATGCACGTGACCGCTGCGGTCCCCGATCGCATAGGCCGTCGCGTCCGGTAAGGCGACGACGACGGCGTCGCCGGACGACGCCCAGATTGAATGGCCGCCACTCTCGACGACAGACGACGAACCCGGCGCAGGGATCTGCCAAAATCGAACCGCGGTACCCGGCCCACCCGTTATTAATACGTCCTCGTCGCGACTAAACGCGAGCATGTCGCCCACTGATTGAGATGCGCTGACGCCGACGGGCGGACCCAGCTGTTGACCGCTCGCCGAATCGTACAACTGGAATCCGCTACGCGGCCGGCCGGCGACAAAACGCGCACCGGATGCCGAGAAGCTGAGTTGCCAGTGCCCGTCACCGAACTCTTCGAGCAACGGTGATGAAGGCTCCTCGACCGACCATAAGGAAATGCCAGCCGACTCGAATACGGTGCCGAGCATGTCTCCTCCGGCACTCAGCTCGATCGCACTCGGCTGCATCGGCAAATCGATTTGCGCCAGCATCTCGCCACTTAGAAAATCCCACACGCGGATCGCACGATCGTAGTCAGCAATCGCGATGTGTTGGCCACTCGCGCTCAGCGCGACAAGCGCCGGCGCGCCGGCGACCAGCAGTTCGCTGTCTTTCTCCGCGACGTCGATATCCCAAAGTTCCAGCCGTGTTTCGATGTCACCGCGATGCTGCACAACCAGGTGTCGACCATCCGCTGTTAACATTGAGGTCGCACTCGCGGCACCAATCGCTAATGTTTCACCGCGCTTGCCAGTCACTGTGTTCCAGAGGTTCACGGTATCCTGCGTCGCTGTAAGAAGCCGCCTGGCACCGTCATCAAGACCGATAATGCGTTCGCTCTCGTTTACGGCCATGGTCGACACGGGTTTTGCAAAAGCCAGGTCCCAAAGACGGGCGCTATCACTTCGCGTCGCGCGCGCAACAGCGTATCGTCCGTCTGCGCCGATCCACAACTGTTCGGTCTCGCGTTCCGTTGGATCCGGAATGCTGAGCCCGCGTTGAAAATCCTCAATCAGTCCTTGCGAATTCAACGTCAGGTTCCAGCCAACCAAATGTCCGGCTACACCGATAGCCTCGTCGCGCAAACTGAGACTCCAGGTCCCGATCAGCGATTCGCCGCGCAAGCCATTGAGCTGTGCGGACGACACGCGAATATCTTCGTTGCTCGATGCGCGTTCACGATTCAGGTCGATCTCAACAGCGCGACCTGAGGGCGCAATCACTTTGATGCGTAAGTCGGAAAGACGCGGATGGCTGATGTTCAGGGTCAGGCCTATTCGATTAAGCGTTTCGTCGCGATCGACAATGACGCGACGAACCAGGGGTGTGACCTCAAGCGCCGTGATGACCCAATCTTCGATTCTCGAGAGACCTTGCGGGCCCAGGGCCCATTGCGAGACATTTGCTCCGTTGGTCGATGTCAGCAAGAGACTGCCCGGATTGAACACCGCGTTGCTCTGCTGCTCGAAAGGCAAACTCGCCAACAGCAACGGGTAATCATCGGCCACTAGAGAAGCACTGCGATTGCGCCGCTGCGGCGTCGACAGCACAAGCGCCTCCAGCGACGCGAGCAAAGCATCGTCGCGACGCTCTTCGCGCATCGCCAGGCGGGCACGCCGATCCCAGAATTCCGCCACCAATTGCTGTGGCATATTGCCGGCGTCGGGAAGATCAGCGGCAGTCGCCGCAATTGCCAATATATCCTCAGTGGACACCGATATTGCTGCGCGGCCGCGTAGAAAGCTTCGATACAGGCTGTCGGCGACGTCAGCGTGTCCTGGAAACGATCGCAGGTTCAGCCAGGCCGTCTCAGCAACAACGAGTTCAGTCTCCATGGTCGTCAGTACATTCTGATAGGCCCTTGGCAACCATTGCGTATACAACAATGGAATTGCCGTAATCAGCAGCACGACGCCGACCGCGATAATAGGTACTCGCCAATGTATCGGCAGGTTTTCGTTGGCCCAACGCGCTGTGAAGACATTTTCGTATATACGATTACGAATTTTGAGATCGCCGGACTCATCAACTTCCAGCAGGCCGACCGCCATGAGACGACGCTGCAGCCCCGAACCAAGATCCGCAGGCACATGGATGCCTTTGCGAATACGCCCGTACAAGGTCAGCAAGGCCTCGCTTTTCTTGTCGTCATTCACGATCTGCCGATGAATGTGACTCATGTGCGGTTCGCTATGCAGTGCTGCGCGGCCCGCAAGTTGCTGCATAACGATGCGATCGACTTGTGCCGCGATATCATCGCCCAGGTCTTCGCGTGCGATCGCGCGCGCAAGTTTTTGCGACAAATAGGGCTGCCCTCGCGTCCAATAGAAGACACGATCGAGCGCCAGCTCCGCATCCTCGGCGCTGAGGTTTAGTTCAGTGGCAAAAAGACTCAGGTCCGAGCGTGAGAAATCACCCAACGGGATCGCCTGCGTTATTTTGAACGGCGAGAGCTCGGGCTCTTCGATAAGGCTCAGTGGATCGCATTCGCCGAGCAGAACAAAGGTAAGACGTGCAAACTCCGGATCCGTCGTGCGCGCATTGTGTGCGCCACGTACACTGGCCAGAAGCTGGTCCGCGAATGGCAGGGCTTCGATACACTGTATCTCGTCGATAAAGATTACGACGCGCTGCTGCAAGTTGCGCAAGATGACCTCGGAGTAAAACTCCTGCAAGCGCTGGCGGTTACTTAATATGGATTTGTCCTGCCACCAGGACTGCAACTCAAAACGAATCCGCAGTTGTCGCAGTAATCGATAGGCCACGCTGTAGTACCAGCGGCCCGCATCTACTCCGGCATCACGATCACTGATTTGCTCCAGGTCCAGCACCGCGACATGAAAACCGTTGTTTTCCAAACGCACTGACGTTGCTGCGATCAGGCTCGACTTACCGCTGCGGTAAGGCGCTATTACATGAGAGAAGCGACCCGCGACCACGGCTTCATACAGGAGATCATCGGCGCGGCGGCGAATATAGCCTGCACGAACCGCATGCAACGGCGAGCCGACGCTGAAAAACTCGCCAGTGTTGTCGCTTCTTGCTGCTTGTTCGTTCGTTTTGTCAGACATTGCTGCGTCCGGATGTAGCGCGGCCCAGGCGGGCCGCGGATGTCAGGCTATCTTAACGAAGTCGCCGCCTCCTATGGCAGTGCGTGGCAACAGCCAGTGTCGCAGCTTAAAACGCCACCCCAAGCCTTTTCGCAGTTTTTTCCGGATTTTTGACCATAATCGCGACACGTTCGAGATTTATTGCGAATCATTGTGTTCGAATTTTTTCTGTAGAAGGTCGCTTGGCTGCAGCCGGCGATCGGGTATACTGCCGCGGCCGCTATCACGGCAGCTGATAATTCGGAAACAAAATATGGATTTTCATCACTCGCATAACCTTGTTGAACCGCACAAGGCTGGCGCCGAACGACATTACGGTATTCGTGTAACGCTGCCCGATACGGACACGCTGCGCGATGTGCTGGGTGACGACTGGGAGCGATTGCACTGGTTTCCAACCGAGAGCGATCGCGACGCCGCCTACAACAAGATGGCCACTCGCCACGGCTACTATCGTGACAGCGACACGCCGACCCAGGTGCTTGAAAAAATAAATCGCTAGCCCTTGCTTGCTGTCCTTGCCAGCTAATTTTGTAACCTGGATGCCGAGCCGATGAAAAGGTAGAAATTCGTCCGGCCGCCCTCCGCGAAACCGGCGGCCAGATAGGTCGGCCCAATCGGCGTATCCAGTCCCAGGAATACGCTGCCGTTCGTCAGCAAGGAATTGAAACTCATGTCACTGCGATCCTGCCAGACGTTTCCCGCCTCGAGTGATGCGCCAACATAGACAGGTATGTGCAGGAAACCGCCCCCTGCGCTGCTCACCTGCCGGTAGTACACGACTCGCAACAAGGCCGCGTGTGGCCCGCTTAACTGGCCGCGCTCAAGTCCTGACAGGCGCAAAAACCCACCCAGTGGAAAATAATTCTGCACGGGGCTGACGGGGTCGAGCGTCGTTTGGTAATCCAGGCCCAGCAGCAAGGAACTCTTGCCACGTGTGAACGCCGTCGTGATGTCGAATTCCACGGTATCGAAACGCGTGTCTGCGCCGAGTCCCGGCAGCGACGAGTTCCAGGCCAGTCCGGACAGGATACCGTGCTGCGGAAACTGTGCATTGTCGAGTGTGTCAAAGCGAAGCTGGGTAAGAATACCGCCCGAATCAAAATCCGTGTTCGGAATGGACGGGGCACCCACCTTGACTCTCGACTCTCCGCGGCCTCGATAGACGCCAATACGAAATTCGCCCACTCTGCCGATCTCGGCGCCGACATCTACTTGCAACACGGCCTCTGTCAGTCGCAGACGTGCGGCGGCATCATTCGCCACGAATGCGTTCTGGTTCGATTGTTCGAACACGAAACTCGGCGCGACGAAAATGCGAGAATCGAATCGAAGAGGCTGATAAAGCTCTGTTGCAAATCGTGGATCGGTACCCAATTGAAAATCAGTCACCAATTCTGCGCCCAGACTGTTTAACCCGGCACGACGCCAGCGCATTGCGACATTGAAAGCCGTTGACCCCTCGAAATCGTCCTCAAGCGCAACACCGAATCGAAGATAATTCGGCCCCCATCTCTTGGAACGCGCATTGAACTCGACGCCTGTCTCACCATCTTCCTCAACAAGACGATAGCCACCTTTTTCAAAAAGTCGCAAGCCGAACAAGAGCTCTGCTTGTGCAGCCAATACGTCTGCGTCAATTGGATCACCGACCTGCACATCCATGCGAGCTGCAAGTATTTCCGGTGCAACCTTCGCATCGTGGACTACTCTCACAAATGCCAGCTTATCTGTAGGCGGCGAGAGCACTGTGCGTTCGGACAAGTACTGCGCGTAAGCCTGCTCGTCGAGAGCCATCGCCTGCAGCTCATCCGCAAGCGCTCGCGTTGCCGCCGCACCGGGCTCAAAGGTCTCCGCCGCGTGAACGAAATCGCTTGAAGCGAACAGACCGAGGTCCGGCGTAATCAGCACATCTTTCGGGCCCAGACGATTTATCTGGCGCCGAGTCTCCTGGCGAATCAACAGTGTGAGAACTTGCTCCGAAATGGCGATAGCCGAATCCAGCTCGTCCATTTTGTACATGGGGAATTCGACATCAACAGCGATAATCAGGTCGACGCCCATATCCTGAATGACGCTAACGCCGAGATTTCCAACCAGCCCGCCATCCACCAGCAAGCGACCATCGACAAGCACCGGTGCGAACGCGGCCGGCACGGACATGCTCGCACGAATCGCTAACGCAAGATCACCCTCACCCATCGTATAGGCCTCACCCGCGACAATATCGGATGCGATCGCCCGGAACGGGATCGGCAAATCATCGAAGTCGTGCACGTCCGAAGCGTCCAGCGTCAATTCGCGCAAGATCAGATCGAGACGATGGCCGAGTACGACAGCTTGCGGAAACAGCAACTCACCATCGCGATAGCCGAGCTCGAAGTTGATAGGAAATTGTTCATCATCGCGTTTGCGTCGAAAGCTGAGATCCTCGCGATTCGGTCGATCCGACAACACGGCTGCCCAATCGAGCGTCGACACTGTTTCCTCGAGGTCTTCGACGCTCATGCCGGACGCATACAATCCTCCAACAATCGCGCCCATGCTCGTACCGACGATCGCATCGATCGGTATGCGCATGCGTTCCAGTTCCCTGATAACGCCGATGTGCGCGGCGCCTCTGGCACCGCCGCCGCCAAGCACGAGTCCGATTCGTGGTCTGGTCGGAGGTGCTGCCGTCTCCCCCTCGAGCAATCCCGCCGGCGAATGTTCCTCTGCCTGGCCCGCTACAGACAGCAGCAATAGCATTGTGCACAGAATCGTCAGCGGTCGTTTTCCCAACTCCTGCATTCTCAATGCATGCTTACTCCACCACTCGAAATGAATCGCTGTACTGCTGCAGTGCGTTCAATTCATCCGTCATGCGCCGCTCGTCCCAGGCGAGTTCGGCGGCCGCTATTGCAGCAATCTTATTGTAATGAGGCCTGCCCTGGTCTGCATTCAGCCCCAGCATGAGGCGCCGGTAAACAAGGTCACTCAGTGTCCTGGCCATCTCATCCCGAATGCCGAACACGACCTCCGCCGCGAGCACGGTTTGCTCAGCATCGATGCATCGATTGAGTACGGGCTTACGACGACACAGTTCGACGATCTGCGTCGCCCGGCCACCGTAGATTGACAGCAGCCGTTCGAGACCTTGTTCGGACAGGATCGCCAGAGATTGCAATTCGTCCTTTGCTGCATCGAAACCCCAGCCGCCCGGGAGCGGTGTGTCAAAACTTCTACAGGGAGCCGTTCGGCGCTGCAGCATTTTTCCAACGCGATCGACAGTTTGCTCCGCAAGGTGGCGATAAGTCGTCAGCTTGCCCCCAACCACCGAGATCAGCCCTTTGGCGATGGCCTTGTTCTTCTTGATGACATGTTTTCGGGAGATGGCCGATTCAGGGCCCTTGACACGATGCGGCAATGGACGAATGCCCGCATACGCGTAATGGATATCGCCGACCGCAAGCCGCGCCGACGGAAACACACGATTGGTCTCGGCCAGCAGATAGTCTACTTCCGCACGACTGGCGCGAACTTCCTGCAGTGAATCCTTGTATCGAATGTCGGTCGTCCCGATCAGAAGCTGATCATTCCAGGGAATGATAAAGAGCGGCCGCGCGTCGGCCTCTGCTTCAATATAGAACGCATCGACCGGAGCGCCCTCGAAACGACCGACAACGATGTGGCTGCCCTTGGTTCCACCAATCAGCTGCTTCGGATTGTCTGCGGCAATCCCGAGTACCTGGTCAACCCACGGCCCTGCAGCATTCACCACGACGCTGGCCGTCAATGACCCCTGCTCGCCGGTGATCGTGTCTTCAAATAAAATTTCGTCGATGCAACCAGCCTTCACTCCTATTTTCCTGGCGCGACAATAGGTTCGAATGGACGCACCCGCAGCGCGGGCCGCGAGCAAATTCTCCAATACCAGGCGTTCTGCGAACGTTACCTGTGCGTCGTAATAACGAGCCCCTGCGCATAAGCCCTCGCGACGCAAGCCCGGCGCCGCCTCAAGCAATTCATCCGCATCCAGCATGTCATGGCCCGGCATTCGTTTTCCCATGGACAGAATGTCATACACGATCATGCCGAGCCTGATTAGCAGCGGCCCACGCTTGGCTGATTCGTAGATTGGAATCGTGATGCGCAGTGGTTTGACGAGGTGCGCGGCAATTTGTCGCAAGTAGCGACGCTCGTGCAATGATTCGTACACGAGTGGAATTTCAAAGTGTTCGAGATAGCGCAAACCGCCGTGAATGAGCCGGCTTGACACAGCGGACGTGCCACTGCACAGGTCGTTTTGCTCGAGTACTACAACGCTTATGCCGCGCATCGCCGCATCCCGAGCGATACCGGCGCCATTTATTCCGGCTCCGATAACGGCGAGATCGAATTCTTTCACCACGGCCTAGCCCGACAGGCGGTAGTGCCGATCAAAGCTCGACAGCGTGACCTCACCTTTTGACACAGCAACACTGCCGCTTCTCGCCACGGCCGAGAGCTCTCCGACCTCTGCCGCGTCGGAGATGAAATTATCAATCTCTGCCACCCGGCCCGTCAGCTGCAAGGTGTAACTGAGCAGCGAATCATCAAGCACTTCTGCGTCGTATTTTTTAGCGAGCGCTTCGGCCGCCGGCAAGTTACCGTCGTCCAGCTTGAGTTTGATGATCGCAAGTTCACGCTCGAAGTGATCGCCAATCGTCATGTCGTGAATATTGACGACGTCGACCAACTTGGCTAATTGCGTATTCAATTTCGCGATGACCTCATCGCTGCCGAAGACGACAAGTGTTACACGTGAAATCATTGGATTGTCAGTCGCGGCAACGTTTAGCGAATCGATATTGTAGCCGCGAGACGAAAACATGCCGGTGACGCGTGTTAATGCGCCGACCTCATTTTCGAGTAAAACTGAAATTGCGTGCCGCATGGCTTTTCCGTTCTTTAGCTCCGCGGATAGTCGCGCAGTCGGCTGAATATTGCAATGCAATAAAAATTAGTAAACACTCGCCGGAAATCCAACACTTGAGCAAGCAGTGAACAGCGAAACCGCCGCCGCGAATTCGACCCAACATCCCCTGGCCGGAACCACCATGTCGGGGGCCGATATCGTCGTGCAGGTACTTGCGGATGAGGGAATCGACACGATCTTCGGTTACTCAGGCGGCGCGATTTTGCCGACCTATGATGCGGTGTTCCGATACAACGATGTGAACAAGCGCCCGAACGGGAGTGCAGCGATGCCACTGATCGTGCCTGCCAATGAGCAAGGCGCCGGATTTATGGCTGCCGGTTATGCCCGCGCGAGCGGCAAGGTTGGCGTCGTCATTGTCACGTCAGGGCCGGGCGCGACCAATACGGTTACGCCCGTAAGGGATTGCATGGCGGACTCCATTCCGATTGTTGTCATCTGCGGGCAGGTGCCTCGTGCTGCAATAGGCACCGACGCATTTCAGGAAGCCCCGGTCTCCGCGATCATGGGCGCTGTTGCCAAACATGTTTTCCTGGTCACAGATCCGGCGCGAATTGAGGATACGATTCGCAGCGCGTTCATGCTGGCGCGATCGGGGCGTCCGGGTCCTGTTGTCGTCGATATCCCCAAAGATGTTCAGAACTCGGACATCGAGTTCAAAGGCCAGGGTCAACTGGCACTCACGGGCTACCGGCGACGACTCGCAGCGATTATCGCCAACAGGCTCAGCGACGAATCCTGCGAGCGCTTTTTCAAGATGCTGGCCGAATCCGACCGGCCCTTGATTTACGCGGGTGGCGGCGTGATCAGTGCCAATGCAACAAAACCGATGCGCCGCCTTGCGAACGCGTTCGGCATACCGGTTACGACAACATTAATGGCGCTGGGTGCCAGCGATACAACTCACCCTCTGGCCCTGCACATGCTTGGCATGCACGGTGTTGCCTCAGCAAATTATGCCGTAGAAGACTGTGATTTCCTGATTGCTGTTGGCGCACGTTTTGACGATCGAGTCGTCGGCGTGCCGCATCGATTCGCGCCAAACGCGAAAAACATTGCACACTTTGACGTCGACATCGCAGAAATCAGCAAAGTAAAACGCGTCAGCTGGCATCATGTGGGCGTACTCGGACGAGACCTGACGATCTTGACGGAGTACGGCAAAGCTGTTGGCTTCAACAAAGTCTTTAGCGACTGGCATGCGGAGATCGCCGAGCTCAAGAAGACCTACTGCCTGAATTACGATCGCGACAGTAGCTTGATTCAGCCCTATGCGATCATCGAGGAGATCAATCGACTGACGAAAGGCGAAGCGATCATCTCAACGGGTGTTGGCCAACACCAAATGTGGGCTGCGCAGTATTTCGATTTTCGCGAGCCTCGTCTGTGGCTGACATCGGGCAGCATGGGCACGATGGGCTTCGGTTTGCCGGCCGCGATCGGCGCGCTGTTTGCGCAGCCGGATCGTGTCGTGATCGACATCGACGGCGACGCGAGTATTCGGATGAACATCGGTGAACTTGAAACGGCGACGACCTACAAGTTACCGTTGAAAGTCATCGTGCTTAATAATTACGGCGATGGCATGGTGCGGCAGTGGCAAAAGCTGTATTACAACAGCCGCATGTCCGGCAGTGACAAGTCGCTGCATCGCAAGAATTTCGTCAAAGCTGCGCAGGCCGATGGCTTTGCGTTTGCCAGAAAACTCGAACGCAAAGAAGACATCGCGATAATCGTCGCTGAGTTCCTGGCGTTCGACGGCGCCGCGTTTCTGGAGGTGATCATCGACCCCGATGCCGGCGTTTATCCAATGGTCGGACCCGGTCTTGGTTATGACCAGATGATTACCGGCGATTTCATCAAGAGTCGAAATAAACCCGGGAGCGAAAAACCCGGCGCCAGCGAAATGTTCTAACAGCGACGGTGTCGCATCGGAGAAGCCCATGAACGAAGTTCAATTATCCGGAAGCTGCCTTTGCGGCTCCATTACCTACGAAATTCACGGTGAATCATTGCTGTTCGCGCACTGCCATTGCCAGCGTTGCCGCAAGGCGAGCGGTACGGGTCACGCCAGCAATATCATATTGAAACCCGTGTCCGTTAAATGGACGGCGGGCGAACAGCTGTTACGCCGCTACAAGGTTCCTGACGCAAAACGCTTTACGGCGGTATTTTGCAGCGAATGCGGCAGCTCGATGCCCCGTGTCGCAGCCGACAACAGCATCGTGGTTGTGCCGGCAGGCTCGCTCGACAGCGACCCGGGCATTCGTCCCGACGCCAGAATCTTTCAGGATTCACGCGCCGAATGGTCCTGCCTCGGCGATGACGTGCCGGCATTCGATACATACCCGCCCAAGGCTTGAAGTGCCCGACTACCTGATAACGACCCGTAAGCTGCATCGCGGCGCGTTCGCGGCCGAGCCCGGACCGACGCGGTTTCTCAAGATAGCCGCGGCTGCATCACCCGATCCGGGCCAGGCGATCAAGCGCAAATCCTGGCTTGCCGAGGTCCTGTCTCTTGCACACACGCATGAGGACCCCCGCACAGGCGAGGACTGCGGTGACATCGTGGTTTTCGTTCACGGCTATAACACCACTCCCGTCGAAAGCATCGAGCGACACCGGGTGTTTCACGCGGGCCTTGCCAACGCCGGCTTCAAGGGCGCGTTCGTGAGCTTTGACTGGCCCAGCGACAACCGGGCGATTAATTACCTTGAAGATCGCAGTGACGCCAAAATGACGGCGCTAACGCTGGTCGACGATTGCATCTCGCTGCTCGCGGCCACGCAATATCGCGACTGCAAAATAAACCTGCACGTGGTTGCGCATTCGATGGGCGCCTATCTTGTACGCGAAGCGTTCGACGACGCCGACGATCGACCTGCTATCGCGAACAGCAACTGGACTGTTTCGCAATTGTGCTTTGTTGCTGCAGATGTGTCGGCCGGATCCATGGCCGCAAACGATTCACGCTCACGATCCCTGTATCGCCATTGTGTTCGCCTGACCAATTATCAAAACCCCTACGATGCAGCGCTAAAATTGTCCAACGTGAAGCGCGCTGGCGTCGCGCCCAAGGCAGGTCGACGGGGATTGCCCGATGGCCGGCCACATAAGGCCGTCAATGTGAACTGCGGTAAGCACTACGCAGCGACTTTCGAGGATGCTGACAATAACGGCCATTCCTGGTACTTCGGAGACGCCGCTTTTCTTGGAGATTTGGCGGAGACATTGGCTGGGGACAAGGACCGGCGGGTTATTGGCGCGCGCCGCAGCAACGCACAGGGCGAGCTGCAACTGCTTTAGGCAAGCAGGCCTCAGGTCCGGTATTATGTGAACTGGCTCAAGGAATGCTGACGCGTAATGCGCGACAGTGATGATGCCCGGATAAGCTGAGTCGCGGTTGTTGAGCATTATGCAATTTGTGTCGAGAAAGGAAACGCGTAACAAGATTGTCATCCTCAATCCCAAAGGGGGTTGCGGCAAGTCGACGATCGCGACGAATATCGCGGCCTGTTACGCGTCTCGTGGAATGTCCCCGGCCCTGATGGATTTCGACCGCCAGGCTTCGAGCATTGCGTGGCTCCAGCGACGCCCAACAGACCTTCCGCAAATACACGGCATCGATGCCCACAAGAAATCCATGCAGGCGACTCGCAGCTGGCAGTTGCGAGTGCCGAGCGACGTTCGAACGCTGATCGTTGATTCGCCGGCAAGCGTCACGCACGACGACCTGCGCGAGCTCACACGCGACTCATCCAGCATCCTCGTACCTGTCCTGCCATCGCCGATGGACATTCACGCAGCGTCGCGCTGTATTGCCGATCTCCTGCTGGTTGCGAAAGTAAATCGAAACGAGCGCAAGCTGGCTGTGGTGGCGAACCGCACTCGAAAAAATACCAAGTCGTTCGCCCAGCTCATGCGTTTTCTCGACTCTCTTGGAATTCCAATTGTCGCTGTACTTCGAGACACGCAGAACTTTGTATACTCCGCCGAACACGGCATCGGCGTGCACGAGATGCAGCCGTCACGTGTTCGGCCGGATGTGAAACAGATCGACATGCTTGTCGATTGGCTTGATCGTTGGGAAGATCGCCGCAAACGGGCAATCGAGATTAGCAATATCTCGCGGCAGCGAGTCTCTCCCAGCGCGATACTGCAAAAAAACTCAGCTAGTGGTCTAACAAGCTTGTATTGATGGACCATCAGGCTCCGCCTGAATCTTCGCGAATAAGTCGGCGTCCACGTTTCCGCCGCTGATGACGACCACGGTTATTTTGCCGGCGACGTCTATCTTGGCGCTCAATACTGCGGCCAGCGCAACCGCGGCGCCGGGCTCGACCACCAGCTTGAGATGACGAAATGCAAAACGCATGGCAGCACCTACCTCATCGTCGCTGACTGTCAATCCCGGACCCGTCAGCTTCTGCACGATGGGAAATGTCAGTCGGCCTGGCGTAGGTGCCAGCAACGCGTCGCAAATCGATCGCGCAGAATCGTCAACGCGCACACGCTTACCGATGGCCAGCGAACGCGCCGTATCGTCGAAGGTTTCAGGTTCGACCGTGTGAATAGCCACATCGGAAATTCGATCTGCCAACGCGACAGCCGACCCTGCTGTCAGGCCGCCGCCGCCACAGCATATGAGTACCTGGTCCGGGCTTAGCCCCAGCTCTTTGGACTGCTCTGCAATTTCCAGCCCAACGGTCCCCTGCCCCGCGATAATGTGCTCATGGTCGTAAGACGGGACAAGCTCGGCACCGCGTTCTGCCGCTATCTCGCGCGCGATTTGCTCGCGGTCACCCGTGTAACGATTGTAGCCAATCACTTCGCCGCCCAGCCGACGCGTATTTTCAAGTTTTGCAACGGGTGCATCCTCAGGCATAACGATTGCAGCGTGAATACCCAGCAATCCCGCCGCGCAGGCGACACCCTGAGCGTGATTGCCGGATGAAAACGCCACGACACCGCGCTGCTTTTGTTGCGCATCGAGCTGACTTAAAAGATTGTATGCACCGCGAATCTTGAACGAGCCCGTGCGTTGCAGGCACTCCAGCTTCAACAGGATGCGGCCGCCCACTGCCTCATTCAAGACAGCGTTTTCGATCAATGGCGTTCGAACTGCAACGTCAACGAGCCGCCGCGACGCGTCTTCTACGTCTTTTATGTCGATCATTCAGGTTCTTTCAGAAGCCGGTCGATTTTCGCGGCGCAGATAAAGTCATTATCCGACAGGCCGTTGATCGCGTGCGTCGTATAGCTCACGGCACAGCTGCCGTAGCTAATCGTCAGAACGGGATGATGCCCCTGGGAAATGGCGATCCAGGCGACGGCGTTGGCAAATCCCAAAGTGCGGCTGTAGGCAGGAAATTCGAATAACCGCGATATTTCGAGGCCGTCGGCGCTCAGCAACCAGTCCTCGTGCAGCGCATTCATGAATTTACCGGCCTGCTCCGGCGTCAGGGCTGCAACTCCGCCTTCACAGGGTTTACAGCTTTGTTTTGCAAGTTCTTCTGTCATGCAGGGAGTATAGAAAAAAACCGGCCCCGAAGGGCCGGTTTGCCCGAATTATTCGGGCCAGGCGGAGACTCGAGAAGAGTCGCGAGCTTGCAAGACTTACTGCGGGTTTGACGCGAACGACACCTGCTTGTCGATGAACAATGTCAGGCTGACACGACGCTCCAGCGCAAAGCTGTCAACGCTTTCGTCCTGTGCGGGCGCTTCACCGTGGGCCGCGAAACTGATGCGGGAAGAATCCACGCCAGCGGCAAGAAGCTGTTGCCTGACGAATTCCACACGTTTTTCCGACAAGAGCTGATTGTAATCCGCGGCGCCGCGCTCATCGGCAAAACCGTCGAGTTTCACCTGCACGTCCGACATCGCTGCAAGCGTCGTCGCCAACTCGGCCAGTCGGCTGCCCGTGGTGTCCGCCAGTACATGCTCGTCCGTGCGGAACAACAGGTCCATTGCGATGCCGGCTTGCAGCAGGCTCACGAGCTCGGGCCTTGACGCGTTCAGGTTGTATTCGAGTTCGCTGACCGTGTTCTGCGATTCATTTAGCGAAATATTCAAGCCGTCAATCGACGCGTTGAGCGTGTCAATTTCCGCGCCCTTTTGGTGCAGGGTTTCGCCGATCTTGGCGCCAATTGCTGCGCCAAGCATGAAGCCGACCGGCCCCCCGGCTATGGCGCCGATGACGCCGCCTGTGCTAACGCCGATGGTTTCCTCTTTTGATGCACTGGCCGCGTTCGCTGCGGGTGCAGTGGCAAGTACGCCCAGTGCCGTAATCGTCCAGATCAAGTTACGCATTGAAAAATCCTCCGAAAGTCAAAGGCCCTTTTGGCCTCCGTCGGATTCATTACATGCCGGAATTGCGTTACAGAACGGCCCGCATCGTGCAAAGCCTGCGATCAATTGTGGTGAATTGTGGCCGTGTCAGTTACGTCGGCCCAAAGCGACAAAGGTACCGCCGTTGCGATCGCATAGAATCCGCATCAGTTGCGAGAACTTGTGCGCCGAAGGCGGGACACCGCCGGCACCAAAGAACGGAAAACCCACGGCATGGATGCGAACCATGCGTTTGCCGTCCGCGCCCACGCGATTAACGACATCGATTTGCTTGACGACGGCATCCACCGAACGCCCCGTAAATTCATCCCCGAATACAAAGATACTGATTTTTCGATCCGGTGCCCAAAACGTATTGATCGCATAGATAATGCCATCGACAGGATTACTGTCGCTAAAGGGTCGCCAGGTTTTCATCGTATTGACGATGGCCTCGCGACGCCCCGGTGTATCCGGTATCCATTTGCCTGCGTACTGCTGGAACATGTACTTGCCGTTGTCATTAAGAATCTGTATTCCCTTGACTTGTGGATACACGTCCAGTGTTTCACTGATCTTGTCAATCGCGCGCGACCAGTTGAGTTGCTGCATACTTCCCGACGTATCGATAACAAAAATAATGTATTCACTGTCGACGGGAATTCCGGCAATGGCATCGTCGTCAGCCGCACGATAATAAGGCTGCAGACGAATCATTTCTTCGGTCAGCCTCTGTTTTGCCACACTGAGCCGACCTTCATCCGCGAGCGCGTCGGCTTCCAGTTGTGAGAGTCGGTATTGCCCGCGCACGGTTTTCAGTTCGCCCTGCAGCCTTGCCAGTCGCATTGTCGACGTCGATGATTGATTCTGAATGGACTCGAGATCCCGGTTCAATACGGTCGTCTCGCCGCGGATATCGAAAAGCTCCTGCTGCAAGAGCGCGATCAGACTCTCAAGATCGTTCTGCGTCTTCTCGACAATCACGGGCTCGTATATCTTGCTGAGCACGAGTAAAAGAATAATCGCACCGAAGCCGCAGCATATGCAGTCCAGAAAGGACAGACTCAATGCATCAATGTTACGACGGCGTTTCATCTATGTCGGTTCACAGTGTTATGGCCAGTCTCTGCTTACGCTGATCATCGAACCACCACTCGAATAAGCCAGTGACCAGTACAAGAAGGGTGCGTCAAAGTCGCCTTCCAGCGGGTAGAGCAATATATTGACCGGCACACCGCTCGGGAGTTCACGCACTGCGTCGCCAAAAAGAGCGACGCGCTGTCTGCCCGTCACGGTGCGCCGGTTTGTGTCTGCCTTATCCATTGTTGGCAGACCGTCCGCGAGCAGGATAATGTTGTCCGGCCGCGGGTCGAGATCGCGTGCAGCAGCGAACGCAGCATGCATGTTAGTCCCGTTCATCGGCACGGTATGCTGCAACACTCGTACAGCTTCATCGAGCTGCGTGTTGTCATTTGCCGTCAGCCAGGTTCCGAAACTGCCCTTAATGACGGGTTCGACGGTGTTATTGAACATATAGATCTGGAACTGAGTACCCGGCCGCACCTGCGCCGTCAGCCAATCGACGCTGGCCACGACCTGCCGCCACTTGACGGACCTGAGCTTGTCTTCCACGGACATGTTGCGTCGACGGATAATGTTGACGATCGTGTCTGCCAGCATGCTGGCTGAACGATCAACAAGTATCAGCGTGCGTTCGCCATTGAGCTTGAGGCCCGTCAGATACTGGCGTGCGCCTTGTCCGTCCTCATCGAATTCGCGAATTCGTGAACCGTCTGTTGCATCTTCGGCGGCAAGTTGCAGCAAACGCTCGACTTCTACTTCAAGCGACTTGATATCGGACTGCAATTTCTCAACACGCTCGATCCTCGCAAGCGTGTCATTGTCGTATTTCGACAACTCGGCACGCAGCTCATCGAGCAAGGAAAGAATCTCTGCAATCATGCCTTCTGCTGTCTGCTTCTTGCTCTCGAGTTGCTGAATCGTATTGCGAGCAAGCACCAGATTCTTACGCCCACCCAGTATCTCAACCTCGAGCTTTTTCGTCTCGGCCATGAGCTTGCTGGGGTCCTCTTCTGTTGTCTGTTTCACCTGCGCATTGATGATCATGAAAAACAGCACTATGGCGCCAAAACCACAGCTCATGCAGTCGAGGAACGACATGCTGAAAATTTCCGTTTGTCGACGTCTGCGGACCACGTCAATTCTCCGTCGCGATCAGGCGTAGCTCGTATCCCGGCGTGCCGATACGGATTGCATCACCGATCTGCAACACAGCCGAGCCATCCATTTTGTGGCCGTTAAGAAATGTTCCATAACGACTAAAGTCACGAATAACACATTGGCCGTTCTCCATTTGCAACGCACAATGCCGGCGCGAGACACCCGGCATGGTTTCTTGCAGATCGACCCAACGTTCGCCTGCGACGATTTGAGAACCGAGATTCAGTGGCTGATCAGCAATCGCGTAGGCCGTATTTTCAAACAACAAATGCGTTGGCCGACCACCGTCTGCAGACCCGCTGCTGATTTGCACGCTAACGGCTGCCTGATCCCAGGGCAGCTGCCGAATCAGGCGTACCTGACTGTCGCCGGCTTGCAGATTCCCGCAACGAGCCAGCAAACCGCGCGCCGTCGCCGCGGACTCGAGTAGAAAGACTTCTCCGCCCACCCGTGCTTTGAGCATGTCTGCCAGACCCGGCATGCGCGCCGCCCGATCAGTAAGCTGAATAGCAGGTGTTTCATCGGCACGGTACAAAGCCCGTAGCCGGCTGACGATACGCTGATACACCGGTGCCGCAGCGGAGATCAGTGCCAGGGACTCGAGCTCCGCCGTATGGCTGAGCCCGCCGTATTCGAGTTGCAACTCGAGCTTACCGCCGCCTGCCGCTGCTTTGAGCCAGCGCGGGATATGATCGAGCATCATCTGCTCTGTTTCGGCCGTGTGCAGCGGGTCAAAGCGCGACTGCCGAACAAACGCGTCCGAGATCGTACTCATCCAAAGCTCATACAAGGCGATCAAGCCACAGTCGTCAACGACGGCAGTTTTTTCAACCTGCGCCTGCCCTGACTGCGCCACACGCGTTAACAAAGCCGAATGCAGACTCATATCGACATGCACAAGCGTTGAGTTCTCGTAGCGACGCCGCGTTGCTGCGATAGCCGAATCAACCAATGCCACCACCGGCAAGCCAACTTCATTGCAGATCCCCAGAAACAATCCCAGGTTTTCGCTGCTCATGTAGGCTGGCACCGCGACGACCATGCGATCACCCTTGCCGGCAACCTTGTCGCGAATCTGTTCAAGCTGTCGATTGGCAAGATCAGCGGCGCTCAAATGCTGGAATCGCTGGTCCGGCAACGGGGTGGTCGACAAGTTCGACCAGTAATGGTCATGAATTCGTCGTGGCTTTACGCGCGCAAATGCATAGGCCGCATTGCCGGTTGTCAGCCCGTCGTCTTCGAGCAATGCGAAACCCGGCTCCCGATAGAGTACCGATCCGTCGTTGAGGATCGTAATTCCGGAGTCGTTAATATCCGCTGCAAGCAAACCCACGGCTGGCACCTTTACCTTAGTCGACCTTCATGTGACGAATCAGTTTGTCGTCACAATAATTTTCACTGTCAAATACAAGGCGTTCCTGCACCAACTGCAGCTGATGCACGAGGAACATCAGGAAGATGCTGATCAGCAACGCTATAAACGTCGAGTTGAACGCAACACCCAGGCTTTGCGTTACGCCGGCGATATCACCCTGCACGGCCTTGTCTGCCTGTGCGAGTGCTTCACCGATTCCGCGCACCGTGCCGATGAAGCCAATCGACGGAATTGCCCAGGAAATGTATCGAATCATTGAAAGCTCCGACTCGAGTCGTTCCGCCTCGGATTCGCAGATCGTGTGCGCTGTCGACGCTACGTCCTGGATGTTGCGCGTCGAGTTAAATCGCCTGAGTGCACTCAATAACGCACGCGGCAGCAGCATCCGTTGTCGATCATCCGGCAATGCCTGTAACTGGCGTGAGAATTCGCGCGCGTCTTCGGGGAGAATTCGCATCCCGTCCGCCACCGATATCAGGTCCACATCGAGCAAGCGCCTCTCGGCCACCAATTGGACGGACTTGTATCCCATGATCGCGAGTGCCCAGAACATCAGTATGAAACAGGACTCTTGTTCCAGATCCTTTATGAGGACCCAGACATGGCGCTCGCGCACATAGCTCGGGTCCGCCGCAGCAGCTATATTCTGCTCTTCAATTAGTTGTGCCGCATTTGGTCGAACAACCGACACATAAAATGCGTGGATAATAATGATCGTGATAATCAACGCGAATAATTGAAAAACAAACTCGACGGGAATATTCTTTTTTTTCATAAGATCGGCGGCTTCTGTAATTCTGAATTCAAATGTCGGTTGGAAACGGTATCGACTGATCGGCCGGAATTTCCTCACTCGGCCTGAAAATTTCTTCGTCCTCGTCCAGATAGCTGCCGTCGTCGACGTCAACGTCTGCGGGATCCGGCTCCGGCGATTCAGTGGCCTCGACTTCCTCGCCAGGCTCATCGGCTGTGTTCGTATCCTGCGCCCAGCTCGCTGACACAAAGACAATAGCGGCGAGGAACGCGAGAATCGAGTGGCGCAAGTTTCGAATCGTGTGCATGTTCAGATCCTGATAGTCATTCAACAGCTAATTTGGACAGTTTGAAAGAGCAATTGTCTCATCAATTTAAGTCCGGCATTACTCGGCATTTCGGGCAATGCGAAAACCGAGGTCATTTCGTGGCTCGATTCCGTAGTCCCGGTAGCTCATGCGTAGCTCAGTCACCCCCGAATGTTTCCAGCTCGATCCGCGAATAACGTAATTGGTGCCGCGATCCGGCCCAAGCGGATTAATGATCGGCGTCGTAATTCCGGGCGTCGGCACAGTGTAGAAATCGTTTACCCATTCGGCCACATTGCCACCGCCATCGTGTAGCCCCAGTACATTTGTCGGAAAGTTGCCTGTGGGTGCGGTCGACACGTAGCCGTCGTCATACCCCAGCATGATGGATGTCATTATTACAGCCGCTGTGCGGTCCGCGTAATTACCTGCATCCCGGCGTGGCGGCCATTGATCGCCCCAACTGAATTTCGCTGCTGAAGCCGTCGCGCCGTAACGCAATGCCCATGCCCATTCCGCCTCGGTCGGCAGGCGGTAGCCATTCGGAAACGGCCGAATCGCCTCAAGCTCACCGAAACGTTCCTCGTAAACCGGCGTCAGTCCCTCGCGCCCGCTCAGATAATTGCAGTACGCCGCAGCCTTTTGCCAGGTCACAGTGGCGACCGGGTTGGCATCGCCGGCCAGCGACGCGTGTACGACTGCACCGGAGTCATGCGACGCATCGAACATGGAAAATTCCTTGTTAGTCACCTCGTTGACACCAATATAGAACGGCAATGTCAGCGTCACAGGAAGCAGAACCTCGTTTGCCCGCCGGCCCTGTTCACCACGCGACGCACCCATCATGAAGGTTCCAGGTTCGACGCGTCGCATTACGATGCCATCGGCTGTCGTAACCGTCGTATTGATTTTCGAACGCGCGATGGCTTCGTCGGAGCGCAGTCGCGCTGTAATGGTTTGCGGATAGCCCGGGCGCGGTGTCACAGTCTTTGCCCAGGACTCGTAACCGTCTCTGCGAACTTCTACTCGATGCGGGGCCGAGCTCAGACGCAGGCTTGTCGAACCAGTACCCTGCGAGCGCCCGTCCACGTAAATTGTCGCATCGGCCGGCGAAACATTAATCGTCACAGTGCCTGTACGTGCCGTGAGATCGACGGTGATGGAAGCACTCGCAGCCGTCTGCAATCGCACCTGGCGTGTCGTCGATCCATAGCCTGCTTTTGACAGGCCAATTTGGTAGTTAATGTCGGGCGACAGGTCAAGCGTAATCGGTGATTGTCCGCGATAACGGCCATTGACCATTACATTGGCACCACGAGGAATTGATTTGACGAGCAGGCGCGCGTCCGACTCCACCAGCACGATCAGCGGCAGCTCGCGCGCGACATTCGGTTCCACGGTGATCGCGCCATCCCAGGCTTTGAAGCCGTCGCGAACGACACTGAGCTGGTGCGTGCCTTCAAATAACTCCACGACCGCCGGCGTCTCACCGACTTTGTCTTCGCCCGCAAAAATCGCTGCGCCGGACGGTTCCGACGTGATGCTCACATCAGCCCAGCGGGGTACGAGTTGCACGTTGAGAATTTCTTCGCGACCCAGACCCGCCATGTTCACGATGTCCGAAAATGGCAGATAGCGCTCGGAGTTAACGCGTATGCCGTGTTCGCCCGGTTGCAACTCGACGGGCCCCAATGGCGCCGGCCCGACGTGAATATCATCGATCGAAACCGTGGCATCGGCTGCCGGTGGAATCGTTGCCACCGTCAGCACGCCCGGGCGTTTTTGCAGAGCCACACTCACGGTCATGGATGCCTGTTCGCCAACGACAAAGGCCTGTATCGCCTCGTAATAGCCTTCTTTTTCGACCCTTATCGAGTAGTCCCCCTGGCGCAACAGCACGCGGTCCGCAAGCGGCAACCTGAACCAGCCGCCCGTAATCGAAACATTGTCAGGATCCGGGGGATCGATCTGAAATTGCACCGACTGTGACGTGAATAACAACCACGAGGCGACACCAAGAATTGCCAGCCCGCCGAACAGAATCATCTTCAACGGGCTGCGACTTGATACCTCTTTGACAGCCCGAATCTCGGCAGCACGCTTGAATGCTGCGGGCGCTATGGATTTTTCGGCGGCCGCCTCTGCGGCATCGTCAAGCTGTGGAGGTTGAGTGACGTAAGCACTGTCTTCAAGCTGCACAGACAACACAAGCCTGTCGTCGGCCGTGGAGACGCGAATACGGCTGCCGTAAAACTGAATCTCATCGCCATCCGCAAGACGCCGGCTCGCAACCAGCGCTTCGCCATTAATGGAAATCAATGAGTCCCTGCCAACCGGTTGCACAAACGGCTGGCCGTCCAGTATATCGAGCAGGACCAGCGGACCACCGCCCGGACCTGGCAATCTTAATGTTGAATCGTGGCCGGTCCCGATACGCAGCGGCAAATCAGCTGCTTCAATTCGTCGCTCGCCCTCAACGTCCCGGATCAAAAGGTAGTCGAAACTCAAATTCTCTCCTCACAACGAATCACGATGGGTTGCATATCAATTTCCGGGGCGACACGAAATTCTATGCGCACATCACGGAAGCCAAGCCGACTGCCTACAGCAACATAGGTACCGGGCCGCAATTCAAGCTCGGTCGCACTGAATTTACCGAGTTTACCAATTTTGTACACGGAAACGTCGGTCACGTTGTCCGACAGCAGCTGCACTGTCAACGGCGTTGCGGCGCGCTTGAGCAGCCGCGACAACTCATCTCGTTGCTCGCCAAGGCGAGATCCAATGTCAGGCATGCGCGTAATATTGAGGACCATCTGCGTCGCAGTCTGCATCGTTCGAGGCGAACTAAGGCTGTCGGGTGCATCGATGTACTCGTCCAATTGCTGATGCAAGGCAATCATCTGCTGCGATCGAACGAGCCCTTGCTGGGCGAAGGACAGATTGTTGTCCAGTGCCAGCAAGCTATTATAGGCGTCTGCCGAGTCTTGCCATTGCTCGCGACTTTCCAGCACGCCAGCCTCTCGCTCAAGCGCCGCGATGTCGCCCAGGCGAATTCCCTGATCGACCTGCATCAAGCCGTCGGCCGGCTCGCGTGAACTCGGCTGCAGTGCCTGTGCCATGCGAAAAGCCGCGCGCGCTGCGAGGAAATCATTCTCGGCCAGCGATACCATTCCATCGGTCATGCGCTGGTCAAATTCCAGCTGATTCATCGTCTTCAAGACGCGCTGCAAACCCGTCTTTGCGACTTGCCATTTCGGATCAAGCTCAATCGCCAGTTCAAAACTGCGTTTCGCGGCGACCAGTTCGAGGCTCCGCTCCAGCTGCAATCCCTGATCGGTCAACGACAACACGTCGTCAAAATTCCTGGCCCGTTCCAGCCCATCAAGCCCGGGCCTGTAACTCGGACTAATTGCTACGACCAGCTCGAACAGCCGCACAGCCTCGGCGGCGTCACCATTTTCAAGCGCCCTTTCTGCGTCCGCAAAATTCGATCTGAATACCCTGTCGACCTGATCGAGCAGGGGCTCGAGCTCGTCAAATGCCTCTCCATACTTATCCTCTGCCAATGCATAGTCATTCTCGAGGTAGGCCGCATCACCCGCCGCATAAGCTTCCTCGGCACGCTTGAATGGCAGGCCGCCCCAGCGTTGCACGGCGCGACCTTCCAGCGTTCGCATGCGCGACAGCAACTGACCAAGAACGGCCTCAGCATCCTGCCGCGACCGGACTTTGATGTCGCGTTCTGGCAGTGCGACGTCAGCCGGTTCAGCGTCGCTCGTTTGCGTATCCTGCAGCAGCGCGTCGGCGTCAAGCGAGGCATCTTCCACCAACGGCGAATTTTCGTTGGTCACTGTTTTCGGCAGAAGAAAAATGACGCCCAACAGGACCACCAGCAGTGCGAGCAGGCTCATGCCCAGCACGCGCGGGCTGATCCCGCTGCTCGTGCCGGGCTCCGGCATTGCGGCTTGACGAGCTGGCCGCTGAATCCGGTGAACAGCGGTCTCGGACTGAATAATCTCGTCACGAACGGCTTTGGCACGCTCGATGCTCGCGGCTGGCGCTGGCCCCGCAGCGTAACCCGCAGCCGCGAGTTCCTCTGCGACCGCGACGGCAGCTGGTCGCAGCGCCGCATCTTTGTGCAGCATGTTTTGCAACAATGATCGCAATGCCTCGGGAAGCTGTGTTCCATCCGCAGCGACCAGCCGTGGCGGGACCTGATGCCGAATGTCATCAGCAGTTGCCGAAGGTGAGTATGGCGACCGCCCACTGATCAATTCATAGATCAATCCACCCAATGCGAAAATATCGTCGCTCGCCTGCGGCGCCTGACCATCCAGCTGCTGCGGGCTCGTGGCGATCAACGAACCGCCACCGACACGGTCGCCTGCGGCCGCGCCACTGCCAAAATCGATCAGATAAGGCGCACCATTGGTATCCAGAAGGACATTGCTCGCTTTGATGTCCCGATGCACAACGCCCTTTTGATGCGCATAGCCTAACGCGCCGGCGAGTAAGCCGATGGGCGCAAGAACGTCAGCCGGAGCCGCAGCGGCGAGCACCGATAAATCCGGCCCATCGATGTATTGCATCGAGTAGAAGGCGACGTCTTTATCACTCGCGTCATCACCGTGAAATTCAAACACGCGGCGGATATGTGCATGCACCAGCCGGATACTGAGCTGCCATTCGCGTCTGAATATTTGTACCGTGGTATTATGATCTACGAGTATTTTCAGCGCCACAGATGCGCCTGTCAGCTTGTCCGATGCAAGCCAGGTTTCCGCAGCGCCGCCGGCGCCGAGTTTTCGAACAAGTGTGTACCGACTGGCGAGTTGCGTCCCGCTCTTTAGTTCACGCATCAAGGCTCAACTGCTTATCCCGTGGGTTCAGGCGCTCGTACCGGTACGCCAACATCAATTTCCTCGGTGAACCCTGTCTCAGCTTCGTAAATATCGCGGAGCAGCTTGCGCCACGACTCGTACTGTGCAGCAGCTGTCCCCGTCAGGCGCCGGGACTGCCCTGCTATGCTGACGACCATCGGTGCTGCCTCAGAGCCAAAAGACTCGGCGAGCTCTTCGATTGCCTCAATGTGAATAGCGGCTTCCGAATTTCGCGTAATACCGCCCATGATTGATTTAAGGCCCTGAGCAATTCCTACATTCTGGATGCCGCGTTTCATTTGGCGACGCGAGTAACTCGTATCATTCGTATCAATGGCCAGCGATCCTGCAACGACAATAATGCCCATGATCGTCTGCATTCTGGCTGCACGCTTGACCTGCCGGTAATTGATGGCTTCTTCTCGAGACGCTTTGCGGTAGGAAAGATACGGCATCGAAATTCCATAATAGAAATTTGCATAGTGCTCGTTGAGCATATCGACGACGAGTCGGTCGCGCTCTCTGATCTGACGAAGCCTGTCGACGGCCGGATCGTTATCGGCCGGCAGTCGCTGTACGCTAAGCAATCCATCTTCATCCACGATCAGATGATCGCTGTATATCAGCGGCGACATATCGGCAAAAAATTTCAGCTCCGATATTTGCTGCAGTCGCTCGACCCGCTCGGGGGTCAGCGTATCCGCATATGCCTTCACATCATTGGCTATTTCGTTGAATACTTTCTGATACGGGTCCAGACGACGGTCGCGGCGTTCCGAGTAAGACGACATACCGGTTTGCGCCTCGTAGGTCCTCGTAAACCACTGCTGGCCTGATGTGTCCGACACGACGACCTCAACCTCTACGAATTCTCCGTCAGACTTCTTGATGCGGCCATTGATGAGAATATCCGTAAACGCTTCGGAAGACGGCAATACGCGGACAGCACCCCAGTGGCCCGTACCCTGCATTGTTTTCTTCAGGTGATACGCGAGGTAACGCGACTCAGCATTTCGGATTTGGTCATAGACTCGCGTTTCTTCAGGATCGTTATTCTCGGGAATACCGGGATCAAATTCGATCACACCCACATCTAACAGCTGGCTTTCCTCCTTCGGCACAGTTGCAACCACGAGTTCGGTTTCTTCAGCCGTCACAATTTCTGTCACGGTACAGCCCGGCAATACCAATACGGTCAGAGCAAGAACGCCATAAAATGTCTTTTGCATCACCTAGTCGCTTACCGACAAGCCTTTGTACTTGCGATATTCATCCCAAAGACGATCGCGCAAGCCCGGATCTTTTTCGACGATCGCGGCTTCACGAATCTGTCTCGCGATGATGTCGTCATCCACCATGGTGGGAATATCGTCGGGTGTACGTTCTTCAATATCTTGCTGCGTTAATCCCGCAAGCGGCTTGCTTGCCGCAGGGTTACGGCCGCCGCCGACCGAACCAGACTGACCACCTGCCGATGATGCTTGTCCACCGAGGCTGACAAGTCCACCGGATCCCTGGCCTTCTCCACCGGCGATTTCGTAGCTCTCAATAATGCGACCCGCCGCCGCTATCTCACGCTGCTCTGCACCCAGGGTTTCATCAAATCCGCCGATTGACTCATCAAGTTCTCGTCCCAGTCGCTCGACACGTTCTGCGCTGCTTTCTTCGGGGAATTCACCGACGCTGCCTGCACCGCCCGTGCCCGTGGTCACGCCACCGGAGCTGCCACCACCGCCACCGGAGCTGCCACCGCCGCCACCGGAGCTGCCACCGCCGCCACCGGAATCGGCCGCAGATGATGAAGACTCACTGTCACTTGCGCTGGCTGAGGGTGACTCACTGCTCAGACATTCGCCTTCGCGGCCCATGCCGCCGATGCCGCCAGGCAATGCGCCCGTGTCGCCGCATTCGCTGTCGCTGTCGCTGTCGGAGCTGTCCGCATCACCGAAGGGATTCTCTCTGCCACCGCCGCCACTGTTACTGTCGCCACTGCCTTCTGCACCACCGCCAGACTCACCTTCTATTCCCCCGCCACCACCGCCCTGACTGGGTGGAGGCGGGATTGCGCCAACCTCACCGGCGCCGCCACTGCTACTGCCGCTAGCGCCGCCGTCTGACGAGCCGCCGGACGATCCTCCTGGCGAAGGCATACCGCCACCGGGGGACGGCATACCTCCGGGCGAAGGCATACCTCCGGGCGAAGGCATGCCGCCTCCGGGTGAGGGCATGCCGCCACTTGGCGGTCCACCCGATGACCCTCCGGGCGGACTACTGCTGCCAGAACTGCCCTGCACCGCAGAGTCCTTGCATGCCGCGGTGAAAAGGGTCGCAACGGCAATCACCAGCAATGGCTTGAGCCAGCTTGAATTTCGTCCGGGGGATCCGCTTTGTTTCATAATGTTGCGCCTGTTGATGACCGTGCCAGATGGCGATGTTGACGTAAACCGGCCGACTCTGAAAGCCCTGACGTCCTTGGCTTTGAGCAAGAACCGGACCCCTGAGTTCCGTTTATTTAACTAACTCAACGCTGCTTGCTTACACCAGGTTGACAACAGTGACGATAATACGCGCCGCGCACGCAATCAACACCCGTTAAATCATTGATTTTGTTAACTTCATGACATGATACCTCAGGGTTTCCTGAAAACAATCAACGACAGGTCGTCCGGCTTGCTGGGCTGGCCCCGGCGCTCGTTCGCCATGCGCTGCATCGCCTTGCCGATGACGGCATCTGCCGCGTCCTCCAGCGACCCTTTGCGAATCATCTCAATGAGTTCCTCAATATGAATATTGTCGGTGACACCATCGCTCGCCAGAATGATCGTATCGCGCGATGCCAGTTCGACGGCCGCGCCAACATCAATGCTCATATCAACCGTACCGATGAAATTGGATACAAGGTGGCGTTCAGCATGATGCAAGGCCGCGCGCTGATCGAGAAAACCCGCCTCAACTGCAAAGCCCGTCGGAGAATGCACGGTGGTTTGCATCTTGATACGACCGCGCTGTCCCACGAGTAGCGCCTCCGAATCGCCGATCTGGTAACTGCGCGCGAGGCGACCCTCGATCGTCATGACGGTCAAGGTGGTCGCTGATCCGTTGGCGAGATCGCGCACGGCATCATTTGCGGCTTCAATGCCATTGAGAACGGCCGTCCGCAACAACATGGTTTTCTCCAGAGCAAGCTGCAGCGATCTGGCGAGGCTCGTCGCCGCTGCCAGCGACGCCTTTTTGCCGGCAGGCAATCCACCCGCCCCATCTGCAACAATTAACACGACCGCTTGTGGCCCCCACGGGATAATTGCAACCGTGTCTTCATTTTCGGTTTGCTTGTCCGGCGAACGACTCGTGAAGGCAATCAGCGAACCGCCGCCCACATCGAGGCGGCGGCGATCAGGCTCGAAAGCCCCGTCGAGGATGACAACATCGTCCGGTTTCTCTGACATCAATCGGCTCCGCCCATTATTCCCGCCGTACCGGCTCGCGACACCAGGCGCAATAATTCCAGAATTCGCTGGCGATGCCCGACTTGCAGGAACGGCATTTCGATTTACTGCCTGCAAGTTTCCAGGGCCGCTTCACTTTGCTGCGACACCAGGGGCAATAACGCATGAAGGGCATCAATTGGCCGCGACAGCGCGAGTTGCTGCAGCGCGCGATATAGCGTTTGTCGGGATAGCTGCGAGTCGTCTCCTCCACAAAGCCCGGCCCATAACACCAGGCGCAGTAATTCCAGTCGTTCTTAACGCCGCGTTCGCAGCGTGGACAGGTTGAGGGCATCGTAGATTCGGATCCGCGGCCGGGATTGTCGACACCGCACCACGGGCATGCTTGCATGCTCAGTGAGACAGGACCCTCGCATCGACGACAGTGGTGTTTGGTTTCAAGAACCCGTCGATACCGACGTTGAAATTCCCGCCACTGCATCTGCCGCCATGAAGAACCGTTGCGCTGCCCATTCTTTGTCTTGGCTCGCTTTTGTCGGCGGGCATTGCTCTTGAGTCGCTCGAAATCCGACTGCATTTGCAGCGCATTGCGGTAGCGCTTCGCCGGATCGAGTTGGATCGATTTGCGCAGCAAAGCAAGCAGCTCGGGCCGCACCCGTTTTTTCAGCCGCTCCTGTCCCACCATCGGCCATTCGAACGGCCACTCGGGCAACTTGCCCGAAAACAACTTATAGAGCACCAGCCCCAACGAGAACACATCAGACTGAAATTTCGGGCGTCCCATTGCCTGTTCGGGAGATATGTAATCGATAGTCCCCGAACCAGAGGCTTTCAGCGTACGCAGGCTGAGTTTCGCGAAACCGAAATCCGCGAGCTTGAGCTGATTGCCCGGAAACAGAATGAAATTCTCGGGCTTGATATCGCAATGAATGATCTTGTGTTCATGCGCATGCGCCAGCGCGGCAATCGCCTGGCCGGCGATGTCCATCGCTCTTGCCATCGAAATGCGTCGCTCAAGTCGGTCTGCAAGCGACTCCTCACCCAGTTCCATTGCGATCACAAAATGATCATCAATGTAGCTCGCGTTGATCACCGAAAGAATATTCGGATGTTTTAACTTTGCAGCAACCTGCACCTCGTGAAGAAAATCATCGCCATCCGTGTGTTCGCCCATTGTCGGGATCTTTAACGCGACGCGCTGTTTGTGGATCGTGTCGTACGCGGAATAGACATGGGCCTGCGGTCCCGACGCGATGCGAGAAATTATTTTGTACTTACCAATTTTTTGCCTGGCCCGTAGCAACTCAGTCACTCCTCACGCGGGCAACAGCGCGACGCCAGCCATCGATCAATGCGTCGCGACGTTCGCCAGTCATCGACGGATCAAATACTGCATCGCGCTGCCACAGCTGTGCTATATCGCCGGTCGAAGCAATAATGCCGCTCTGCAATGCAGCCAGATAGGCAGCGCCCAGGACAGTGGATTCGGTATTGGTTGGACGCTCCACGGGGATACCCAGAATGTCTGCAAGAAACTGCAGGAACCAGTTATTCATCGCCATACCACCGTCAACGCGAATGACACTTGGCGAAATGCCGTCGTCGGACATGGCGTCGATAAGATCCCGGGTTTGATAGGCAACGGCTTGCAGTGTCGCTGCGATAATTTCATTGCGTGTACTGCCGCGTGTCAGCCCAAGAATTGCCGCCCTTGCGTGCGGATCCCAGTATGGCGCGCCGAGGCCCGCGAAGGCCGGCACCACATGCACATCGTCAACCACGCCGGTTGCAATTGCGACAGCTTCAGTCTCGGCTGCCGAATCAATAATGCACAGTGAGTCGCGCAGCCACTGAATTGCAGACCCTGCGACAAATACGCTGCCTTCGAGTCCATAGGTCACCTTGCCACCCAGCCGACTCGCGATTGTCGTCAGCAACTTGTTACGAGACTGCAACGCATTTTCGCCCGTATTGGACAGCACAAAACACCCTGTGCCGTAAGTACTCTTGGTCGTGCCTTCGTCAAAGCCAGCCTGCCCGATCAGCGCCGCTTGCTGATCGCCCGCCATACCGAGTACCGCGACTTCACCGCCGAGCACATCGCTGTCCGTATGACCAAAGTCCGATGCACAATCGTGAACCTCCGCCAATAAGCTGCGTGGCACATTGAATAGCGCCAGCAGCTCGTCGTCCCACTCTTGCGTGTGAATATTGAACAACAGTGTTCGCGAAGCGTTGGTTGCATCCGTTGCATGTACGCGCCCGCCGCTCAGTCGCCACAGGACGAAACTGTCAATTGTTCCGAACGCCAGCTCGCCCTTGTCGGCTTTGGCCCTGGCACCGTCAACATTGTCCAGAATCCAGGCGATCTTGGTCGCCGAGAAATACGGATCGAGGCGCAGACCCGTTTTGTCCTGCACGATCTGCTCTGCACCCTGCGCTTTCAAGGTCTCGCAGAGTGGCGCAGTACGTCGATCCTGCCAGACAATTGCATTGTGTACGCAGCGTCCGCTTTTGCGGTCCCAGATCAATGTCGTTTCACGCTGATTGCTGATGCCGATGCCGCTGATGTCGGCAGCCTTCGCGTCGGCCGTCGCCATCGCCTCCCGCATAACGGCCTGCACCGAGATCCAGATTTCCTCCGCATCGTGCTCGACCCAGCCAGGTCGCGGATAGTGCTGCGGAAATTCCTGCTGCGCACTCGCCACTATGCGCGTTTCGTGATCATAGATCACAGTACGACTGCTGCTGGTTCCCTGGTCGATTGCAAGCAAGTATTTGCCGGTCATGACGATGCGATCTCCACGCTGAGCTCGCTGATATTGCGAAAGTAGTCCAGCGCTTCGGGATTCGCCAGTGCGCTGATATTTCTTACGTCCTCACCGTGCACAATTGAGCGCACTGCGATTTCCACGATCTTGCCACTCTTGGTGCGCGGTATGTCCGGGACCGCAATTATTTTGGCCGGAACATGCCGGGGTGTTGTGTTGTCGCGAATAGATTTGCGGATCGCTGCCTGCAACTCGTCGTCGAGTGCGACCCCCTCTCGCAACACGACAAACAGCACAACGCGAACGTCGTCT
>SMUZ01080579.1_pt1 | contig 35128 bp, 37 predicted proteins | sample 2456421 | NCBI WGS metagenome assembly SMUZ01 (sample SAMN11095932, study PRJNA526329) | marine sediment metagenome | biome: Marine sediment; feature: Surficial sediment; material: Deep marine sediment; isolation source: Hadal surficial sediment | place: Pacific Ocean | collected 2014-11 | depth... | reverse complement strand
GGAAGCGCCTTGTTGTGCGCTGAACGCTATTAGTTCGGTGATATCCATTGGCTGTCCTTGTCTACCTCTTTTGCCCGCCGCTGCCCATCAAGCTAAGCCCACGCCGGACTTACCTATAGTATTATCTAAGTTACTGATAAACCACGCTCTAATCGCTTCCACCGTAGAGGCGTGCGAAATCTGAGACACCGTTGGCACTATGGCTTTGCGCTCCATCTCCGAAAACATCGAGGCGGCCATGGAGGCCATCACCCAAGCAGCCCGTTCTGCGGATCGCAGTCCTGAGGATATCCGCCTGATTGCCGTCTCGAAGCGAAAGCCTGCATCCGACATCGCCATAGCGGCGTCCTCAGGAATTGCGGATTTCGGTGAAAACTTCCTGCAAGAAGCCATTCCCAAGATCGAGGCGTTGGCCCATCTCGGTTTGCGTTGGCATTTCATCGGGGTGATCCAGTCAAACAAAACCCGCGCAATTGCGACATACTTTCATTGGATACATACGATAGATCGGGTAAAAATCGCCCGTCGATTGAGCGAGCAGTGTCCCGAAGGCAAAATGCTCAACCTCTGCATTCAGGTGAACATCGACGAAGACCCGAACAAGGCCGGTGTGGCCCCAGCGGACACATCCCAATTGCTTCGTGTTTTGATGGATCTCCCGAGGATCAGGGTGCGCGGGCTGATGACCATGCTTGAACGCTCCTCAGACCCCGCTAAGAGCTACGCACGGCTAGCGGAGATCTTCGCTTCATTGCGCCCGCTGGCAAACGAGTGGGATACACTTTCCATGGGGATGAGCGGGGACTTTCGCGAAGCAATCGCCGCTGGCGCGACCCATGTACGCATCGGCACCGCGATATTCGGACCGAGAAGCTGAGGGCTCTATTTTGCAGACGCTGACGGCTCTTTTATGCAGACGCTGAGGGCTCTTTTATGGAAGCTGAAGGCTCCTTGAACGATAGACAGGAAAACGATAAACGCGACACCACTCGCATCGCCTTCATTGGTGCAGGTAACATGGCGCGCAGCCTGATCAGCGGATTGATCGCAAGTGGCCACGCCCCGGCCGATATTTGCGCCAGCGACCCATCTGTCGAGCAACGAAACGTCATAGAAGCGCTCGGTGTTGCCACCTACGCCGCAAACGCCACCGCCGTTGCAGGGGCAGGCGTGATCGTGGCTGCGGTGAAACCCCAGGTGCTCGGTGCGGTACTCAAAGGCCTGACGATCCGTGGCGCAACTCAACTCTTGATCTCCATTGCCGCGGGCGTACCGATCTCAAGCCTCGAAGCCTGGACGAGTGCGAAGCAACCCATCGTACGCTGTATGCCGAACACGCCTGCGCTTCTGGGTGTGGGCGTCACCGCGTTGTATGCCAATGCCTACGTAACACCAGATCAGCATGCTAGCGCGCAACAGGTTCTGGAAGCCGCCGGTAAGGTGGTGTGGCTAACCGATGAAGCGCAGCTAGATGCCGTCACGGCGGTCTCCGGTAGTGGACCCGCTTACTTTTTTTACCTCATGGAAGCCATGATCGCGGCGGCGGTTGAACTGGGACTGGACCGGGAAACCGCAATGTTTTTGACCCTGGAAACCGCCTATGGCGCCGCCCGTATGGCCCGCAACGGTGATCCGTCACCGGCAACGCTGCGTGAGAATGTTACCTCTCCTGGCGGGACGACCGAATGTGCAATATCTATACTGGACAACAACAACGTGCGCGGCGGCATCAAACAAGCTGTGGTCGGGGCAGCCCGACGCGCGCAGGAATTAGCTGAGGAATCTGGAGACTCATGAACGAAGTTTTTTACTATCTCATCACGGCTATTCTGCAGCTAGTCACGGTGCTGTTCATCGCACGCTTTCTGCTGCAAGCCTGCCGGGCCGACTTCTACAACCCCATTTCCCAAGGAATTGTGCGGTTCACTGACCCTCTGCTGCGCCCAGTCAGGGTCGTATTACCTGGTTACAAGAATCTGGATTTTGCTGCCCTCGTTGCGGTATGGATTACTCAGATCGTGTTACTGGTAAGCACCGCCTCCCTCAACGGAAGTGCCCTGGCCGTTTTCCCGATTCTGGTCGTTAGCCTGCTGCAAGTAATGTTGCTGTTTGTCTCGGGCATCAAGTGGATCATCCTCATCGTCATCATCGCCAGTTTCATCGCCCCGAGGGGCCAGCACCCGATTTTGACTCTGCTGCGGCAGATTACCGAGCCTGTACTGGCTCCGGCGAGGCGTCTGTTGCCACCCATGGGAGGGCTCGACTTCTCTCCAATCCTGATTTTCCTGCTCCTCGGCGTGATCGAAATCGTCCTGCCGCAGATTTTTGCGACGGCCTTGCGGTGAAACCTCTGGCGCAAGGCAGTGTGCGCTTCACCTGTAAGGTCATTACCCGCGCTAAAACAACGTGTTGGGACACGCCGAGGGCTGGTCACGCCGTCGTGCGACTCAACGCCGCTCCAACTGACGGCAAAGCCAACGCCGCACTCAGGAAATTCCTTGCCAAATCATTCGCCACCACATTTAGCGAGGTTCATATCGAACACGGACAAAGTAGTCGCATAAAGCTGATTCGCGTGGATCATCCAGGCAGGGTGCCCGCAGAGATCCTTGATTAACCTTTTTTGACCCTTCTGCTTGCCGAGTCAGTGTTTTAGACTCCGCCGTCCACTCGATTCCTTATGCACGGTTGTCAACGGATGTCCGATCTGTCTAGAGCCGATTCCGTCGGTCTGGTGATACCTGAAGTGTATCGGCACGAAGCACCGTTTGCGCTGCAGTGCGGGGTAACGCTCGAAAGCTTCGAGCTGGTTTATGAGACCTACGGTGAACTCAATGACCAGGCCAGCAACGCCGTGCTCGTCTGTCATGCGTTGTCTGGTCATCACCATGCCGCGGGCTTTCATGAAGTATCCGAGAGCCGGCCGGGCTGGTGGGACAATTGCATCGGCCCTGGCAAACCCATCGATACACGGCAGTTCTACGTGGTCAGCCTCAATAACCTCGGCGGCTGTCACGGCAGCACCGGACCATGCTCGATCAATCCACGCACCGGTTCGGCGTTTGGTCCTGATTTCCCGTTAGTAACCGTCAGCGATTGGGTGAGAAGTCAGACGCTATTAGCAGATGATCTCGGCATCCGGCAATTTGCAGCGATTATCGGGGGTAGCCTCGGCGGTATGCAGGCCATGCAATGGGCCATCGACTTTCCCGATCGTCTTCACGCCGCGGTGCTAATCGCCTGCGCGTCAAAACTCTCCGCTCAGAACATCGCGTTCAACGAAATCGCCCGTCAGGCCATCCTCACGGACGCTGAGTTCCACGACGGTAAGTATCGCGAGCAAGGGACCAATCCCGATATCGGTTTGATGTTGGCACGGATGCTCGGGCACGTAACTTATCTTTCGGATGATGGCATGCGCCAGAAGTTTGGCCGGCAACTCAAGTCCGGTGACTTGAGCCTCGGACAGGACGTGGAGTTTCAGGTAGAAAGTTATCTAAACCACCAGGGTCGATCGTTCTCAAAACAATTCGACGCAAACACTTATCTGCTCATGACTCGCGCGCTTGATTACTTCGATCCAGCGCGAGTGTATCAGGACGATCTAGTGCTCGCTTTGTCGAACGCGCTATGTAAGTTCTTCGTAATCTCATTTACTACGGATTGGCGGTTCTCCGTGGAACGATCGAAGGAGATTGTTGACGCATTGGTCAAAGCGCGAAAGGATGTAGCGAGTACAGTCATAGAATCGGATCACGGGCACGATTCGTTCCTGTTGCCTATTCCACGCTATTTCGAAGTACTAAGTGCCTATATGGGTCAACTGCACCATGAGATCGGTGATGCGCGCTGACCTCGCTATCATTGCGGATCTGATCAACCCAGGCGCTCGCGTGCTGGATCTTGGCTGCGGCGAAGGCGAATTGTTGGCACACCTGCAAAATACCAAACAAGTTAACGGGTACGGACTAGAGATCGATGGCGACAAAATCACAACCTGCATCAACAAGGGTGTCAACGTAATAGAGCAGGACCTCGATCAGGGCCTCGGTAACTTCGCGAGCAACAGCTTCGACATGGTCGTAATGACGGAGACTTTACAGTCAGTCAAAGCCCCGGACCGGATGTTGGACGATATGTTACGGATTGGCGAAGAATGTATTGTCACCTTTCCGAACTTCGGTAACTGGCGTTGCCGTGTGCACATTGCCTTGCGCGGTAAGATGCCGGTTGCCCAACACCTGCCTTATTCATGGTACGACACACCCAACATTCATCTATGCACGTTCCGTGACTTCGAGCGACTTTGTCGAGAAAAAGGCGTTCGAATCATCGAGCGGTTTGTCGCAGATTCCAAACATCTCAATCGACCTTTGATGAATGTGTTTCCCAATTTTTTTGGCGCGATAGCATTTTACCGGCTGGGGAGCCGTAGCGGATGAAACAATTGATAACAATTGTGCTTCCCGGGGGCGGCGGGAAAGTGCCGACTTTCCAGCAGACCATGAATCGGGATACCCCATGAAGGTCGTCTTGGCCACCAACAACGAAGGTAAGTTGAGCGAATTCCGCTCGCTGCTTGAACCGCTCGCGCTGGAACTCGTCGGGCAAGCGGAACTCGGCATCGCGAGTGTTCCTGAGATCGGGATAACGTTCGTCGAGAACGCTCTTGCGAAAGCCCGTCATGTTAGTGCCTTGAGCAACTGTCCCGCGCTCAGCGATGACTCGGGATTGGTGGTGGACGTTCTGCGTGGCGAGCCAGGGATTCATTCGGCTCGCTTCGCCGGAAGCGATGCATCGGATGTGGAAAACAACGACAAACTGCTGGCGCTGCTTGCCAATAACAAATCCAGCAAGTCTCGATCCGCACATTTTTACTGTGCGCTCGTGTTCCTACGCCACGCCAAAGATCCTGCGCCGGTAATCGCAACAGGCCAATGGTACGGTACAATCGCGACCGAACCTAAGGGGACCAACGGGTTTGGCTACGACCCACTTTTTTTTGTTTCCGAACTGGGGCTAACCTCGGCTGAGCTCAAGCCAGAGGCCAAGAATCGAATCAGCCACCGCGGACAGGCAGTTCAAGAGTTATGTACCAGACTGGCTCCATTCATCTAACAATTCCACTGAGCCTTTATGTACACTTTCCATGGTGTGTGCGCAAGTGCCCCTACTGCGACTTTAATTCTCACCCGCTGTCCGGAACCCTGGACGAAGCAGGCTACCTTCGTGCTTTGCAACGGGATCTAGAAATTCAACTCGAAGATGTTCCCGCAAACTCGATTCAGAGCGTTTTTTTCGGCGGTGGCACACCAAGTCTGTTTTCACCTGGGGCGTTTGCGGAGCTGTTAGACAGTCTGAGCGACGTTATGGTCCCCAACGCAGAAGTGACCATGGAGGCAAATCCGGGTACTACCGAATACCACAACTTCCAAGAGTATCGCGCCGCTGGAATAAATCGTCTGTCTTTGGGAGCACAGAGTTTTTCCAACGTTCAACTCGAGCGCCTCGGCAGAATCCACTCAGCTTTCGAGACGAGTGAGAGTTTTGCGAAAGCACGGACAGGTGGATTCGCAAACGTGAACCTGGATCTAATGTATGCGCTTCCCCAACAAACCGTATCCGAAGCCATCTTCGACCTCACTTCGGCGATTGCGCTCGCACCAGAGCATATCAGCTGGTACCAGTTGACCATTGAACCTAAAACCGAGTTCGCTAGACGCCCGCCGATTCTTGCGTCCGAAAGTGCCGTAGAGGGTATGGAGAAACGTGGCCATGCGCTGCTGGCCGACGCCGGCTATCGACGTTATGAAATTTCCGCCTACGCCACGGAGTCTCATCAATGCCTTCACAACCTCAACTACTGGACGTTTGGCGACTATTTAGGCGCGGGTGCTGGCGCCCATGGCAAACGAAGTCGCCCCACCGGCATCGTACGCACAAGCAAACCGCGCCAACCGCGACTCTATCTGGCAAACCCGGAAGCTACCAATCAGCTTGGGTTGGCAGAGTGCGAACTCGCCGGTGAGTTCATGATGAACGCATTACGACTGTCCGACGGGGTGTCGTTCGAACTATTCACACAACGTACCGGTGTTCCCTTCGAAACCATCAGCGAGCAGTGGCAGACATTGGTTAATCAAGGCTTAGTATGCGAGGAGCGACTGGCCGCCACTCCGCTAGGGTATCGGCACCTCGATTCATTGATCCAGCGTTTCCTGTAGGCAACGCCTGTTGCGAATTACAAGGTGTCTGGACGACAAGGCGAAGTCTCTAACGACGCTTGAACGCGAGGTTCCAGACCGCAAAACCCAACGCTTGACCGCGCGCTTCGAAATTTGTCACCGGTCGATCAGAGTCGCACTCAGCAAAGTGACCCGGTCCCGCCAGATTCGTAAGCGCCAATTCGCGATCCAGTACGTCGAGCATCCATTCGGCATACGGTTGCCAGTCGCTCGCCAGCAAGAGTCTGCCGCCAGGCTTGATACGATCAGCAAGCAGGGCTACAAACCCCGGCTGAATCAACCGCCGCTTGTGGTGACGCTTCTTGGGCCAGGGATCGGGGAAATAAATTCGGACTTCATCCAGGCTGGCTGGATCGAAAAATTCAGTTAACGCGCCGCTCGCTTCCTCATTGATGATTCGTAAGTGAACGAGGTTGTGCGCCTCCATACCCAGCAGCAAAGAACCAATGCCTGGCTGATAGACATCGATGCCCAGCAGGTTCCAATCGGGATGCTGCTTTCCCCAATGAACAAGGGCATGACCCATGCCGAATCCTATCTCCAGACCGAGTGGTGCATTACGCCCAAATACCGTGGACCAGTCCGGTATCGGTGTCGAGCCTGGCTCGGTGGATACAAGAAATTGGCCAGCAAATTCCGCAAGCGCACGAGCCTGGCCTTTAGAAATACGGCCACGGCGAGGCAGATAGGTGCGAGTAGTCAACGCCGCAACGCAGCGCCAATGAGCGTCACCCAGCCAATAATGAAGGCAACCCCGCCAATGGGCGTCACCGGACCCAGCTGTGAGGGGCCGTTTAATGCGAGTGCGTAGAGGCTGCCGGAGAACAACACGATCCCGCTGAGGAAACTCCAGCCTGCAACTATTATGGGTGTCGGGGGGTGGGCGTTGACTTCCACCTGCAGGCCCCAGATTCCAACAATAAGCAATGCCATGGCATGACTCAGTTGATAATTTACCGCGGTCTCCCAAGCGTGAAGGGACGTGGAAGTCAGATGGCTGCTGAGCGCATGTGCGCCAAATGCACCCAAAAGAACGCCGGTGGCGGCAAATGCCGCCCCGGCGATCAAGAATATCTTGAGATGTGGCACTGACTGGATGAAGTTGAGCTAGTTACTGACCATCGTGGACGGCAAGTGGCCTCCATGCCCATCACCCAAGCTAGCTTGAGATAGCCGCCTTGAGTTTTTTCATGGCGTTTTTCTCGATCTGTCGAATCCGTTCGGCCGAGATGTCAAATTCCTTTGCCAGGACATGGAGCGTACTTTTATCATCAACCAACCAGCGTCGCTGGATTATCTCTTTGCTGCGGTCATCCAGTTGCCCGAGCGCCGTAGCCAGCTTGCCGCTCACGTCCTGGCGCCAATCTTCTTCTGCCACCAAATCCGCGGGGTTCGTCCCTTCCCGCTCTAAAAAGTGCGCAGGCGCCACCGGCTGCTCATCGTCCGTCGCATAGCCATCGAAGGCTATATCACTCGCCGCCAGACGGCTCTCCATCCGTGTCACTTCCTGCTCGGAAACCCCCAGTTGATCGGCCATGACCTTGGTTTCTTCTTGAGTCAACCAGGCCAAACGTTTCTTTGAGCTGCGTAGGTTAAAAAATAGTTTCCGTTGCGCTTTGGTCGTGGCCACCTTCACAATGCGCCAGTTTCTTAAGATAAACTCGTGCATCTCTGCCTTGATCCAGTGCACGGCGAAGGAAACCAGCCGTACACCAACTTCAGGATTAAATCGCTTAACGGCCTTCATCAGACCGACATTGCCTTCCTGAATCAGATCTCCCTGGGGAAGCCCGTAACCTTTGTAGGAACGCGCCAGATGCGCAACGAAGCGCAAGTGGCACAACACGAGCTCGCGCGCCGCTTCGAGATCATTCTCATAGTAGAATCGCTCCGCGAGCACCTTCTCTTGTTCGGCGGTCAGAACCGGAAAGTTACTCAGGGTGTGCAGGTAGGCATCCAGGTCCCTGCCTGGTGATAGACTACTCAGTGGTAATAGACTCGTTGTCATTTGATACCTCCGGTAACACTAATAGAGTAAGTCTAGCACTCTATGGCAGAGACTGCTAACGCTTCGAAAAATGCCTAACTCGTTGAAATCAGGTGATTTCCAGGTCAGCCAATCGCTGTCTCGCCGCCAGCAGCGCCCCCGCGATACCGAGGATTCCACCAACCGCCAACAGCGCCAACAGGAATTTGGGGTCGAAGCCACTCATTTCCAAGTCCTGGCCGTAACTCCCGAGCAGATGCGTGAGCGGCGTCTCAACGATCAGCAGGCACAGGCTTATCAGCATAGCGGCGATCAACCCACCACCAAGACCGTAAAAAGCACCGAAGTACAGGTATGGACGGCGAATCTGGCGATCTGTAGCACCGACTAACTTCAAAACCCTAAGCTCCTCCAATCGCGCTTCGATCGCCAACCGTACAGAGGTTGCGGTTACCAGCACTGCCCCCACGCCAAATAATACACCCAACATCAGACCCAATCGGCTGACTATCCGGGTAATGTCGGTCACCCTCTCCAGCCAGGTTTTTTCAACCACGACTTCACTCACTCCAGCGCTGCGACCGGCAAACTCTGCAACCAATTCAAGATCCGCAAGTGACGCACCTTCCGCAAGCGTCGCTCGTAACGATGCCGGTAAGGGGTTTTCCGCGAGTAGATCCAAAGCATTCGCGAGGCTGGTGTAAGTCTGGAATTCTTGCAACGCCTCGGCCTGGGAGGTGACTTTCACGACACTGATTTCGCTTCGGCTACCCAGCGCCGCGGCCGTGGCCGCTATCTCGGCATCCGCCAAACCCAGATCGAAGTACACGGATAATCCAGGACGACCTTCCCACGCTGTTGTCATACCCGCAAGGTTGATCTGCAACAAGAACAACCCCGCCGGTAGGGCCAGAGCAATTCCCAGCAACAGCCACACGAGCAAGCTCGTCCCAAGCCGCGCGCTCACGAAGTGCAGCGTATCGCGCGCGACCCGCAGGTGATCGCGACACCAGGTCAACGGTCCGGTATGTGGCCTCGGCCAGGGGTCTTTGCGGGGTTTGGCTTTCCGCGCCATCGAGTACCTCTATTGGGAGTTTGCGCGGTAGAAAATTGCTACCGCGCAGACTCCTAGCCTGGATTATTCATGAACAAGCTAGCGTGACACATTAATCTCATCCCTGACGATACTACCGTTGCTGAGTTCGATGATCCGAGACCCCATAGACTCGATCAGACTATGATCGTGGCTGGCGACGATCACGGTCGTACCTACCTGATTGAACTGTTCAAACAGATGCATGATGTCCTGCGATAGCTCAGGATCGAGATTACCTGTTGGCTCATCCGCAAGAAGGATCTTCGGTCTCGGCACCACTGCTCGTGCGATTCCAACCCGCTGTTGCTCACCTGTCGAAAGATGGCCAGGGAATAACTGCTCCTTGGGCAACAAACCCACACGCGACAACGCGGCCCGCACGCGCCGGGCGATGTCTTTTTCCCGCATACCAGAGACACGCAACGGCAACGCGACATTGTCGAACACCGTACGGTGTGCAAGCAGGTGGTGATCCTGGTATACGGCGCCGAGATTCTGGCGGTAGTAAGACAGCCGTCTCGAACTAATCTGCGTTACGTTGACGCCGTTGACCAGGATCTGGCCCCTGGAAGGTTTCTCCAAACACATCAACAATTTCAAAAAAGTGCTTTTGCCCGCGCCGGAATGTCCTGTCAGGAAGGTCATTGAGCCTTCTTCAAACTCCAACGAAATGTCCTTCAGCGCTTCGTGGCCATTCTCAAAGCGCTTAGTGACTTGATGGAACTCGATACGCCCCACTTAGTCGATCGCCAACAGTGCGTCTACGAAACTATCCGGATTAAACGGGTTCAGGTCTTCGAGGCTTTCACCAACCCCAATGAAATAGACGGGCTTGCTTATCTGCCTCGCGATCGCAAAGATCACGCCGGCTTTGGCAGTACCGTCAAGCTTGGTGATAACCAATCCCGTCACGCCAACTGCTTCATCAAACTGTTTAACCTGACTCAACGCATTCTGACCGACACCAGCATCCAGGACTAACAACACTTCATGAGGGGCCTCGGGATCCAATCGATTGACCACACGTTTTATTTTCTTGAGTTCATCCATGAGGTTGGTATTCGTCTGCAAACGTCCTGCCGTATCGGCAAGCACGACGTCGAAGTTGCGTGCCTTAGCCGATTGCACCGCGTCGTATACCACGCTTGCGCTATCTGAACCCTGTGGTTGGGCGATGACAGGTACCTCGTTGCGTTCCCCCCAGCGTTGCAACTGCTCTACCGCGGCAGCACGAAAGGTGTCTCCCGCAGCCAACAGCACGCGTGCCCCTGAATCTTGTAGATGTTTGGCCAGCTTGCCGATCGTTGTGGTTTTGCCGACCCCGTTGACACCGACGAAAAACACGACCGCTGGTTTTTTTCCGGCAACTGAAAACGTCTTTTCCAGAGGTCGCAACATATCTTTCAACAGAGTTGCCAACGAGCCATGCAGAGCCATCGTATCGTTTAGCTCGCGGCGTTTTACCCGCGAGGTTAGCGCCTGCATGATCTCCTGAGTAGCGTCCATCCCCACATCCGTTTGCAATAGCGAGGATTCAAGATCTTCCAAGACTCCATCGTCGATCTCTTTTTCGCCGAGCAACAGATTACCCACCCCGGCAGCGAGTTGACCACGCGTTTTACCCAACCCTGATCTCAGCCGGTACCAGAACCCTCGTCCTTCATCGCCACCCAATGAATCTTTGCCAGGTATTCGATCCTGTTCACTCACCCGGGTATCTCACTTCAATCTCAATGTTCTGCTACCTTTGTGCAAATCATTCCCATATCCAACTGTCATGCACAGGATATGTCATGGCCAGAAACGAAGTGCACATTATCGGTGGTAAGTGGAAGGGACGAAAGCTCAGCTTCGCTGCCTCCAAGACTCTGCGCCCAACGCTTGGTCGTGTCCGGGAGACATTGTTCAACTGGCTGATGGCAGATGTCGAGGATGCTCGCTGTCTGGATCTATTCGCCGGTAGTGGTGCACTGGGTTTCGAAGCTTTGTCACGAGGTGCCCGAGAGGTGACCTTCGTCGATAACAATCATTACGCGGCAAGAGCCCTGCGTAATAACGTGAGTCAACTACTGGGCAACGACAAAGACAGTGCCCGTGCACGGGTCCACCGACTGTCCGCGTGGCAATTTCTCGATCAATGCGAGTCAAAGGTCGAGCTTCGTTGGGACGTAATTTTTCTCGACCCGCCTTTCGACTCCGGATTTCTCAACCGAGCTCTGGCGGCAATTGTAGAACGCAACCTCTTGAAGGAGTACGGAAAGGTCTATGTAGAATTACGCACCAACGCCTCCCTGGAACATCCCGGATGGCAAGTCGCCAAAAAGTCCCGGGCAGGTGACAGCCAGTTTGGTCTCCTTGCCAGGGAATTCTGACGCCGCTACCATCGCGCCTTTTCAATTCATTGGGAGGGAAGGCAAGCAGATGAACGTGGTGATCTACCCCGGGTCGTTCAATCCGATCACAAACGGACACACGGATCTGGTGAAACGCGCGCTAAATCTATTTGACCATGTCGTGCTCGCCATCGGCACGTCTGCGCAAAAAGATCCGGCCATTGAACTGCTAGATCGGATTACCCTATGTCGAAAGGCTGTGGAAGAGTTCGGCAAACGCGTGTCGGTCGAGGGCTTCAATACCCTTCTGGTCAATTACGTACGCAGCAAAGGCGCGCGCTTCATTCTGCGCGGGTTACGCACAATGACCGATTTCGACTACGAATTTCAGATGGCAGAGATGAACCAATCTCTCGATCCGGGAATCGAGTACGTATTTTTACCTACCTCCAAGGAATGTTCGTTCATATCGTCAACGCTCGTGCGCGAGATTGCCTCACTAGGTGGCGACATTTCGCAATTCGTACACCCGGCTGTGGTACAGGCATACAGCAAGCCGACGGATTAGTACTCCTGCAACTTGTGCGAACGCGGTGGGTACCGCGTTCCCGTCGCGGGTTGTGGGGTCTCAGCGGGGTTAGTGCGCTAAACGCTACCTCGACTTCTGGCGCTTTCTACTCGTTTTACAACCCAGGCAACGGAGGAACGTTGCCCGCGCAGGGCCTATCAGCAACGTTTCTGCGGCCTGTCCGACATTTCCGCCTGCGGCGCTGAACGGTAAGCTCACCACGAACGCTACCGCACCAACCACTGTGACAACCGCGCCGATCGGTCGCGCAACAACCAGGTCTCCGGTCATCGCCAGGGCGGTAGGCCCATCTTCAGGAGCGGCAAATACGGGGGCGCTGAGCGCGGACGCTAACGTCAAAAATAGCGCGATGCGACCAATATGCTTCATAACCACTGTCCTCAATTTAGTCTCAGCATGGTTGCTACGATGATCCGTCGGTTTCGACGTCAACCTTCACAATCGAAGTAAACCGGATCTCCAGCAAGCCGACTAAGCTTGAGTACTTTACCACTTATCCCCTCTAAAACCTTGGGTGCGTTGGCATTTTGGGCAGAAGTACGTGGTTCGCTGGGCACTTTTCAGCACCTTGATCGGTGCGGCGCAGCGACGACACGGCCGACCGGCACGATCGTAAACATACAGTGATTGCTTAAAATACCCAGGATTGCCATCTTGGTTGACAAAATCTCGCAGTGTGGTGCCTCCCATCTTAATCGCTTCTCGAAGAACCTCGCGAATGGCAAAGACGAGATTGTCATACCCCGCCGCGGTGACTCTTCCCGCCCGCACCGACGGTCGAATACCTGCACAAAACAGGGCTTCGTTGGCGTATATATTGCCGATTCCAACAACGATCCGCCCGTCCATGATAAAGTTCTTCACCGCCAATCGGCGTCCGCGGGCTTGTTTCTTAAGATAGGTGCCGGTGAAAGTCTCTGTGAGGGGTTCAATTCCGAGCTTTGCCAGCAACCAGTGAGTCTCAGGCGGCCCTTCATGCCAGTGCAGGCTGCCAAACCTCCGCGGGTCATTGAGCCGCAATAAATGGCCGTCATCCAGCTTGAGGTCAACGTGATCGTGTTTTCCGGGTTTGGTGGTATCGGGCACGATTCGAAGACTCCCGGACATGCCGAGATGCACGATGAGACAGCCGGTTTCCAGGCACAACAGCAGATATTTTGCCCGCCTGTAAACAGTGATGATGCGTTGACCTGAAACCCTTTCCGGAAGTTCTACCGGCCAGCGTAGTCGGGGATTACGCACCACCGTGGCAACGATGCGCTTACCGGTAACGAGCGGCGCAATGCCGCGGGAGATAGTTTCTACTTCGGGAAGCTCAGGCAACGACTACTCCACCAACAGATATTGATGGGTTCGCAACCTGACGTTGCTAACTTCTATTTGATCTTTGCTTCAACGTAGAGCACGTGTTTGCGAATGACGGGATCGTACTTCTTCAACTCGAGCTTGTCGGGCGTCGAGCGTTTGTTTTTGTCGGTGGTGTAGTAGTGGCCGGTTCCGGCGCTCGATACCAGTTTAATTTTTTCTCGCATATTCCTCTACTCCTGCCGGGGCTCAAAGGACACTAGACCTTCTCACCGCGTTTGCGCATGTCGGCCAGTACCTCGTCAATGCCTTTCTTGTCGATCAGCCGCATACCCTGGGCGGATACACGCAACCGCACGAAGCGCTTTTCGCCTTCTACCCAAAATCGATGATAGTGCAGATTGGGAGAAAAACGGCGGCGCGTTCTGTTGTTCGCGTGGCTGACGTTGTTTCCCACCATCGGGCGCTTGCCGGTTACCTGACAGACTTGAGACATGACACGTCCCTTCCGGGGGAAAAAAGAGGCGCGTTTATACCAGAGCGTCACTGTGCGAGCAAGCCACTTCGTGGCTCTGGCACAGGCTATTCATACTAACCTAAATAACTTAACTACGGTTTTACAAGAGCCCACGCTCCGCCATGGAGACTTCTCTACCACGGCCAACAACTATGTGGTCGAGTACCCTGACATCAATTTGTCGCAGCAGGCTCGAAAGCTCCTGGGTTAGTTTGATATCGCTGATGCTCGGTTCCGCCACTCCGGACGGGTGATTGTGAGCAAAAATCACGGCCGCTGCGTTGTGGGCCAACGCACGCTTCAATACCTCCCGAGGATATACGTTCGCCCGATCTACTGAGCCGAGAAACAGTTTTTCGAAGCTGATCAAGCGGTGCCGGGTGTCAAGGAACAAACAGGCAAAAACCTCGCGCTCGACGCCTGCAAGCTGATGGCGCAGAAAGCCAAGCACCGCGCTCGACTCAGTGAAAACGTCACCTGCAACGAGCTGCGCCCGTGCATAACGCTCCGCCAGCCCCAGTACCGCCTTCATGCCAGCAATCTTTGCAGGTCCCAGATCCCGGCAGGCGCGAAGTCGAGACACTGGCGCGTCCAGCAGCCCCTGAACGCTGCCAAACTCCTGCAATAATCTCCGCGCGAGGTCCAGCGCACTTTGCTGCTTGCCACCGGTACGAATACATACTGCTATGAGCTCCGCATCGGTAAGCGCGTCGCTGCCCGTTGCAAGCAGCCGGTCTCGAGGGCGCTCACCCGCCGGCCACTCCGATATCGGTATTTCCATTGAGTGACTCCTTACCCGCCCCCATTTGCTGCCCTCTTGCGGCGAGATAGGGCAACTCTTAGGTGGTAGTATCGTTACGGTTCAAATCTGACAACCGATCAGCGGACTTCACATGACCCAGCTGGCTGGCAAAAGAATAGTACTCGGCATCAGCGGCGGCATCGCTGCGTACAAGACCCCGAGCCTTGTACGCCTGATGCGTGAAGCACAAGCAGAAGTACAGGTTGTCATGACCCCTAACGCCCACCGATTCGTCACGGCTACAACACTGCAGGCCGTAGCCGGTAACCCAGTGCGGGACGATCTGTGGGATCCGCAGGCTGAGGCCGCGATGGGCCACATAGAGCTAGCTCGATGGGCGGAGGTTATTCTCATCGCACCCACCACCGCTGATACTTTGAGCAGGCTGGCCCAGGGTCGTGCAAACGATCTGCTATGCAGCATCTGTCTTGCCAGCCACGCTCCGCTGCTTCTAGCTCCGGCAATGAACCAGGTCATGTGGGAAAGCGCCGCGACCAGACGCAACGTAAAACAACTCGAAGACGACGGCACCCGGATGCTCGGACCCGGCACCGGCGATCAGGCCTGCGGAGAAGTGGGTCCCGGGCGTATGCTGGAACCAGAGGAGCTGCTCGAAAGACTGATCGATGAGCTGGCGAGTTCTGGCGAGTTGAAAATCGAAAAAAAAAACGTCCATGAGAGAAAACCCCTCAAAGGGAGGAAGGTGATCGTCACCGCAGGTCCGACCCGCGAGGCAATCGATCCCGTTCGCTACATCTCCAACCATAGCTCGGGACGGCAGGGTTTCGCCGTGGCAGCAGCCGCGGTTGCACAAGGAGCCGAGGTTGTATTAATCAGCGGACCGGTCTCGATTCCGGTTCCAGGAGGCTTACGCTGTATTTCCGTTGACAGCGCCGAGCAGATGCATGCGGCCGTTAATGCCGAGCTTCCCGGGTGCGATATATTCATCGGCGTTGCCGCCGTTGCCGATTATCGACCCGCTCACGTCGCCGATTTAAAGATAAAAAAGGAAGCGCAACGGGATCAGAAACTCGAACTCAGTCTGGTGGAGAATCCCGACATCATTGCCAGTGTGGCGGCCTCTGCACACAAACCTTTTGTTGTCGGTTTTGCTGCGGAAACTCACAACGTATTAGAACACGCAAAAGGGAAACGAGTTCGCAAGGGTCTCGACGTCATCGTAGTCAACGACGTCTCCCTTGCGGACATCGGATTTAACAGCATTGATAATGCCGCTACGGTAGTTTGGGCGGACGGTGAACTGACCCTGCCTAAACAAAACAAATCATCGTTAGCTCGATCGATAGTCGAACAAGTAACGTTACTTTTCAGCAAACAGTTGGCGAACACAAACCCCCGACACGCCGTATGAGCTGCGAAGATCTCTGGTCAGGCTGCATACGGGGAATTAACATACACAGCGAACCCATAAGGAACGGCTCTAGTGGACAACGCCAGTGAGCGGGGTAGTGAAGTCAAAAAAACCCGTGGCAAACCGGAACGCATGCCTACCAACGGTATCTGGAATCACGCTATCCTTGCAATGGGTATTGGTGCAGTCGGGCTCCTGTGTACCTTCGCTCTCCTATGGTGGCAATTTGTTGTAATCGCGAACGAAGATCACAGGACAGCGCAAATCCAAGCTCAGCACGCTGGATTTGTCGGCTACTTCAACTCCCGCATTATCGGGCTGAAGCGCGAGATAGCGGCTCTGGCGGCCGCTCCGAGCACAGTTGAGGCCCTGCTTAGCGACGATCCAGCCAGGATTCATGCCGCCAATCTCGAGCTGACGGCTCTCTTAGGCTATGCCCGCCGAGTGGACATCGTCCCCAAGGGTACCGCGGAAGTGGATCTCAACGCCGAAGTCCCCATCTCTTTCGCTGCATTACACGTCATAAAGCGAGCCGAAACACAAGAGTTTGTTGGCCCGGAAATGTCACTCAATCAACGCGATCTCGTCTATGTTGCCCACCCGATCACTCACCAGGGTGTCGCTGTGGGTGTGCTGTTTGTTGCGTTATCCCGCGACTACTTTTTCGACCCGTTGCGTTCTTACGACACGCAGCTGGGTCTGTTGATCATCGAGCAGGTATTCGATGGTTCTGCACCTGTGAAGGTGTTCGAGTGGGGTACCGCCAGCAACAGTGCCAACGCAGCATTCACCATACCGCTGGAAACGTCGGGCTGGCGACTCGTGTTCAAGCCCAACGAAAAAGCAATCGACGATCTCACCAACTTAAGCCAATTGCTTGCACCCCTGGCAGTTGCGCTCGCCATGCTGATCGGTGGAGCGAGCCTCGCTTTCTCGAGCTTGTCCCGCAAGCTGGCGGAAGATTCCAACACCTTGCTGGACTATGTCAGCCGCTTGATGCGTGGACGCTCGACCAGGTTCGATAGCTACCGCCTAACTCTTTTTCAGCAGATTGCAGCGAGTATGGGGGCCGCTGAAGGCGTGGCGCCAACCATGGCTCAGCATGGCAAGATCCCACGCGCTGAATCGAATCTCGGCGACAAGGAAACCGAAGCTGACAAACTGCTCACCCGTGAAGTCGATCTGCTGATGAACGAAGAACGGTCGAATTCCAAGGGGGGTGGCTCCTTCCTGGAGGTGAGTATTGCCAACGATGCCAGCGAAAATTTCGGCATCGAAGTAAGCGCAGGAATGGGTCAAGGGGAAACGGCTCTCGATCTGGCTGATGAGATTTTTCGTGCCTACGACATTCGCGGAATCACCACCACGAACCTCACCGACGACGTCGTCTACTGGATTGGACGCGCCTATGCCGCCGAGGCACGTGAATGCAAACAGACCCGCATCGCAGTTGGGCGCGACGGGCGTCACTCCAGCGAGGCATTGCGTAATGCCCTGACGCGCGGGCTTACCGAAGGCGGAGTAGACGTGCTGGACGTGGGCATGGTTCCTACGCCGCTGCTGTACTTCGCAACCTACGCTTTGGACACGGGCTCTGGAATCATGATCACCGGGAGTCACAACCCCCCGGAGTACAACGGTCTGAAGATGGTGATGGCCGGTGTGACGTTGGCGGATGAACGCATTCAAGCGCTAAAGTTACGCATCAAAGAAAACCGGCTCTCTGAAGGTTCTGGCGACATAGAAATGATGGACCTCAACGACCACTACATCAAACGGGTTCTGGAAGACGTCGCCATGGCTCAGCCGATCAAAGTTGTTATCGATTGTGGTAATGGCGTAGCCGGGTTAATCGCTCCTCGCTTGATTGAAGAAATGGGCTGCGAGGTGGTGACCCTGTACTGCGAGGTTGACGGCGATTTCCCCAACCATCACCCCGACCCAGCCGAGGCGAAAAATCTCGAAGACCTCATTACCGTCGTCAAGGCAGAAAATGCCGAGCTTGGATTAGCCTTCGACGGCGACGGGGATCGTCTCGGTGTGGTCACTGGCAAAGGCGAGATCATATGGCCGGATAAGCTTCTGATGTTGTTCGCCCAGGACATCGTAGGTAGAAATCCAGGCGCCGACATCATCTACGACGTGAAATGCAGCCGCCACCTCAACACGCTCATCAGCGAACTCGGCGGCAGACCTATCATGTGGAAAACCGGTCACTCGCACATGAAAGCCAAGTTGCAGGAAACTGGAGCGCTACTCGCCGGAGAGTTCAGCGGGCACATTTTCTTCAAAGAGCGCTGGTACGGTTTCGACGATGCGCTCTACTCCGCAGCACGCCTGCTTGAAATCATAGGGTCTGAAAACAAGACGCCAGACGAACTTTTTGCACAATTTCCCGTTACCTACGCCACGCCCGAAATCAAGATCGCCACCACCGAGGAGGAGAAGTTTCGGATAATGGAGAAGCTCGCCGAGTGCGATTTTGGAGACGGCACCCTAACTACAATCGACGGCTTGCGTGTCGATTATAAGGACGGCTGGGGGCTCGTACGCCCATCGAATACAAGCCCGGTATTGTCACTCAGGTTCGAGGCAGAAGGTCAGAGCGCGTTGGACCGGATTCAGGATCTGTTCCAGGCACAGCTTGCAACGGTGGATCCTGCGCTCAAGTTCCGCTAATCCGATGCCAATTTCAGAATCACAAGCGCGCAACATAGTTGGCGTCCTGACCGAGGCGCTGCCCTATATTCAGAAATTCCATGGCACCACACTGGTCATCAAGTACGGCGGTAACGCCATGGTCGACGATGTACTAAAACAAACATTTGCCCAGAACATCGTGCTTCTCAAGCTGGTTGGGTTGAATCCCATCATCGTGCACGGTGGTGGACCTCAGATTGGTGAAATGCTCGAACGACTCAACATCCCCACACGATTTGTCCATGGCATGCGGGTCACCGATGCAGAAACTATGGACGTCGTCGAAATGGTACTCGGCGGACTGGTTAATCAGGATATCGTTTCAGTCATCAACAATAACGGCGGTCGAGCCGTTGGCATTACAGGTAAGGACGGCAATCTCATTCGTGCACGTAAGCTGACGCTCAGTCAAGCTGCACCGGAACTGGATGTCCCGGAAATCATCGATATTGGCCACGTCGGCGACGTGACCGAAGTGAATGTGGATGTACTGAATGTTCTGGTGAAAGAGGACTTCATTCCAGTGATAGCCCCCATCGGTGTTGGGGAAAACGGTGAGTCTTACAACATCAACGCCGATCTGGTGGCGGGTCGTGTGGCCGAGACGATCGGTGCCGAAAAACTCATCCTGCTGACTAATACACCTGGTATTCTAGACGCCGAAGGGGTGACCATCGCGAGTCTGACAAGCGACGAAGTTCGCGCGTTAGTCAAAGCCGGTACCATCAGAGACGGCATGTTGCCAAAAACGAACTGTGCGCTCTCTGCTCTGAACAATGGTGTGGCCAGCGCGCAGATTATCGATGGCACCGTGCCTCATGCCCTCCTGCTGGAGCTTTTCACGGACGCGGGTGTTGGAACCAAGATAACCAATGGATAGCAATCGTCGCCAACAGATCTTGGAAGCCTATGCGCTCATGCTCGAAAGCAAACCCGGATCACGCATCACCACAGCCGCGCTCGCTGCTCAAGTAGGCGTCTCAGAAGCCGCCCTGTATCGTCATTTCCCTAGCAAGGCAAAGATGCTCGAGGGCCTCATCGAGTTTGTCGAAGAAAGCCTGTTCAGCCGCATCAGCCGCATCATCGTGGAAGAGCCCACTGCCCAGCTTCGCTGTAAAAAGTTCTTATGGCTGGTGCTGTCATTTTCCGAGCGTAATCCCGGATTGGCGCGCCTCCTGGTAGGAGACGCCCTTCTGGGTGAGAACGACAGGCTTCGTGGTCGCATTCGCCAGCTCTTCGACCGACTGGAAACCCAGCTACGGTTGATCATGCGTGAGTGGGCGGTGACCCGCGTACCCGGCCCCGAACTCGGTACTAGCGCGGGAGCCAATCTACTCTTGTCCGCGGCGGAAGGGCGGATTAACCAGTTCGTCCGCAGCGAGTTCCGGGCACTCCCCACGGCAGGTTGGAACGATCAATGGGTAGCTCTGGAGAGAGCGGTTTTCCGGTGAAAAATCGCTGTATCGTTTTTCCACAAGCTCAACAGGAAGGTTTATTGAGTCGCAGCTATCCTCAAACGTCGGGCTGTCGCACGCTCGCCACCAGACATTCAGAACGCCGAAATACCTCGAGATCAACCGCGTGTTGGCGCCGGGTTTCTTCCTTTTCTACCTTGCGCTGGGCAATTTCTCCTTCGAGGTTTTCGATCTGGGCTTTGGCGCGATCTATGTTACCGAGCACAATACTCGTCAGCGACTGACCAGCCCGGTCCATGCGGGCAGCTTCTTCTTCCAGCGCGCGATGCTGATTGCGAAGCTGAGCCAGGTTAGCCTGAGCATTGGTAATTCGATTGGTCAACGAATCCAGGGCCTGCTCTTCTGCCTGGGTTATGTCTTCTTCCGACTCATAAAGTGCGCGAACGCGCTTCTGTGATGTAAGGCACACCGCTTCCTCACTCTGCTGGCGATTCCTGGTAACAATCTCTTCCGGGCTGAGCTGACGGGCAACATGTTCTACCAGCCGCATGTTGGCATCGAGCACGTCGTAACCGAGTGCCACCCGGTCGTTAGGAATGGTATGGGAAATCTCCTCGAGACCTTCGGCGTTGATATACCGATAGAACCTGGCTGCCTCCGCTTGCCAGGCTAGCGTGACACAACTCAGCGTGATCAACGCGATTACTGCTCGTTTAAGCATGGTTATTCCCTGCCTTACACGCTAATCAAGCACTTTTGGCCTATGTAGCTTCAAGAATCTCACTAGTACCGTGGGTCTGCTGATAGCTTCGAATCTTTCCAAGTGTTGCCTTGAGATCTTTGTTTTCCTTGGCCGCCAAGTCAAGGTATTCGATCACATCGTACAGGCATAGAAGGCTTTTGACCGGTACGCCAAGCTCGTCTTGCAGATCGGCAACTGCAGTTCGGCCCGACTCACTCCGCTCCTGGCGGTCGAGCGCGATCACTACCCCAGCTATCTCGCCACCCGCGGCGCCTACGAGATTGACCGCTTCGCGGATGGCGGTTCCGGCAGTAAGAACGTCATCGACGAGCAGCACCCGGCAATCAACCGCGGCGCCTACGAATCGCCCACCTTCGCCGTGATCTTTTATTTCCTTGCGATTGAACGCAATACCAACATCTCTGCCTTTCCGCGCGAGCGCTTCAGCAGTCGCAACCGCAATCGGAATACCCTTGTATGCGGGCCCAAACACGACATCAAACTCAAGCCCGGAACCTGCGAGGTGATCGGCGTAACTTTCACCAAGCCGTTGCATCGCAGCCCCGCTGTTGATGGCACCAAGGTTGAAGAAGTACGGGCTCTGGCGACCCGATTTCAAGGTGAACTCGCCAAACGTCAGTACTTCCCGATCAATCATAAGTTCCAGCAACGCGCGTTTTTGGCCTTGATTCAGCAAATCAGTTCTCCAAAGCTGCTCTTTGCATCTTCAACAGTTGCGAGGTGCCCTGCCGTGCCAGGCGCAACATCTCGGTAAGCTCTTCATCGGCAAACGGGGCGCCTTCAGCAGTGCCCTGCAACTCGATGAATCCACCGGATTCCAGCAACACGACGTTCATGTCCGTTCCCGCGGTAGAGTCTTCCGCATAATCCAGATCGAGCACTGGTTGTCCCTGCCAGATACCCACGGAGACAGATGCCACAAACTCCCTGAATAGACCCTGAACTGCCAGCGTGGCAATGGCGTCATGAAGCGCCAGAGAGCCCCCGGTTATGGATGCGGTACGGGTTCCACCGTCGGCTTGAATGACGTCACAATCCAAGCGGATCGTTCTCTCTCCCAATGCTTCCAGGTCCACTGACGCCCGTAGCGCACGCCCAATCAGCCGCTGAATTTCTAGCGTCCTGCCACCCTGTTTACCCCGGGTGGCTTCACGATCGTTGCGGGTATGTGTCGCGCCCGGCAACATGCCGTACTCCGCGGTCAACCAGCCGCTACCCCGACCGCGTAGGAAACCTGGGACCGAGTTATCGATACTCGCCGTACATATCACCTTGGTGTCACCAAACTCCACCAGCACCGAGCCCGCCGCATGTTTGGTGAAACGACGGGTAAACTTGATGTCTCTCAGTTGATCTGGCTCACGTCCGCTGGGCCTGGTCTGGCTCATCAATTTCTCCGTGCAATCTCACCGGACAAAAGGACGGACATTATACGGGCGACTTCTGGTGATCCAACAATCTAGAGTCCTGGATTGATGGAGCACCCATACAGTGCCCGCAGGAATTTTTGGGGTAGAATGCCGCGCTCACCAAACACGCTCGATTCCCAATGATTCACAGCATGACCGCATTTGCCCGCCGCCAAGCAGAAACTGACGGCTTGCTGCTAACCTGGGAGCTGCGTTCCGTGAACCATCGCTTTCTCGAAGCTCAATTCAGGCTCCCCGATACCTTGCGCTCCATCGAACACCCACTGCGCGAAATCCTGCGCAAGCAAATCAAACGCGGCAAGGTGGACTGTACGCTGCGCCTCGAACAGCAGTCCGGTCAGCATAAGATCGTGCTCAATCGCCCCGTTTTGTTGCAGATTCTCACTGCACTGGAGCAAATTCGCGAGGAAGTCCCGGAGCTTGGCTCGCCGAACCCCATGGACCTGTTAAGCTGGCCGGGCGTCCTGGGCACTTCGGCGAGCATCGACAGCAACGAAGCCGCGACAGCGGTCATTCACGAGCTTTTCGAGGAAACGCTGACAGATCTGATTGCGCATCGGCAACGCGAGGGTGCACAGCTTGAGCGAACGATCAGCCAGCGTCTGGACGAAATCGATCATATTGTCAGAGACATCAAGTTACTTGTCTCATCACTCAGTGAGCAGTTGCTCAGCAAGCTCAAAGCCAGAGTGGCTGAGCTGGCTGGCCAGGTGGACGAACTGCGTCTGGAGCAGGAAGTCGTTCTGCTGGCGCAACGCGCAGACGTGACCGAAGAACTCGATCGACTTACGATCCACGTGGCCGAAGCACGCACCAACCTTCTCAGCCCGGGGCCACAGGGTAGACGCCTCGACTTCATTGCCCAGGAGCTGAACCGCGAGGCCAACACCCTCGGATCCAAGTCCGCGGTCGCTGAAACCTCACAAAAAGCCGTCGATCTCAAGGTGATCATCGAGCAGATACGTGAGCAGGTGCAGAACGTAGAATGAGAAAAGGTCAGCTGCTCATCGTCTCTGCGCCATCCGGAGCCGGGAAAACGAGCCTCGTTGGCGCGCTACTTACCCAGGACGATGACCTCGTCGTTTCCGTTTCCCATACGACACGGGACAAGCGTCCAAGAGAAAGAGATGGCGTCGACTACCACTTTGTCGATGCCAAGACGTTTGCCGCGATGGTTGAGGAGGGGGCCTTTCTCGAATACGCGGAAGTTTTTGGTCATTGGTATGGCACCGCCCGACAGGCAGTTGCAGAAGAACTCGCTCGCGGCCACGACGTGGTGCTCGAGATCGACTGGCAGGGTGCACGGATGATCCGCGCTGAATTTCCCCATGCAGTGGACATCTTTATTCTGCCACCCTCCCGTGCGGAGCTCGCCACACGTCTCAAGGGCCGTGGTGAAGACGATCCCGAGGTGATCAACCGGCGCATGAGTGAGGCTCGAAAAGAAATGTCCCACTACAACGATTATGCAAATCTCGTCGTCAACGACGACTTTGCCGAGGCGCTTTCCCATATCGCTGCTATCGTAACGGCGGCAAGGTGCGGCAGACGGCTACCACGCCAGGATATGAAAATCCTACTGGATGAGCTCTTGTCAGAAAATTAGTACTCCATCAACTTGAGGTTCACACCTCGCAGTGGCAACGCTGTACCCCAAATATCAAGTTGATGGAGTACGTTAGGATCGGTACACTCGCGTGCTCGCCGAACTGCTAAACCGCGTAACTTCACCTAACACCAAAGGAACTCCATGGCCCGAATCACCGTTGAAGATTGTTTGGAACACGTAGCGAACCGCTTTGAACTGGTCATGCTCGCCACCCGCCGAGCGCGACAGATGCGTCGTTTCGGGGCAGAACCCATGGTGCCCGAGGAAGATGACAAACCAACGGTGATCGCTTTGCGGGAAATCGCGGCAGGTTTAGTCTCCCATGAAATACTTGACGCAAAGGATGCCGCCACCGAGGATGAGGAGGTGGAATTGTCCTTCGGTATAGGAGATGGTGAAAACCGCGAGGCCCGAGACTTCGACCCAGGCCGGAGCTGAGCCTCCGGCTGAGCCTGCCACCAAATCCTACTTTCTGCAGCGGCTGGCGAAACAAGCCCGGCGCGATGACGTAGCAGCACCGACCACCATAGAGTCGCTTATCGAGGCTCTGGAAAAGTATCTGCCGCAAAAGCAGGTTCAGCAGGTTCACAAAGCCTATCTTTACGCTGAGTCTGCCCACAAGGGCCAGCTCCGCCTTTCCGGCCATCCCTATATTTCCCACCCACTGGCAGTGGCTAACATCCTGGCCACCATGGGCATGGATCATCAGACCGTGATTGCCGCCCTGTTGCACGACGTTATTGAAGACACCGGGGTCGCTAAACAAGCACTTGGCAAACGTTTCGGAAAACCCGTTGCCGAAATCGTCGACGGCGTCTCGAAGCTCGAAAAAATATTCCGCTCCCACGCTGAGGCCCAGGCCGAAAACTTCCAGAAGATGGCCATGGCCATGGCCAAGGATCTTCGCGTGATCATGGTCAAACTCGCCGACCGATTGCATAACATGCGCACCATCGGCGTCATGTCCAACGAACAGCGCAGACGGATCGCGCGGGAAACACTGGAGTTTTACGCACCAATCGCGAATCGGCTCGGTATCCATACGATGAAGCTTGAGTTTGAGGACCTCGGCTTTCACGCCTTATACCCCTTACGCGCCGATCGTATCGGCCGGGCAGTGAAGGCGGCCCGCGGTAACCGTAGTGCATTGATGAACGAATTGAGGAAATCTATCGCCAACGCACTTACTACCGATGGGATAAACGCCGAGGTGGTAGGCCGGGAGAAACACCTCTATTCCATCTACCGGAAGATGAAATCCCAACATAAACCGTTCTCTGAGATCATGGACGTGTTTGGCTTTCGTATCGTCGTTGCACAGGACGACGATTGCTACCGCGCACTCGGCGTGGTGCATAACCTTTACAAGCCAGTGGCGGGGCGCTTCAAAGATTACATAGCGATCCCCAAGGTCAATGGTTACCAATCGCTGCACACGACCCTTTTCGGCATGCACGGCGTACCCATCGAGGTGCAGATTCGTACTCGAGACATGGCCACAGTGGCGGATGCCGGTATCGCCGGGCACTGGCTATACAAGACCGATCAGGGTGACCATCAGACAAGCCGGCACCGGGCACGGCGCTGGGTGAAAGACCTGTTGGATCTACAGCAGCGTGCTGGAAATCCCCTCGAGTTCGTTGAAAGTCTGAAAATTGACCTGTTCCCCGATGAAGTCTACATATTCACTCCACGGGGTAACATTCTGGAACTACCACGGGGCGCTTGCCCAGTGGATTTTGCCTACGCAGTTCATACCGATATCGGCAATCGCTGCGTGGCTTGTCGAATAGATCGGAACCTCTCGCCGCTCTCTCAACAACTGCAGAGTGGCCAGAGCGTAGAGATCATCACCTCAGACGGCGCGAAGCCAAACCCGGACTGGCTCACGTTCGTGGTTTCCAGCAAAGCACGCAGTGGTATCCGCCACGCCCTGAAAGACCAGCAACAGGGCGACTCCATCGCCTTCGGCCGTCGGCTGCTGAATCGTTCGCTGGCAAACGCGAACAAGAGCATCAACGATCTGGATTTCCGTCGATTACGACGTGTGTTCAAGGAGTTTGGCGTGCGACGTTTGAACGAGGTACTCGAAGCCATCGGTAACGGTGAGCTTTTATCCTACGTAGTCGCGCAGCGCCTGCTGGAAGCCGATAACCCTGATTTCCAGGGCGTCCCTGTGGAAACCGGAGGACCGGTGGCAATCCACGGCGGAGAGGGGCTTGTCATCAACTACGGTAGATGTTGCGGACCGGTCCCTGGCGATCCCATCGTCGGGCATATGACGCCCGGTAAAGGTTTTGTCGTACACGTCGAAACCTGTCGTAACATGACCGAAATCCGGCGGCGGCGCGGTAGCAAGGGGATCATTCCAGCCTACTGGGCGACCACCGAGGGAGAATTCCTCACCACGTTGCGAATCGAGGTCAACCGTAAAAAGGGGATCATCGCAGAGCTGGCAGCGACGCTCCACGATGCCGATGCTGGCGTGGAAAATATCCACGTGGAGGAACGAAACGCCCAAGTCTCAAGCGTCATCGTGACGCTCTCCGTGTGCGATAGAAACCACCTGGCCCGTGGCATACGCCGCTTGCGAACCATTGGTAGCGTACTGACAATTACCCGCGTAGCCGCATGACGCTTATTCGTCCGGCAAATTAAGCAAGCAGCCGAATCAGGAAATTCACACCGTGTCCAAAACGACCATTACCACCGAAATGGCACCCGCAGCAATTGGCACTTACTCCCAAGCGGTGCGGGTTGGGCTAACGGTCTACCTGTCCGGACAGATTCCCTTAGTCCCACAAACCATGGTGCTCGTAGCAGGTGGGTTCGACGAGCAGGCAAGGCAGGTGTTTCGAAACCTCAGCGCGGTCGCCGCCGCTGCGGGCGGTACGCTCGATAACCTTGTCAAGCTCACGGTGTACCTCACCGATCTGAGCAATTTCCAAGCGGTTAACGAGGCGATGGAAGAGTTTTTTAGCCCCCATTTCCAGCCCGGGCGGCTGTGGGCGTCGCCGAACTACCGAAACTTGCCCAAGTAGAGGTCGAAGCCATCCTGGTCTTCGATTGATGTGTGATTACCGGCCCCAACCAACCCATTGAGACGCTCAAGGGGGTTGGACCCAGTTTGCAAGGCAAACTCGCCCGATTAGGCATCTTGCGCACCACCGATCTTCTCCTGCATTTGCCGATGCGTTACCAGGATCGTACTCGGTTAGTACCGCTGCGCGAGGTCAGGGCGCAAACCGAATGCCTAGTCGTGGGTCGAGTGGTGGAATCCAAGATAACCTACGGACGACGCCGTAGCTGGCTGGTCACGATTGCAGATGATTCCGGGTTTCTTGGACTTCGTTTCTTTTATTTTTCCAGACAACAACAAGCAAGCCTGAGCGCTGGGATGTTCGTGCGGGCTTTCGGCGAGGTCCGCTTCGGTGCCGGTGGTTTAGAGATGACGCATCCGGAGTACCGCGGCTATCACTCTCTACCACCCGAGACAGAACGGGAACTCACACCTGTCTATCACACCACCAAAGGTTTAGGGCAGGCACGTATTCGTAGTTTGACCCTCCAGCTGCAAGCCATGAAGTGGCCTGAAAATTCCGGCACGCCATATAGCACTCTGCTGTTTTTACATGCACCACCCGCGGATACGCCCTTGCAGGAAATCGCAGTCGCCCGGGAGAAGATTGCTTTAGACGAACTCGTCGCCTACTACCTGATAATGCGTCACCGCCAATCAGACCGCGCACACCAGCGCACAATTCCTCTTCCACAAGCCCAGCAACTCGGGCGAGTGTTGCTTCAGTCTCTCGGGTTCAAACTCACTGGCGCACAACGGCGGGTGGTCACCGAAGTTCTGGAAGATCTGGCACGCACCCAACCGATGTTGCGTCTGCTCCAGGGTGATGTCGGTTCCGGCAAGACGGTCGTCGCCGCGTTCGCGGCGATTCGAGCCGCCGAACACGGTATGCAGACGGCTCTGATGGCCCCGACGGAAATTCTTGCAGAACAACACTATCTCACTTTCTCTAACTGGCTCGAGCCGCTTGGAATAAATGTAATACTTCTCACGGGTCGACAAACAGTAAAAGTGCGCAGGCAGTGTCAGGCTGCCATAGCTGAAGGTAAGGCCCTGGTTGCCGTTGGTACCCATGCGCTGTTCCAGAACTCGGTGGTTTTCAAAAATCTCGCACTCACAATCGTCGATGAGCAGCACCGGTTCGGGGTTCACCAGCGCATGGCGCTCAAGAACAAGGGTCGAGCGGCTCACCAGCTTGTCATGACCGCCACGCCCATACCACGCACACTGACCATGGCTTTATATGCGGACATGGACATATCACTCATAGACGAGCTGCCAAAGGGGCGCCAACCCATAGAGACCCGTACCGTACCGGAGAGCCGCCGGGAGGAGGTCATCAGGCGAGTCGGGGAGGTGCTCGCTACAGGTCAGCAAGCCTATTGGGTGTGTCCACTGATAGAAGATTCCGAACAGCTCGAAGCTGCGGCGGCGGAGTCTACCGAGCAACTGTTACGAAAATCTCTGCCGCAAATACGTGTTGGTTTGCTACACGGGCGCATGCCGAGTGCCGAGAAAGGGCAGACGATGAACGATTTCAAGGACGGAAGGATTCAACTTCTTGTCGCAACAACCGTTGTCGAAGTCGGTGTGGACGTGACGAATGCAACGTTGATGGTTATAGAGAATCCCGAACGCATGGGTTTGTCTCAACTACACCAACTGCGAGGTCGCATCGGTAGAGGGAGAGAATCTTCTCACTGTATTTTGTTGTACAAATCGCCGCTCAGCGAAACCGCACGGACCAGGTTGCAAACAATTCGCAAAAGCTGCGACGGTTTTTTCATCGCTGAGCAGGATTTGAAACTACGTGGACCTGGCGAGTTGCTGGGCACGAGACAAACCGGCGAGCAGCAATTCCGCGTAGCTGATCTCCGCAGTCACGCACACCTGATGCCACAGGTGATCGCGACCGGAGATCGGCTGCTCAAGGAAGATCCCGGAGCCGTAAAGCGCCTTCTCGAAGCGTGGGCACCTGCGGATACCGGCCACATTTCCGTATAACTCTCAGCTTGTCTCGAAACGGGACGTGAACGCAGCGAGCATCCATGCCCATCGCGTTAGTTCCCGTCCATTCTGGACGGGAACTAACTACACTTATTGAATAGCTCAATAAAGGTTCAAAGCCATGGCGCACGTTTCCGCCCAGCAAACCCTGCAGTGGAAAGACCTGAAACCCTACGTCAGCCCGCCCCCTGAGGCCAGGGTACGTGGTGTATTGATGAGCCGTGGCAGCAACCGGGTCCAGGTCATCGTGCCGGAACTGGCGCTGTTCGATATTCAGGCTCTACAGCGCATCACCAAGATCGAACTATGCGCGGAACCTTGCGAAGTTGCCGAAACCACATCCGCTGTTCCCGGATTCTACGACGTGCCTGTGATCGTCGACGAGACGTTGCTCGATCGTAACGATCTGGCTCTGACGAGCACCGTGCCGGGGGCATATCTGCAAACCAACGGATCAGCCCTGCTGAACGGTTACTTTGAAACACGCACCTGTCGGCTAACGACTTCGTTAAGCGGCGAACAGATCCAGTCATCACGGACTGAAGATGTGTCACTGATCAGCGAAGCGCTGAACAACTTCACTGAGTTGAGAATTCAAAAGCGCCTGGACGAGACGCTGCAGATTCCCCCCTTGCCGGAGTCGGCACAGCGCATCATTACGCTGCAAGCCGATCCGAATTATAGCCTGGGGGAGTTGGTTGGGATTATCGAGACCGATCCAAGCATCGCAGCTCGGATCCTGGGCTGGGCAAACTCCGCTTTCCTCAACGCCAACCCACCCGCCAAGTCTATCGAGGATGCGGTAGTGCGGATCCTGGGCGCCGATACAGCGATGAGCATGGCTTTAGGCATCGCCATCGGCGAAAGTTTGCGCCTGCCACGTTCCCATGTCGGTGGTCTGCCACCATTCTGGCTTGATACGGTGTTCTGTGCCGCTACGATGGAGGCGCTCGCGAGGCATATACCAGCGAGACAACGTCCGATCATCGGACTGTGTTACCTCTCCGGTCTCCTGGCTAATTTCGGTACACTCGTGTTAGGTCATGTGTTTGCACCGTATTTTGCGACTATCTGCGCACTGCAGGAGGCAAACCGCCATCTGCCGCATACGTTCATCGATCAACAGGTCCTGCAGTTACCCCGGGAGGTAGTTGCCAGTGCCTTGTTAGAACTATGGGCGCTTCCTCAGGAAGTTTCCGACGCTGTCCGCTTTCAGTACGCGACCGATTACGAAGGCAATAATGCTACATACGTGAACCTATTGTCGCTCGCTCGCAAAACCCTTGGCGCACAAGGACTGAACGATAGCCCGCCAAGCCCCCTCGATGAGGCAGCAGCAGCCAGCCTCGGTCTTGATTGGGAGGCTCTTGCGGGGGTGGCGGAACTCATCAACGAGTCGCGTGACGATCTGGCTGGTTTCGCCCGGTTTATGGGTTGATTGCGATTGCTGGCAAGCCGCTAATCGACGCAGCCGATGTTGCGACAGAGTCTGTAACGCTCTATTGAGACTCGAAGACGCGGCCGGCCTCAGGGTCATTAAACACTTCCATGTCCAGTTGATCCTCGCTGCGGGCAACCGTCGTTGCCACCATACCGTCTCCTGCGACGTTAACCGCTGTGCGCATCATGTCGAGCAGCCGATCGACTCCAATAATCAACATGATGCCTTCCTCGGGCAGGCCTACCTGGGCAAGCACCATGGTTAACATAATGAGACCCACGCCGGGTACCGCTGCCGTACCCACCGAAGCGAGTGTCGCGATAAGAATCACATTCAGATAGTCGCCGACCGCGAGATCAATGCCATAAAACTGAGCGATGAATACGGTAGCGACACCTTGCATGATCGCGGTGCCATCCATGTTGATGGTGGCTCCAAGCGGCACCGCAAAGGAAGCCACTTCGTTCTTGACTCCGATGCGATGTTTTACCGTGCGCAAGGTCACCGGTAGGGTCGCGCCACTCGAGGAGGTGCTGAACGCCACCAGCATCGGTTCACGCATCTTGGAGAAAAACGTCACCACGTTAACCCGGGCAAACACTGTCAAGATCAACGGATACACCACTGTTACATGGATCAATAGCGCAGCCACCACGGTCAGGAAGTAGTAGATGAGCTTGTATATTTCCTCAAATGCAATTGTAGCGAAGAGTTCGGTCATCAAGCAGAACACGCCGTAAGGCGCGAGCTGAATCAACATCGTGATCAGCTTCATGAGCACTTCATTCACATCGCTGAAGAAGCTTGATATCCGGGCTCCTGCTGCTCCGGCATGACTGAAAGCGACGCCCAGCAACAGGGCAAACAAGATGATCTGCAACATCTTGCCTTCCGCCATTGCGGCTACCGGATTGGTCGGAACGATGTTGACCAGCGTATCTTTGACGCTCGGGACTTCACGCGCTTCGAATTCGGCTGCCGCTGCGCCCGCTTCAGCGCCTTCGCCCGGGCTTACCACCAGGGCAACCACCAGCGCGATGGTCACCGCCAGCGCAGTGGTCAACAGATACAACCCCAAAGCCTTGCCACCGAGGCGCCCCATACTGCCTGTATTACCGAGACTCGCAGCACCACAAACGAGTGAAACGAAAACCAGCGGAACCACCATCAGCATGAGGCTGCGGATGAATATCTGACCCCCCGCATCCATCACCCCGTTGACGAAGAACCATCCCAGCCAGTCTTCCTCGGAAAATCCAATCTGTTGAATCAAGAGCCCAAGGAGTAACCCTGAGACCATGCCAATGAGGATGCGAGCAGTAAGGTTCATCGTTTATCGATGACCTCAGCCGACCTCGATCATTTCAAAGTCTTCCTTGCTGACCCCGCATTCGGGACAGACGAAATCCGCGGGGACGTCTTCCCACTTTGTCCCGGGTGCAACGTCCTCTTCGTCGCAGCCCTCAGCTTCGTCGTATATCCAACCGCATACGATACATTGCCACTTTCGCATTCGTTCGTTGACCCCTTGGCGCGCGAGAAAGGAGGAAGACTTTAAGGCGCGATAAACTACTTGTCCGGCCTGTAAAAAGCAACGCGGGTGCAACGCGGGTGCAACACGGGCGTGTGTTCTGGTCTGCCACTGATGCAGCCGCTACACTCCTTATCGCGCGGCCAGTTCAAATTAATGAAAACAACATCCAGCAAGTTCGCCCTCTATCTGGTCCTCATGCGTCTCGATCGCCCCGTTGGCAGCCTTCTACTACTCTGGCCGACGTTGGCGGCACTCTGGATAGCCGCCGACGGAATCCCGCCGTTAACGATGATCATCGTGTTCACGTTGGGTACATTAGTCATGCGTTCCGCCGGTTGCGTCATGAACGACTATGCAGACAGGGAAGTTGACGGTCACGTAGAAAGAACACGCAACCGACCCCTGGCCACCGGGCTGATCTCCAAGTTCGAAGCACTCCTCGTGCTCGCCGGACTCTGCACGGTGGCACTGTTGCTTCTCGTGTTTCTCAACCCTTTGACGCGCTGGCTTGCGGTGGCGGGCCTTGCCATCGCAATGTTCTATCCCTTTATGAAACGCTGGACTTACCTACCACAGGTCGTGCTGGGTGCCGCGTTCAGCTGGGGGATGATCATGGCGTTCGCGGCTATTCAAGAGGAGGTACCCGCTGTTGGTTGGCTTCTCTTCGTCGCCAGCGTTCTCTGGATCGTTGCGTACGACACACTCTATGCCATGGTAGATCGCGAAGACGATATCAGAGTTGGTATCAAATCCACCGCGATTCTGTTCGGAAATGCAGATCGCACGATGGTGGGTTTGTTGCAGCTGAGCGCGCTGTTCGCGTTGGTCATGTTAGGTGAGCAACTGGAGTATTGGATCTTCTACCAGCTTGGTCTCATTGCCGTGGCAGGGCTTTTTATTTACCAGCAATATCTGATTCGCAACCGAAATCGCGAAGCCTGCTTCCAGGCATTTGCTAACAACGTGTGGGTCGGTTTTGCGCTCTTTCTCGGCGTGGTTCTTGAACTCTCGCTGACGCAGTGGCTGGCAGCGCTCACCACTTGACCACGCCAGTCGAAATTATTGACAAGCTTGCCGACGCTGTTTGCTGGGCTATGGCGCTAGTAGTCATGGAAACGTCTTCGATCAGTTAGCCCAAACGTTGTACGATCGGTCGTATGAACGCCATCACGCTGACAGGCCTAACCATCTGGAATGGACACGAAATCGTCGCTGCCGACGCTATCCGTATCGAAGGTGAAAATATTGCCGCAGTGGGCGACGGTGAAAGCCTACAACGAAATAGCACCCGCATCTCCTGCGATGGAGCCACGGCCATACCCGGCCTGATCGACGCTCATGTGCACCTCGAGTTGAACCCGGAACACACCGTAGCGCCCGCGCATACCGACATGGATCAGGGCCCACAGATGGCCGAACGTGCCGCCGCCATGGTCCGTAGTGGTATCACCACCGCCCGTGATCTGGGAGGCGGCGCCTGGCTCGAACTCGCCTTACGCGACCGGATCAACGCTGGCGAGTTGCCTGGTCCACGGTTGATTTGTTCCGGTCAGCCCATTACCAGCCTTCGTGGTCACTGCCATTTCTGGGGTGGTGAAGCGGCAAACCTGGAAGAGGCCAGGACCGTCCTGCAACGCCAGGTGGATCACGGTGTGGATCTGATAAAAGTAATGGCCAGCGGTGGACGCATGACCAGGGGCAGTGATCCGAGTAAAGCCCAATTCGATCTAGAAACTCTATCTGCAATCGTGGCTGAAGCCAATTCCCACGGTCTCCCCGTTGCCGCTCATTGCCACGGGACCCAGGGCATCGAGGTCGCCGCGCGCGCTGGTGTGAGTACTATCGAGCACTGTTCATGGGTCGGCAAAGAAGGCTGGGCGTCCGACTACCAGGCACCAATCGCCAAGTTGATCCTGGAACAGGGAATCTGGGTGTCGCCGACGGTCAACAAAGGTTGGCAGCGCATGCTCGACAGCAAAAACAGCTCCGTGCTGGACCGGGTACGCAAGGCTTATGTCAAAATGCTCGAGCTCGGCATCCCGTTCGTTGCATCGACCGATGCCGGTATACCAGGTATTTTCCACCATGAATTACCGCTGGCGCTCAAGGTGTTCAGTCAGATCGCCCAGCTCTCCCCGGAAGAAACATTACGGTGCGCTACCTCCAACGCTGCGCGCGCTCTTGGCCTGGACGGACGCACAGGGGCTCTACTTCCTGGGTTTGCCGCTGACATTGTTCTGGTGGACGGGAATCCGCTGACCGATCTCGCCGCCCTCACCTCACCCGTCGGGGTCTGGACGCGCGGACGCAACGTTCTCGCCCCGTAAGATTGATACGGAAAGTATTACCGTCCGGTTTTACCCCAGCTCGGCGGGCGTTTCTCCAGAAAGGCGGCTACCCCCTCCCGGTAATCCGGCTCACGCATCATCTCGTTTAACAACACTTCGGATTCATCAACCGCGCTTGCCACGTCGCGATGTAGATCCTGATAAATCTGCCAACGGGTCTGGGTAAGGGAGTTCGGAGACACCGTGCGAATGAGGTTCTGCGCATATTTGTAGGTCTCCTCCAACAGCGTTTCTGCTGGGAAAACCTCATTCACGAGGCCGATCTCTTTTGCTTCGTCAGTCAGAAACGTGCGGCTGGTAAGCAGCAGGTCGTTGGCCCGGGTAAGACCCACCATTCGCGGCAACAGCCACGAAAGTCCATACTCGGCTGGAAGGTTCAGTTTGCCGTGCGCCGTCGTGAGCTTCACGCCGCTTGCAGCAAAACGCAGATCGGCAAAACACGCGAGCGCAAGGCCAACTCCTGCGGCCGGTCCGTTTATCGCCGCTATGACGGGTTTGCTCAGCCCGAAATGGTACGCAAAGCTCGCGTCGAATATGTCCGCCTTGCCATACCCCG
>SMUZ01053964.1_pt1 | contig 35169 bp, 25 predicted proteins | sample 2456421 | NCBI WGS metagenome assembly SMUZ01 (sample SAMN11095932, study PRJNA526329) | marine sediment metagenome | biome: Marine sediment; feature: Surficial sediment; material: Deep marine sediment; isolation source: Hadal surficial sediment | place: Pacific Ocean | collected 2014-11 | depth... | reverse complement strand
GTCCTTTCGCTGTGACCCGCATGATGGTGCCTCCAAAGTAATACTCACACTGGTAATACTCTAATTTTACCCTGCCGCAAGGTCAGCGACCACTCGCGGCGCCCGTCACCCCTTGGCGGCCATCCAGTTCTCGCCGATCCCGACATCGACTGTCAGCGGCACCGCGAGCTCGGCGGCCCGTTCCATCCGGTCGCGCACCAGCGCGGCCACCGTGTCCGCCTCGTCCCGAGGCGCCTCGATCAGCAACTCGTCGTGCACCGTGAGGATCATCGGGGCGGACGGCGGCAGGGCACCGGCGAGATCGATCATCGCCCGCTTCAGGATGTCGGCGGCGATGCCTTGGATCGGCATGTTGACGGTCATCCGTTCGGCGGCCGCGCGGATCTGGCCGTTGCGGCTCCGGAGCTCCGGTACCAGCCGGCGGCGCCCGAACATCGTCCGGACCTCGCCGCTCTCGCGCGCCTCGGCGACCACCCCATCCAGGTACCCCCGCACCTCGGGGTAGCCGTCGAAATAGGCGTCGATGAACGCCTGCGCGGCCCGTGGCGTCACGCCGATGTCCCGAGAGAGGGTGAACGCCGTCTTGCCGTAGATCAGGGCGTAGTTGATGATCTTGGCCCGGCGACGGAGCTCGTGCGGGTCGAACCCGCTCTCGGTCCCGAACACGTGGCGCGCCGTCTGGTCGTGAATGTCCTCGCCGCGGACGAACGCCTCGATGAGGGCGGCGTCCGCCGAGAGATGCGCCAGCACGCGGAGCTCGATCTGCGAGTAGTCGGCGGAGATCAGCACGTGTCCGTCGCGCGCGACGAACGCGCGTCGAATCTCTTGGCCGAGCGGTGTCCGGATCGGGATGTTCTGCAGGTTCGGGTCGCTGCTACTCAGGCGCCCGGTTGCCGCGACCGCCTGGTTGAAGGAGGTGTGCACACGGCCCGTGTCCGGCCGGACCAGCCGGGGCAAGGCGTCGACATAGGTGCCCTTGAGTTTCTGGACCGCTCGCCACTCGATCACCAGACGTGGCAGCGCATGATGCGCTGCCAGTTCCTCGAGCACGGCCGCCGCGGTGGACGCGGCGCGGGTCTTCCCGGTCTTCTTCCGTGTGGGTAGCGCCAGCTTCTCGAAGAGAATGACCGACAGCTGTCGGGGCGAGTTGATGTTGAACGCCTCACCTGCCAGGCTGAAGATCTGCGACTGGAGCTCGCTCAGCTCGGCGTCCATCCGTCGAGACAGTGCGGCGAGCGCGTCGGTGGCGACCTGGATGCCGGCACGTTCGATGTCGGCCAGCAGCGGGATCAGCGGCTGTTCCAGCTCGCGGCAGAGCTCTGCCAGGCGCTCCTCGTCCAGGCGCGCCCTCAGCGGATCGGCCGCTTGCAACGGCAGGTCTGCCCGCTCACAGGCATAGGCCAGCACCGCGTCCGGCGGCAGCTGGTCGAAGTCGGGCGCCTTCGCACCCTTGCCACGCACCGTCTCGGCCCTCAGCGCCTGGTAGCCGGTGTGCTCGAGTGCCACGGTTTCGAGGGGCGGTGCCTCCCGGGTCGCATCGGGGTTGAGGAGATAGCTCGCAATCATCGTGTCGAGCTCGAGCCCCTCCAGGCGTACGTCATGTGCGGCGAGCCACAGCATGTCCCGCTTGAGGTCATGCCCGATCTTGCGCACCTGCGGGTCTTCGAGAATCGGTCCCAGTGTTCCAAAGATGATCCGGCCGTCCAGGCTGCCGCTCAGGTCCAGCTCGTTTCGTGCCAGCGGCACGTAGCTGGCGGAGCGCGCGGCGGTCGAGAAGGCCAGGCCGACGAGGCCGTCGCGGGTGGGCGGGCCGGACACCGTCAGCACGTGCAACCCGCAGCGGCCGGCCTCGCGCAGCGAGGCGGCGAGCGCCTCGAGCTCGGCGACCTCGGTGACGAGCCGGTAGTCAGTCTCGACGCTGTCGGCGCTTGGCGCGAACTCGCTCAGCAGCGACCTGAACCCGAGCTCGGAGAAGAGCGTGAAGCAGCGCCTCCGGTCGGCGCCCTGATAGCGGAACCGTTCCGGATCGTAGGGTACCGGCACGTCCGTGCAGATACGCACGAGCTCGCGGCTGCGGCGGGCGTCGTCGGCATGCTCGGTCAGTGCGGTGCGATGCTTCTTGTTCGGCAGTTCGTCGGCGTGTGCGAGCAGCCGGTCGAGCGAGCCGAAGTCAGAGAGCAACTCTCGCGCCCCCTTCGCGCCGATGCCGGGCACCCCCTTGACGTTGTCGCTTGCGTCCCCCATCAGCGCGAGGACGTCAACCACTTGGTCGGGACGCACCCCGAACTTCTCGAGCACCCCGGCGCCGTCGAACCACGTGCCCTCATCCCGAGGATTGAACACCTGTATCCGGTCACCGACGAGCTGAAAGAAGTCTTTGTCCCCGGTGACCACGACCACGTCGACACCGGCGGCAACCGCCCGCGTGGCCAGCGTGCCGATCACATCGTCGGCCTCGAATCCCTCGTGGGTCACGACCGGGACACCCAGGGCCGCGCAGGCCTCGTGCACCCAGGGGACCTGCTCCACGAGGTCGTCAGGCATCGGACGCCGGGTCGCCTTGTAGTCGGCGGCGAGCTCGTGGCGGAAGGTCGGTCCCTTCAGATCGAACGCGGCGGCCACCAGGTCCGGTTGCTGGTCGCTGATCAGCTTCCGCAACATCGCGATGAAGCCGTAGACCGCGTTGGTCGATTTACCGTCCGGCCCGGTCAGTCCGTGGATCGCGTGATAGGCGCGATACATCTGGTTGCTGCCGTCGATCAGGAAGAGGCGGGATGTGGAGGGCATGGTCGAGAAGGACCGCCAGTATATATCGGAGACCGGGGACCGGAGATCGAGGGCCGCTGCAGCCGAGCGCCCGAGGCCCGGAGCCCACAGCCGGGAGGTTGTTCCTGGAGCCCCTACTGCGGCGCTTCGAGGCCGAGGTTCACCGACTTGTGTTCGCCATCTCGGAGGGTCACATGCGCCGCGCGTCGTCGCAAGTCGTCGAGAAAGCGCGGGTCGAACCATTCGCCCTGCTGGACGACCTCGACCACCGACAGGAGATAGTCGCCCGGCGGCAGCCCACGCATCCGATACTGGGCGTTCTGGTCCGGCCGCGACGCCATGATGTATCTGGACTGCGGTTGCCAGAGCCGCTCGTCGGTGGGAAACGCAATGACGGTGAACTCGGTCACCGCATCGCCCCGGTGGTCGTGCACCATGCCGGCCAGCTCGGTGATCTGGTCGGTGAGCACCAGCGTGACTCCCGAGAGGGTCTGCCCGGCGGCGAAATCCCGCGGGGTGTCGATGACGTCCCGTCCTTCGACATACACGGCCTTGAGCTGCAGTCCATCCGGCAACCGATTCATCCGGATCAGGCGCGGGCCGCCACCGATGTCGCTCAGGACGAAACTGCCGTCCACCTCGACGCCCGCATCCGCCCCCCCGCGTTGCTCGAACGGCGTCGGGTTGAGTGGGCTCGTGGTGACCCGCAACCGCTCGAGGTCGGACGGGTCCGGCATCTGGGTGCCGTCAAAGGTGAGCGTGCCGCGGATCACGGCGCCGTGCCGCAGCATCATCGTCAGGTCGGAGATGTCCTGCCCGTTGACCGTAATCTCCTGGCTCGCGAAGACCTGCGCGCCGTCTCTCCGGCCGCGTCCCTCTCGCGCTTGGACCAGGTAACGTCCGGGTGGTACGTTGGTCACTTCGAAATAGCCGACCCGGTCGACGCGTCCGGCCAACGTGGAGCCCGGCGTGCGTCCCATGACCTCCGCCGAGGTCAGCAACACCTGCGTCCCGCGGGCCGGTGATCCGTCAGGGCCAAAGACCATGCCGCCGACACGCGCCATCGGGACGAGCTGTGCGGCGAAGTTCACCTCGCGCATCTCCTGGCTCAGGCCGAGTGTGAGTGGGATCGCGTCCCGCAGCATGGTCACTCCGGGGTAGTACGTCGGCGCGAGACCGAGCGGTTCGGGGTCCTCGACGACGTCAGGTGCTCCGAAGAGCCCGCCGCCCCCGCGTCCACCACGTCCCGCGCGCGCGCCGCGCCCACCCGGTCCGCCTCCACCGAACCCGCCGCGCCGGCGGGGCTGCGTCACGCTGACGAAGTACTCGCCCGGCTCGAGGTCGAACACGCGGTACTGTCCCCGGTCATCGGTCTGGTCGGTGCCGGCCGGCTCGATCTGGCGCAGACCCTGACGGTAGACGTACCGCAGCACCTGCACCAGGGCGCGCGCCATCGGTTCTCCGTCTTCGTCCACGACGTGCCCAGTGATCACCGAGCCTCGCGGCAGCGCGATGTTGACGTTGCGGAACTGCCGGCCGGCGTCGACCTGAATCGGGAGCGCCGGCTGACGCGGATGTTTCTGACCGTAGGCGAGGGTGATGAACCCCGCCTTGCTCACCGTCACCGTGTACCGGCCGGCCGGCAGGTCGGCGAACCGGTAGCGCCCGTTGTCGTCGGTCTGCACGGTCCGGCGGTTGCGGGTGTCCTGGTCGGCGAGACGCACCATCGCGCGCTTGACGACGGCGCCGGTGTCGCCGGTCAGCACGCGCCCCGACAGCGCGGCCAAGCCGGTCGTCGGGTCGAGCGCCGAGGTGTCGCGAGCTGGTTGGCCGAACGGCTGACCCGCGCCGTCGCGCGTCTGGCCGAATGCCGCCGGTGGACTCGGGATCCCGGTTCCGAGCAGACCGACGAGGCCGACCGCTACGACGATCCGTGGTATCGGCATCGGGTGCATCGTCACTGTACCGCAGACCCGTGCCAGACGCGCGGTATTCCCTAAGTGGTCCCGGTCATAATCACGGTCACGCACCGAGGGTGGCGAGGCGCCCGGCTGGCAAGGCGCGACGAGGGAGCAATTGGGGGATTTGTGACCGAGGAGCAACGCCGTCCAGGCGGGATGCATCGCCAGCCGAATGCTACCGTCATTATGACCGGGGCCACTAAGGGGCAGAGGGCCGGCGTGGGGGCCACGCCGGACCAGAGGAGGCCCCCGGGTTGTCCCTGGGGCTCCTCTGGTCTCGTGACGCCGCTGGGGGAAGGCTGGGGACGTCCGGGCCCGGGCCCTTCGAATGGAATCAGTTCAGCAGCTCGAGCTCACCGCGCGCTTCCTCGTTGGTTCGTAGGCGGTTGGTCACCGAGAAGGCCCGCGACTGCCGGGCGAGGGTCTCCGCCAGCTGGCGGTCGACCTGGTTGGCAACCACCCCGGTCAACGTGACATGGCCGCGCTCGACGACGATATGGATGCTCGGTGAGACACCGGCCCCGTAACGCCAGAAGTTCGAGTTGCCGTAAATCGCTCGGGCAATGCCGTACCGGAGCTGGTCGTCGAACCGCGAGACCGGAAGCACCGTGAGGGCGTTGTCGACCCCGTTGACGCCGTCGACGTCGGCGACCCGCTTCGCGATCTCCTTGCTCGTGTGCGGACTGGTGACATGGCCGGTCAACGCGACCACGCCGTGCTCGTCGATGGCGACGTTGACGTCATCGAAAATCGTGAAGTAGGAGTACCGGTTCACCTGTTTCTGGATGTCTTCGAAGACCTGCAGCTTCTTCCGCTCGGGCTCGGCGAACACAAGAGTTGACCCGAGGGCGAGGACGAAGAGTATCGCCGTTGCACGCACCATCATCTGACACCTCCATGTTCACTTGGTCCCCGGTGGCAATGAGGCCCCGTGCCTCGCCACGACCGTCAGACCTCGACGATGTATTGAGCAACGGCTGTGCCAGAGGTGTTAAATTCTTGTAACGCCCTTTAAATAAGCTATTTGAGAGATTTACATCAGACAATTAGGACGGCTGAATTGTCACCTGAAGAGGACAACGAGAGAGCGTCCTAGCGGTCAACCGAGTGCCCGTGGCCCTCACTCAGACCTTGTCCAAGCAGGGAGCGGGAGCACCCGAAGCGCCCCAAGCCCAGCCGGACCGCCCTACGGCTATGGGCTGTAGGCGCTCGCTGACGCACGAAAAAGCGGGCCACGCTTCGTAAACGGAAGGGCGGCCCTTGTCGTGTCTTGTCCCAAAGCCCAAAGCCCCAAAGGCCGTCACGTCGTCACAACAGCACGATCGTTCCGATGCCGGCGGCGATCAGCACGACCTGAGGGACGGCGCCCACGTCGACCGGGTTACGGTGAAGTCCGGGGATGAGGTCGGACATTGCCACGTAGAGAAAGCTCCCGGCGGCGAAGGCGAGCACGTAGGGCAGCGCGGTCGGTGTCCAGCTGGCCGCCGCGTAGACTGCGACAGCACCGAGCGCGCATGTCGAGGCCGACAGCGTGTTCATGACGAAGGCCCGGGTGCGCGAGTACCCGGCGTCGAGCAGGATCGCGTAGTCCCCCACCTCCTGTGGGATCTGGTGAGCCGCCACGGCGAGCGCGGTCGTGATGCCCAAGGGCAGCGACGTCAGGACCGCCGCGCCCACGATGGCGCCGTCGGTGAAGTTGTGCAGACTACCGCCGATCAGGATGAGCGCCGCGCTGCTGTCGTGGGCGTCGCAGTCCGCGGTGTGGCAGTGACGCCAGATGACCAGTTTCTCGAGCATGAAGAAACCGAGGATCCCTGCCAGCAGCGCTCCCAATGCCCGCGGCGCCGGCAGCAATTCGAGCGCTTCCGGGACCAATGCCAGCAGTGCCACACCGAGGAGCGTGCCTACCGCATAGCTGATGAGACCGGGCACCAGCTGGAGACGAACATGGCGACGGAGTAACAGGAGCGGTGAGGCGATGAGCACCCCGCCCCCGCTCCCGACCAAGCTCAGACCGACCGCGGCAAGCAGCTCCACGCGCGGGATGATAGCAGAGGCGGGATCATCGGAAGGCAGAAGGCAGAACGCAGAAGGCAGAAGAAAAGTCTGCCTTCTGCGTTCTGCGTGCGTCAGGGTGTCGCCATATAGCCGCGTCGGGAGCGGACGCGATAAGCAGAATTGCGCACTTCGACTCGGATCGAGTGCCAGCGGCCATCCTTCTCGGTTTGCGCCGGATAGCCGAGGTAGTACTGCCGGCTCAGCTCGTCGGCGATTCCGGCGGTTGCCGGGTCGAGGTCGTCTGCGTCCCGGATGATCTCGGTCCGTCCGCCGCTGTCATCTGTAAGATCCCGGAGCGCCGTCACATTGACGCGGTCGTCCCGATTCGCGGCTCTGGGATTGCTGAGGCCGGTCGGTAGCTGCGGGGGTCGGCGGCCGCCGCCCGGGAATGGGAACGGCGTGGGAATCGGCATCCGGATCGTCGGGCCCCGGCGATTCCAACCGGTAGGCGTCGAGCGTCCGTCGATGCCGATCGCGTAGATCAGAGCCTCGCTCTCCCGGATGAGCCGTCGCAGCTCCCGGATGTCGGTCTCGCTGTTGGTGTCGTTGCCGTCGGAGATAATCAGCAGCGCCTTCTTGAAATGCTGCCCCTCGGCCACCCGGGGGACCGACTCGGCCACCGCGTCGTACAGCGCGGTGCCGCCTCGCGGACGGATATCTCGGATCGCGCGACTGAGCCGGCCGCGGTCGGCGGTCCAGTCCTGCAGCAGGACCGGTGTGTAGCTGAACCGATAGAGGAAAATCTCGTCGTCCGGGCCGAGCAGGTCGTACAGGAATCGGTCGAGGGCCTTCCTGGCCGCCTCCATCTTCCGGCCCTCCATGCTCCCACTGGTGTCGAGGACAATCCCGAGACTCACCGGTACCCGCTCGTTGTCGAAGTGGGTCACTTCCACGAGCTCTCCGTCTTGGTAGACCAGGAAGTCGTCCCTGGTCAGCCCGCTGACGAAGCGACCGCGGGCATCGGTGACCGTCGCGGTGACGTTGATCAGCTCGACACCGGTGCGGAACACGAATGCCTGGTCGTCCGGTTCCGGTGGTTGCTGACCAGCGACAACCAGCGGAGCCGCCGCGGCGAGTGACAGCGCGGCCAAGGTACGTCGGGTCATGGTCGGTCTCCTGTGGGCGCCGGTGCGACTGAGCGCGCCTGGTCGTTCGGCCGCCGTCGATCAATGTGGGGCACGCTGGTCTGCCCCTCCATGAAGCTGATGCGATACCGGTTGATCCGGTCGGCGTCGGGGAGCGAGATGGTGAATGGGGTTTCGCGCCCGGGGGCCAGCACCGCCACCGGCAGCGGCGTCTGTGCGGTCCCCACCACCGTGCCGTCCCGGTCGAACACGGTTGCCGTGACACTCAGTTGCCCGCGCTCGATCCCATCGGACGGGTTCCGGATCGACCCGGTGATCGCCAGATACTCGCCCTCCCTGGCATGCGTCAACGAGAGCAGCTCGACCGGCCCTGGCGTGCCGGAGCCGGGGTCCGCGAGGGGGCCGCCGGACAGCCCGGACAGCATGGTGACGGACACGGCTGCCACCACCGCCACCGCGGCCGCCAGGGTGGCGAGGAAGGGACGGAGCGACACGGGTGACCCGGTCATCGTGGCAAACAGTCCGGTCGGCGACTGCGCCAGCGGGACCGGGGGCGTCACCGTTCCGGCCGACCGCGCAGGTTCCACCGCCGGTGTGGCGGGAGTGGCCTGGCGTCGCGGCGGCGCGGACTCCGCTGTGCGGACCGGGGCCGCCACGCGGGGGACGTCCAGGGCAACTCGCTCGACGGCGCCGAGGGTGGGTTCGCGTGGTCGTTCCAGGTCAGCCAGCAGGGTGGCCACGTGGGCGTCGGAGCGCCGGCGCTCCTCCCGCATCAGACGCCAGGTCACGACACCCATGGCGAACGCCATCGTCAACGAGATTACGGTCACGGTGGCCAGGGCGAGATCCATATCGATGCTCTGTGTTCTTTGCGCTGGGGTGACCCCCGTCCCTATCGCAGCGTGAACTCCACACCGACCTGCACGATGACGGCGACCGGTGTCCCGAACCGTCGCACCGGAGAGAAGCGCCACTGCCGTACCGCTGCGATGGCTCGTGTGTCGAGCCCACCCCCGAGCCGGTACAGCACTCTCACATCGCTGACGGTGCCATCCGGGCCGACCACGATCTCCAGTAGCACCTCGCACCGAGACTCGTTGTCATCGACGGCGCTCAATGCTTCGCCGCACTCATGACGCGGACCATCTGATGGGCCGTGTTCCGATCGAGTCCCTGGACTGACAGTTCTGTACTCGAGAGTTACCTAGCAAAAGCCTTGCCGCTTCGATCACGACCGGAACGGCACTGATCACACGTTTTCTCGGTTCTTTGACGTATGTACTTGCTGTTCGGTTGGCTGGTGCAGCCGTTCGAGACAGCTGGTGTGCTCAGAAGAGGTCAGGACACTCGTCAGGGTTGCGCCAGGTCAAGCTTCGTGCCCTCCGTGAACAGCAGCCCGTCACGTTCGGCGAGCGTGCGCACCGGCTTGAACTCCTCGGCGCGCAGCGCCGCTTCGGCACCACCCTGCGCGCGATAGTGGGGGTCGACCGAACGTGCCGAGAACAGCGCGCCGAGGCCGCCGCGCGGCGCGGTCTCGATGACGAGACAGCGTCCTCCCACCCGCAGCACCTGTCGTGCGCCCTGCAGGGTGCCCACCCGCTCGTGCGGTCGCATGGCGCCGATCAGCTCCGGAATGACGACGACATCGAACCAACCCTCGGCGAACGGCGGTGTCCGGAGCGGGGCGACCTTGACATCGACGAGCACGCCGCGGGCCGTCGCGACGCGGTTGATCGTGTCCGCCGCCGCGTCGTCGGTCACGAGCGCCGATGCCTGCCCGCTGACCCCGACCTTGGCGGCCAGCAGCGCGATCAGGCGCGGGCCACGGTGGCCGATCTGCAACACCCGGTCGCCCAGTTGCAGTCCGATCATCGACACCCGGAGGTCTTGTTCTCCTGTGAGCTTCTTCAAAAATGCCATACACGTCATCGGGCCAGGCCGCCGTCTCCAGCGGTGTCCGGTTGACGGCTCGGTGGCGCTCGGATGGCCGCCGGCCGCCATAATTCGGATGGTCGCCGGCCGCCATGATATAGTTTCCGGCCGTGAAAGACACAGTCGAAATTACACCCGCTAACGGCAAGCTCGGCGTCTTGCTCGTCGGCATGGGCGCTGTCAGCACCACCTTCATCGCCGGCACGCTGCTCATCAGAAAGGGGCTGGCGTCGCCGATCGGTTCGCTCACCCAGATGGGCACCGTCCGGCTGGGGAAGCGCAACGAAGGGCGCTCGCCGCTCATCAAGGAGTTCGTGCCGCTGGCGTCGCTCGACGACCTGGTGTTCGGCGCCTGGGACATCTTCGAGGAGAACTGCTACGAGGCGGCCATAACGGCCGGCGTGCTCGACGTGTCGATGCTCGAGAAGGTCCACCCGGAGCTCGAGGCGATCCGGCCCTGGCCGGCGGTGTTCGACCAGCGGTATGTCAAGCGGCTCATGGGCACCAACGTCAAAACGGGTGCCAACAAGCGAGAGATCGCCGAGCAGGTGCGGGCTGACATCCGTGCCTTCAAGGATACGCACAACCTCGACCGGCTGGTCATGGTCTGGTGCGGCAGCACCGAAATCTTCATGACCCCGACCGCGGCGCACCAGTCGATTGCGGCGTTCGAGCAGGCGCTGGAGTCGAATGCTGACGAGATCGCGTCCAGCATGGTCTACGCCTATGCGGCGTTGAAGGAAGGCATCCCGTATGCCAACGCCGCGCCGAACCTCAGCGCCGATATTCCGGCCCTGGGCCAGCTCGCGTTGGACAACGGGTCGCCGGTTATGGGCAAGGACCTGAAGACCGGTCAGACCCTAATCAAGACGATCGTGGCGCCCGGCCTCAAAGCGCGGCTCATCGGGGTGTCGGGGTGGTTCTCGACGAACATCCTCGGGAACCGGGACGGCGAGGTGCTCGACGACCCCGAGTCCTTCAAGACGAAGGAAGAAAGCAAGAAGTCGGTGCTCGACTACATCCTGCAGCCCGAGCTGTATCCGACGTTATACAAGGATCTCTGTCACGTTGTCCGGATCAATTACTACCCGCCGCGTGGTGACAACAAGGAGGGCTGGGACAACATTGACCTGGTCGGGTGGCTCGGCTACAAGATGCAGCTCAAGATCAACTTCTTGTGTCGGGACAGCATCCTTGCCGCGCCGATCGTGCTCGATCTCGTGTTGTTTCTCGACCTGGCGAAACGGGCCGGCATGAGCGGCATCCAGGAGTGGCTCTCCTTCTACTTCAAGAGCCCGATGCACGCCCCCGATCTATATCCGGAGCACGATCTGTTCATTCAGCTGATGAAGCTGAAGAACACGCTGCGGTACATGCGTGGCGAGGAGCTCATCACCCACCTCGGTCTCGAGTACTACGATTAGCGCGCTGACCCGGACACGCCCAGCTCGCGATATCGGGGATCGGGGAAGGAGGCGCTTCGGAGCTCGTCGGGCCACCGGTTCCATCTGAGGTCTGACTTCTGACTTCTTGGACCAGACGACCCCATGTCCCAGGCCCTACTGCAGCCGGTGCTCTTCGGCGGTCTGTTCATGGGCGTGCTGTCCGCCCTGCCGATCATCTCGCTTGGCAACTGTTGCTGTCTCTGGGTGATGGGGGGCGGCGTCGTGACCGCCTACCTGACCCAGCACGGCAGACCAGATCCGATCCAGCTCGGCGAGGGGGCGGTTGGCGGGTTTTTGACCGGCATCTTCGGAGCGGTGGTCTATGCCGTCGTGTCGCTGCCGATCCAGTTCGTCACGGCGCCGCTCCAGCGCGGCCTGATGAACGGGCTGCTCGACTCGGCAGCCGACGTGCCGCCCGAGGTGCGTGAGCTGATGGAGAGCTTCGGGTCCGGCAGCGGCCTCGGCGCCGTGGTCGTCGGATTCTTCTTCATGCTGGCCGTGGGGATGGTCTTCTCCACACTCGGGGGGCTGCTCGGCGCCCTCATCTTCCGTTCCACCCCGCCGTCGGCGCCGGTCGCTTCTCCTCCGCCTCCGGAGCTGCCGGCGTAGCAACCCGTGGCGAGACCTAGCCCGGCCGCACGTGGTGACAGCCGGCCGGCCCGGTTTCCTCCTGTCTCCTGACTCCTGGGATTCCTCGCTCCCCCCTATCGTTCCGGGCCGGATCGGCCGACACCACAATAGGAAAATGTGTGCAGCGCTGTGCGAGCTAGCCAAGCGTCGTCGGCGGGAATCGTGAAGCAGAGTCCGGCGCGTCACTCGTGGGACGCTGCACGAGGAGCACCGCAATGTACGAGGAGTACTACGGTTTCACCGAGAAGCCCTTCAGTCTGACGCCGGACCCGAAATTCCTGTTTCGCAGCAAGACCCACGCCAGCGCGTGCGATCTGCTCGAGTACGCGATGCATCGTCGCGAGGGTTTCGTCGTCGTCACCGGGGACATCGGCACCGGCAAGACCACGTTGTGTCGGGCGCTCTTCGAGCGTCGCGACCGACGGACCTTCAGTGCGCTCTTGCTCAATCCGTTCCTCTCGGAGACTGATCTGCTCAAGCGCATCCTGCAGGATTTTGGCGTCGTCTCGCGTGACGAGCTCAGGCACGGCTACATGAGCGAGATCAGCAAACAGGCGTTGATCAACACGCTCAACGATTTTCTGCGATCCCTGCTGCCGCTCGGTGCCTGCGCCATGGTGATCGTCGATGAGGCGCAGAACCTGCCACCGCAGGTGCTCGAACAGCTTCGCATTCTCTCGAACCTCGAAACCGACAAGGAAAAACTCCTGCAGATCGTCCTGGTGGGACAGCTGGGTCTCAGCACCACGCTCCGTGCGCCTGAGCTCCGACAACTGGCGCAGCGAGTGTCGATCACGTATGAGTTGCATCCGCTGACCCCGGACGAGGTGGCGGCCTACGTCATCCACCGCCTGAGTGTGGCGGGCGGCGGGGCGTCGGTCAGGTTCCGGCCGCGGGCGCTCGAGGCGATCCACCGGCTGTCGCAAGGGATCCCACGGGTCATCAACTTGCTGTGCGACCGTGCTCTGCTGGCCGGGTTCGCCGACCGCACCAACGTCATCGGCGCCGACATCGTCAAGGCCGCGTCCGAGAGTCTCGAGCTGCCGCGGGGCACGCCGCGCGCGCCGGCGCTCAGCATCCGCCTGCGACGCCGTGCCGTTGCTGTGGCCGTCGCGCTCGGGCTGTCGGTCCTGATCGGCACGGGCAGCGCGGGGTTGGGGGATCTTGTATCACGAGGAGCACCGCCGTCCAGGCGCGATGCCCCACCTGGGAATGATGTCGCGAACCTCTGAGGCAGGACACGAGTGTCATGAGTACGTTGCTCGATTCGCTCCGGCGGGCCAGGTACGCCGACACGGCCGCGCCGCACGCACCCGGCGCCGGTCGTCAGGTCGAGTTGATTCTGTCGACCCTCGGCTATGCACGGCCCCGGCGGCGGAGGGGGGCCCTGCGACTCGCGGTCGGTGTCGTTGCCGTGGCCTCGATCGCGTTGCTCGGCTGGATGATGGGGGAGCGTTCGGCCTCGATCCCGTCGGGCACGCAGGTCGCCGACGACGCGAGCACGGATGACCCGGGGTCGCGCATTGCAGGCCCCGGGACCGACGACGTACCCCGCCGCGCCCGGCGACCTGTCAAGGGTGGCGACCCGGTCCCGGCGCGTGCTCCCGACCCGGTCGCCGACACGGCATCGCCGTTACCAGCGGGCCGGTAACCTCGCCGGCGCGAACGCCGAGTATCAGACTCTGGTAGCCGAGGGTGCGCAGACGGCGCAGTGGCCGTGACCGCACCCCGTGGTCAACGGAATCTCACCCGACGACGTATACAGAGGGGGTGCCCTGAGACGGCTGTCGCCAGCATCACTTCGGCCGGTCTGACCGAATCAGACCGACGCGGTCCGTTGTCGACGGTGCAGCCCACCGATGCTCTTTTGCCTTCTGACTCCCAAGCCTGGAGGACACGCTGGACATGGCCCTCATTGAGACCCGCGACCTGTGGAAGACCTACCGCATGGGTGGCGAGGAGATCCATGCCCTGCAGGGGGTCTCCATTCAGATCGAGCGTGGCGAGTATGTAGCGATCATGGGTCCGTCCGGCTCCGGCAAGTCCACCCTGATGAATTTGATCGGGTGCCTGGACACGCCCAGCCGCGGCAGCTACCTGCTCAACGGTCAACAGGTGCGGGAGCTGGAAGACGACGAGCTGGCGCGGATTCGCAACGAGGAGATCGGGTTCATCTTCCAGACCTTCAATCTGCTGCCGCGCGCCACCGCGTTGCACAACGTGGAGCTGCCGCTCGTGTACGCCGGGGTCCCCGGTCCTGCCCGGCGCGCGCGCGCGCTCGAGGCACTCGACCGGGTCGAGCTCTCCGATCGGGTCACGCACAAGCCGAACGAGCTGTCCGGCGGCCAGCGTCAGCGTGTCGCGGTCGCGCGCGCCCTCGTCAACAATCCGTCGATCCTGCTGGCTGATGAACCGACCGGGAATCTGGATTCGAAGACCGGTCTGGAGATCTTGACGCTGTTCGAGCGGCTGCACGCGACGGGGAACACGATCGTCCTGATCACGCACGAGGCGACCGTCGCCGCGTACGCCCACCGAGCGATCCACTTACGCGACGGTCAGGTCGCACAGGACGTACGGCAGTCCCATCGCTCGCCTGCCATGGGGTGAGCATCTGAGCGCACTCCGCCCTCTCACACCCGCGCCCAGTGTCCGACCGCGACCTCGCGCAGCGGCGTGTCACCGTCGTCCGGCCGGTGCTCACCAGGGTCGACCTGGCCGCGCCGGCTTGCGAGGTCGGCGGCCGCGAGCAGGGTCCGTGTGTAAGGGTGCCGTGGCGCGGCGAACACCGCCTGGGTCGCCGCGGTCTCGACGATTCGCCCCGCCCGCATCACCGCGACGCGGGTTGTCATGTGCCGCACGAGACGCAGGTCGTGGGTGATGAACAGCAGGGCAAGACCCAGGTCACGCTGGAGCCGCATCAAGAGGTTGACGATCTGGGCGCCCACCGACGCGTCGAGTGCCGGCACCGGCTCGTCGAGCACCACGAGGCGTGGACCGAGGGCCAGCGCCCGCGCCAACGCGATCCGCTGGCGCTGTCCGCCGCTCAGCTCGTCCGGGCGTCGCCGGAGGTGCGACCGGTCCAGTCCTACCTGGTCCAGCAATTCCTCCACACGGGCCTGCCGACTTGCGGCCGTGCCGATGCGATGGACGACGAGCGGCTCGGCCACGCTCTCGCCGACCGGCAGCCGTGGATTCAGCGACGCGTAGGGATCCTGAAACACCGGTTGAACGGTGCGGCGCAGCCTCCGCAGCTGCTGGCGTGACATCGAGCGGATCGGCTCTCCGTCGAAGCGGATCTCGCCGGCCGTGGGTGTCGTGAGCCGCAGGATACAACGCGCCGCCGTGGTCTTGCCGCTGCCCGATTCACCCACGAGGCCGAAGCTTTCTCCCTCGTCCACGGTGAAGCTGATGTCGTTCACCGCGTGGACCACGACGGTCGACCGGAGCGGACGCCGTCGCACGAAGTGCTTGACCAGGCCCTCGACCTCGAGCAGCGGCATGGTCAGGGACCCGGCGCTCCACCCTCGTCGGTGGTGGCCGGCACGGCCTGACCCGGGTCGTGCAGGTGACAGCGGGCGACGGTGCCGGTGTCGTGCGCCCACGATTCCGGCATGACGGTCTTGCACCGGTCGAACTGCTCCGGACAGCGTGGCGCGAAGGCGCAGCCGGGAGGGAGCTCGCCCAGCCGGGGTGGCGCACCTTCGATGCCGCGAAGCGGGACTCCGGGCGCGGCACCCGGCACCGATGCCAGGAGACCGCGGGTGTAGGGATGCCCTGGGTTGTGCAGAACCGCCTGCGCGGGACCCTCTTCGATGATCTGCCCGGCGTACATCACGGCGACGCGGTCGGCACAGGCGCTGACGACCGCCAGATCGTGGCTGATGAGCAGCAACGAGAGGTCGTGGCGCTCGACGAGGTCGCGCAGGAGGTCGACAATTCGGGATTGGGTGGTGGCGTCGAGTCCGGTGGTGGGCTCGTCGGCGATGAGCAGCTCGGGGTCACCGGCGAGCGCGAGGGCGATCATGACCCGCTGACGCAGACCACCGGACAGCTGATGCGGATAGTCGTCGGCGCGCCGGTCCGGGTCCGGAATCCGGACCGCGTCGAGGAGCTCGAGCATCCGAGCCCGTGCCCCGGGCTTCGGCACGACGCCGTGCGCCAGGAGCGTTTCGATGATCTGATCGCCGACGGTGAAGACCGGGTTGAGGGCGGCGCCCGGGTCTTGCAGCACCAGAGCGATCTCACGGCCGCGTATTCGATGCAGCCGTGTTTCCTCCAGATGCACCAGATCGAGGCCCTTCCAGAGGATGGACCCGCCGGTGATCCGTCCCGGTGGACGCACCAGTCCCAGCAACGACAACGCGGTGACCGACTTTCCGCTTCCGGACTCACCGACCAGCGCGAGCGTTTCGCCTGCGCGGATCACGAAACTGACCGCGCGCACCGCCGCCGCCTCTCGGTCGCCGAGGTCGAAGACCGTGGTCAGACGCTCGACCTGCAGCAGGACAGGCCTGTCTGCTGATTCCTTGGACACGTCTCGAACTGGTTGCTGAAGACCGGTAGCCTGTCCTCGGCTTCAGGCTCTAGGCTCCGGACTGCAGGTGCCTCGACGGTGGGTTCTCGTACGACCCACCACCGCACGTTGTAGCTCTTCTCTCGACTAAGTGGCCCCGGTCATAATTACGGTAGCATTCAGCTGGCGATGCATCCCGCCTGGACGGCGTTGCTCCTCGGTCACAAATCTCCCAATTTGTTCCCTCGTCGCGCCTTGCCGGCCGGGCGCCTCGACGCCCCACAACGGGGGAACTTATTCTTGCGCGGACCCTAAAGTGGCGCAGCCCACCGACGTTCTTCGGACGTCTGCCTTCTGCCTTCTGACTTCTGCGGGTCACGTGTCACTAGAGTCCATCCTCGCGATGTTCACCGAACACGGCGCGCAGCGTGTCGGCGATCTCGCCCACGGTGGCCCGGGCCTCGACCGCGGCGATGATGGGCGGGACCAGATTCGTCCCGTTCCGAGCGGCCCCGGTGACCCCTTCGAGTGACCGTCGCATCTGCGTATCGTCACGTGACGCCCGGATGAGGGCGACCCGCTCACACTGGTCACTTTCGACCGCCGCGTCGATGCGCAGGACATCGATATTCACAGGGGTGTCGTCGGTGGAGCGATTGACGCCGACCACCACACGCTGGCCGCCGTCGACGGCCTGCTGGTCCCGATAGGCCGACTCCTGGATCTGACGCTGAATCATCCCACGCTCGATTGCCTCCAGGGTGCCACCTTCGGCCGCGATCTGATCGAGGAGCGCGGTCGCGCCCTGCTCGATCGCGTCGGTCAGCGACTCGATGGCGTAGGAGCCGGCGACGGGGTCGACCGTGTTGACGACACCGGATTCGGCGGCGATGACCTGTTGGGTTCGCAGCGCGATCTGGGCCGAGGTCTCCGTCGGGAGCCCCAGCGCCTCGTCACGGCCGTTGCAGTGGAGCGACTGGGTGCCGCCGAGGACCGCTGCCATCGTCTGGAGTGCCACCCTGACGATGTTGTTGTCCGGCTGCTGTGCCGTCAACGTGCTGCCGGCGGTTTGCGTGTGAAACCGCAACTGCTGCGCGCGCGGGTCGGTGGCGCCGAACCGGTCGCGCATCAGACGCGCCCACAAACGCCGGGCGGCGCGAAACTTCGCGATCTCCTCGAGGAAGTCGTTGTGCGCCGCAAAGAAGAAGGACAGCCGGCGCCCAAACACGTTCACGTCGAGCCCCGCCGCGATGGCCGCTTCCACGTAGGCGGTCGCGTGGGCGAAGGTGAACGCCACCTCCTGGACTGCCGTCGCGCCCGCCTCACGGATGTGATAGCCGCTGATCGACACCGGATGCCAGCCCGGCAACTCGGTGCCACAGTACGCGATGATGTCGGTCACGATCCGGAGCGACGGTCGCGGCGGAAAGATGTAGGTGCCGCGGGCCACATACTCTTTCAGGATGTCGTTCTGGACCGTCCCGGCGATCGCGTCCCGCTCGACACCCTGACGGCGCGCCACGGCCACATACAGCGCGAGGAGGATGATGGCGGTCGCGTTGATCGTCATCGACGTCGAGACACGGTCGAGCGGGATCCCGTCGAAGAGCAGGGTCATATCCTCGATGGAGTCGATTGCGACGCCGACCCGGCCAACCTCGCCGCGCGCGAGGGCGTGGTCGGAGTCGTACCCGATCTGCGTCGGGAGGTCGAAGGCGACGCTCAAACCGCTCACACCCTGGTCGAGCAGATATCGATACCGCCGGTTCGATTCGGTGGCACTCCCGAATCCGGCGTACTGCCGCATCGTCCAGTGCCGCCCACGATACATCGTCGGGTAGATGCCGCGGGTGAACGGAAACTCGCCGGGGGCCCCGAGCGCGTGCTCGGGGGTCCAGTCCCCCAGGTCGTCCGGCGTCGCGGTCCTCGATGCCATCGCAGTGCGATTGTAGTGGATGACGGAGCAGGTGCCCTATCCGATGGTGAGGGTCGCGCCTCGCACCGACAGCGGTGATGCCGGCACACAGCACACGCCGCGATCGACCTCTGACCCGACCCGGCTACGCGTTCGCTATCCGGTCTCCGTCATCGCCTTGACACACCTATATGTTGTGGCTAGAATTTCGGATAGCCCTCTATTTTGTGGCTTCTCCCATGACTCTGGTCCGGTCTCCAGATCTCACCTTCGAGGCTCCTCAGCCGATCCGGCACCGGGGATCCACGAGCCATCTCCTGAGGGTGACATCGACAGTGCGCCCCTGACGGTGAGGAGGTCCCAGGATGAACGATGTCGTGAACCGGTTGTCGCGGGAGTTGGCCGACGCCATGGCCGCCGCCGTCGCGGACGATCACCGAGTGGAGGCCTGTCACGAGAAAGCCAGGGCCGCCGGCTACAGTATGAAGGTGTCGCTCGAGGCGGTCATCGGGTTCGCGAACCGGCCCAAGAGGGAAGGACTGGCCAAAGCCGGCGTCGCCGTAGCAAAGGGTGGGTCGGTGGGCGAGATTGGCGTGATGAGCTCCAACGACCGCCGCTTCCTGCGTTCCCTCCGGATTGCCGTTGACGAAGCGGGTCAGCCGGCCGAATGATGTCTCGAGCGCGCTTCGCGCGCTCGAGGTAAAGCAGTCAGCAAGGTAGAAGGCAGAATGAAGCGGTCGGCTGTCGCCAGCATTAGTGCAGCCAGCGCATCGTTTTCTGCCAACCTGGTTGCAGCGAGCCCACGTCGGCGAAGCCCTCCGGTTTTTTCCTGACGTCTGCCTTCTGACGTCTGCCTTCTCGAGTCTCTCTTCACTCCACCCAGCGCCGCAGGTCGCGTCCGGTCATTTCCGCCGGTGGTGCGATCCCCAGCACGCCGAGCATCGTGGGGGCGATGTCTCGCAATGATCCGTCGCTCAACGGCATGCCAGCCTTCACGTCCGGACCGATCAACAGCACCGGCACCGGGTTGGTCGTATGCGCGGTGTGCGGGCCGTTGCGCTCGCTGTCCCACATCTGTTCCGCGTTGCCATGGTCCGCGGTGATGATGACCGTACCGCCCGCGGCCCGGACGGCCGTGACGATGCGCGCCAGACACCGATCGAGCATCTCGACCGCCGTGACGGCTGCGTCGAAGCGACCGGTGTGTCCGACCATGTCCGCGTTGGCGAAGTTGCAAATGATGACGTCATGTCGTCCTGCGTCCAGGTCCGCGACCAGGTGGTCGGTGATCCCGGCCGCGCTCATCTCCGGCTGCAGGTCGTAAGTCGGTACCTTGGGTGACGGCACGAGGATCCGGTCCTCGCCGCGCGCCGGCTGCTCCTCTCCGCAATTGAAGAAGTAGGTCACGTGAGCATACTTCTCCGACTCCGCCAGCCGGAGGTTGGTGCGGTCGTTCGCCGTCAGGACGTCGGCCAGGTTGCCGGAGAACGTCTGTGGTGGAAACGCCACGGGAAGACCGAACGTGGCGTCGTACTGCGTGAACGTGAGCACCCGCAATGCGGGTGGCGCGGTGCGCTCGAACTCGTCGAATGGGTCGAATGCAAGGGCGCGAGTGAGCTGTCGCGCGCGGTCGGCCCTGAAATTGAAGAAGACCACCGCGTCATCGTCCTGGAGCAGACCGACCGGCTCGTCTTCGGCATCGATGATCACACACGGCTCGAGGAACTCGTCGGTGGTGCCACGCGTGTAGGCCTGTTCGACCAGGACCCCAGCGTCCGGACCGCGTTGGCCGACACCGCGCGTCATCGCCTCGTAGGCGCGCCGCGTGCGGTCCCACCGCCGGTCCCGGTCCATCGCATAGTAGCGGCCGCACACGGTCGCCACCCGCCCAACCCCGACCTCGTCGCATGTGCGGCCGAGCGCGGCGAGATACTCGACACCAGCGGTCGGCGCCGTGTCGCGTCCGTCGGTCAGCGCGTGTACCAGGACCCGGCGCACCCCGCGTCGCGCGGCCAGCCGGATGAGCGCCTGGAGATGCCGCAGGTGGGAGTGCACGCCGCCGTCCGAGAGGAGGCCGACCAGATGCAGAGCACGGTCGCCGGTGGTGCAGGAGTCGACCAGCGTCGTCAGGGCAGTGTTGGTCTCGAGCGTGCCCTCCGCGATCGCCTGGTCGATGCGGGTCAGGTCCTGGAACACGATACGCCCGGCGCCCAGGTTCATGTGCCCGACCTCGGAGTTGCCCATCTGCCCCGCCGGCAGCCCGACCGCTTCACCGCAGGTGGTTAGCAGGGCGGACGGGTACCGCTCACGCAGCTCCCGGTAGACCGGCGTCCGCGCGTGCTGGATGGCGTTCCCGTCCCGCTGCGTGCTCTCGCCCCACCCGTCGAGCACGACGAGCACGAGTGCCGGGCCTGTTCGACGGGTGACGATCGACATGATGGCTCCGTCGCGTGGGGAGGCTGCAGTGACCGGCGTTCGGGTTCCCCCTCGACCTGGGATCGGGCGCGGTCGCCGTGGATCGGACGCGAACCGCCGAGGCTAGTGGCTGCGGATGATACCACGAGGTCAGGCGCCGGCGCCGAGGGTCGATTGGGGCCTGAAAGCCCTGATTTCACGGGGTTAGGTGCGCCCAGTCTGTTTGACTTGGATCCTGGAGGTCGCCTATGATCGACGCTGTGCAAGCTTGCCTGGAGCCCCAAGGAGAAGCACCCCCCATGAAGCCGACCGTTCGTCACCGTATGGCGGTGTCGTCTCTCATCGCCACGGTGATCGTGTGTGCCCTGGCTGCCTCGGTCGGACGAGCCGCGCCAGCACAGGACCGCGACGAGGCTCAGGAACAGGAACTGATGTCGCTCAGTACGATCATCGCCGCAGCGTTGCGGGGACAGATCGTCCCGACCGAGGAGCCGTTCGGTTGGGCGAACGATGCGTTGAAAGCGTACGACAAGCAAACGTTCGTGCCGTTCACCCTGTCGGTCGAGCAGTCGAAGATCAGCACACCCACGGTGGCGATGTATATCTTCGTGGCGCCACACAGCGCCGGCCCGGCGGCCGCCGAGCCCGCCGCCGGCGCGACGGACGCCGAAGCGGCGTCCGCGCTTCCCACGGCGGTGTTCGAGGACGCGTATCACGTCGACCTCGGTGTGCCGACGGCGGATGGTGTCTACGAGATCCGCCGTGCGTTCTCGGCGCCGGGCGGCGACTACGACGTCTATGTCGCGCTGAGCGAGAGCGAGGTGTCCGACGGCACCGAGGCCAAGACGATGATGCTCAAGCAGGCGGTGTCGGTGCCCGACCTGTGGTCCGACGAGCTGGCGACGAGTAGCGTGATCTTGTTGGACAGGATCGAGTCGCTCTCGACACCCCTTCCACCTGATCAGCATCTGGCCAACCCCTACGTCTTGGGCGGCACGACGCGTTTGGTGCCGAGGGTGAATCGCACGTATCCCGACAGCGAGGAGCTGTCGACATTCTTTCTGATCTACAACGTCGGCTTGACGAGTGACGGGTTGCCCGACGTGACGGTGGAGTTCAACTTCCACACGAGGCGGCCCGACGGCGACGAGTTCTTCAACACCAGCGGCACCCAGACATTCGATGCGCAGACCTTGCCGAAGGATTTCGACTTCGCGGGCGGGCACCAGCTCCAGGGCGGACAGGTGGTGCCCTTGGGCTCGTTTCCCGAGGCCGACTATCGGCTCGAGATCAAGATCACGGACAACACGAACGGCGCGTCGCTAGTCCGTCACGTGGATTTCTCGGTGTCGGCGTCCTGAGAGACGCCGCGTCCGGGTCGCGACCGACACGAAAGAGGGCGTCATGGCTTGGTCCGAACGCATGCGCGTCGTCGCCATAGTGCTCCTCGCGCTCGGCGGGGTGCGCGCGGAAGCAGCCCCCGGGCGGGACGGCCAGGAACAGCCGGTCGACCACACCCCTGTGACACAGGCGGTCTCCGCGGTTCTGGGTCGAATCGTCGGGGTCGTCACCGACCCGGCCGGTCTGCCGCTCGACGGTGCAATGATCTCCGCGTTCGGCCCATCTGGCTCCGAGCTGGCCCTGGCGGATGCGGACGGGCGCTTCTTGCTGCGGTCCCTGGCGCCGGGCGCGTATCTCGTCCAGGCGCATCTGCTGGGATATGCAGCGTCACGCCGCGAGCTGGTGGAGGTGGGCGCGAGCACGCCGAGCGTGCACGCGATCACCTTGAGCCGTGAGGGGCAGGTGGCCGAACCGATCGCGGCCAGTGTCGGTCTGCCGATCCGCGCCGACGACGGTGCGCAGCCGGAGGAGACGGACGCAGCCGTGCTCGACGGTGCCGGCACCGCGACATCGGCACCGCACGACCACAGCGAAAAGGCCTGGCGTCTCCGCCGGGCCCATCGGAGCGTGTTGAAGGACGCCGAGGCGCGTGTTGCCGCCGCGGCACCGGTGTCCGCCGGCGAGTCGAGCGCCGGCAGGGTCACAAGGCTGACCCGCTCGCTCGGGCCGCCGACGCGTCTCGCGACGGGCCTGCTCGGTCTGCCGTTGAGGGGCGAAGTCAATCTGCTGACACGCGGCACGCTCGATGCGGCGCCGGACATGATCGCGGTGGTGCCCGGTTCGGCCGGTATCGCGAATCTGTCGGTCGGCGCGCCGGTCTGGGGCGGCGATTGGTTGGCCCAGGGCGCCATGAGCACGGGTAATCTGACGTCGTGGGTACTGTCCGGCGCGTACCTCGCGGATGCCGACACAGCGCACCGGCTCGGCTTCGCCGTCTCCTACGGGCGACAGCGCTATGAGGGCGCCAACCCGGCAGCGCTCACCGTCGCCTCGGAGAGTCGATACGCGGCCAGCTTCGGCGCGTCTGATAGCTGGACGCTGTCGCCACGACTGACGGTCGACTACGGCGGCCGCTATGCCACCTACGGGTACATCGAGGAGGACGGTCTGTTCAGTGCGCGCGTGGCGGTGACGGTGACGCCGGTCACTGGCATTCGCATCCGGGTCGGCGGCTCGCAGGAGATGGTCGCCCCGGGCGCCGAGGAGTTCCTGCCCCCGGCCAACACCGGGCTGTGGCTGCCACCCGAGCGGACGTTCGCGGCGTTCTCTCTGTGGGGTGATCTCCATCCGGAGCGCACCCGCCACGTCGACGTGGGTCTGGAGTACGACCTCACCGATCGCTACGTCGTCGGGCTGCGTCGGTACTACCAGGATGTGAGCGACCAGATGGCGACCCTCTTCGGTGTCGACGCGCTGGGTAACGCGTCGACCGGGCACTACTACCTGGCCCGGGCCGGCTCGGTCACCAATCGTGGGTGGGTGGTGTCGCTGCGCCGCCAGCTGGGCGACCGGCTCAGCGGGTCGATCGACTACACCATCGCCGAGGCGCATTGGAGCCAGGTCGGCGTGGACGCGGCGCTCGGCGCCGTGGTGCCAGGGACGATGCGTCCGGACGTGGAGCGGTTCCACGATTTGAGCGGTGCCATCGAGACCGAGATCCCCGGGACTGCGACCCGGGTGTTCGTCCGGTGTCGTGTCAACACCGCGTTCGTGCGAGCCAACGGCCAGGCACCCAGCGGATTGGATGCCCGCTTCGACGTCCGGGTGAATCAGACGCTCCCATTCTCGCCGTTCGAAGGGAGCCGGTGGGAGCTCCTGGTGGCCGTCCGCAGTCTGTTCTTCGAGCCGCAGGCTGGCGTGTCGATGTTTGACGAGTTGCTGGTGGCCCGTGCACCGAAGGAGTTCGTCGGCGGCCTCGTGGTGCACTTCTGATTCCTGGACACGAACGACGGCACGCCTCGACCGCCCGGACGACGCTCGGCGCGACATCGCTCGGCGGCGTTGTTCAGAACCCTGCTACGCGGGGGCTAGACATCGTCCCCGAGGGCGACAGGACGTGTTCACACGTCACCGTGTCGCCCGCTGAACATTGTCTAGCTCGTGTCGAGCTGCCGGTTCCTACTGGTTCTTCGGACATGTGTATGCGCAGTGGAAAACAGGTCCCCGGGACGGTTGCACTCCATGGTGCAATTCATTGAATTGGAGATCGCATGCGGAAATTTGGATGTCTGTGTGGGCAGACGCCCAAAGTGCGATGCAAGTCGATGAATTGCTATAGGTTACGCCACCCCCGCGGTTCTTGTGTGGAACAGGGCTCGCGCCGTGCGGGCGGACAGGAGTAGGCGAGACGTCCTCGCATTCGCATCGATGACTCGAACGTCTTCCGTCTCCACCGCGTCGCGTGCCTGGCGCACTCGCTGGGGCGCCTGGGCGCCGCCCGTCCTGGCGGTCGCGCTGGTTGCTGGCCTGATCTGGCTCGCCGCGGCGAACGTGGTCGTGCGAGCCAACTGGCACGAGGTGGTCGACGGGGTCCTGTGGACCGAGCGGGCTGAAGGGCTCACGGCAACCGAGATCGGACCCGGCGAGGCGGGGGACCTGGCCGGCATCCAGGTTGGGGACCTGTTGCTGGCAATCGACGGGATGGGGGTCGAGACACCCGCCGATGTGGTCGTGGCCCTGCATGCGGGTCAGCCCGGCACCGAGCTGACCTACTCGCTGTTGCGCTTCGGTCAGGCCCGGCTCTACGACGTGATCCTGCGACCGGTGCCTACCGGTGCGACGGCGGTCTACTTCGTCCTCGTCGCCATCGGGGTATTCACGTTACTGGTGGGCGCGTCGGTGCGGTTTGGGCGACCGGGGAACAAGGCCACCCTCCACTTTTTCTGGCTCAGCGTCGCGTTCTTCGGGATGTTCGCCTTCTCGTTCAGCGGTCGTCTGGACCGGCTGGATTGGGTGTTCTACTGGGCGGATGCTATTTCGACGCTGGTGCTCGCGCCGATGTTCGTGCACTTCGCGCTGGTGTTTCCGGAGCGCGCGCCCGGATGGGTGCGGGACCGTTTGGGGTGGTTGTTGCTGCCACTCGTCTATGCGCCAGCGGTCGTGCTGGGGCTGGTGCAGGCGGCGGTGCTGGCGGGGGATGCGAGATCGGCGGTCTTCACGACGAGGGTCGAGGTGGTCTGGCGGCTGGAGTACGCCTATCTGGCGACCTGCGCCATCGCCGGACTGGCGCTGATGATTCTCACCCTGCGTCGGGTGCCGTCGGTGACGTCGAAGCGCCAGCTCCGCTGGATCGTCTGGGGCGCGGTGCCGGCCGGGCTGCCGTTCGCGTTGGGCTACGCGTTCCCGTGGGCGCTCGGGTTCGACACCGCGCGGCTCGACCTCACCGCAATCCCGCTGAGCCTCATCCCGCTCGCCTTCGCGGCGGCAATCGTGCGGTATCGCCTGCGTGACGTCGAGGTGATCATCAAACGCGGGCTGGTCTATACCGTCGCGGTCTCGTTGATGATCGGCATCTACTTCGTGCTGGAACGGTTGGCCAGTGCGGTGTTCCTCGACGAGTCCGACGGGCACAACTCGATCATCGCCCTGCTGGCGACGGCGGTCGTGGTGCTCGTGGCGAGCCCCGTCAAGAACGCCATCCAGTCGATGCTCGACCGCGTGCACTACCGGGACCGCTACGACTATCGTCGCGCGCTTGTTGGGTTCGCCCGCGACCTGAACAGCGATCTCAATCTCAACCGTCTCGCCGAGCGGCTGGTGACCCGGATCACCGAGACGCTGGTCATCGACCACACGGTGCTGATGCTCTCTCCACCCGGTAACGCCGCCAGCGGCGTTTTCCGCCCGTTCCACGCCAGTGGCTCACGCGTTGTCGCCGACTGGCCGGCGCTGGAGCGGACCTCGAGCATCGGTGGACGGCTGGTCGACCGCCACACCGTCATGCTCGACGAGCCGGCCTCCATACGCCGTCACCCGGACGCGGAGGTGTCCTTCTGGCGAAAGCACGAGATCCACTATTTCGTGCCGTGCGTCTCTGAAGAAGAAACGATTGCGGTGCTGGCGTTGGGCGCGAAAACCAGCGGCGAACCGCTGAGCAGTGAGGATGTCGCCCTGCTCGCGGCCGTGGCCGGACAGGTGGCCACGGCGATCGAGAACGGTCGGTTGTACACCCAACTCCAGGTGACAGCGTCCGAGGTCGACCGGATCCGGAAGTTCAACGAGAACATCATCGAGTCGCTGAACGACGGGTTGGTGGTGCTCGACCTCGAAGACCGGGTGCTCCGGTGGAACGCCGCCCTCGAGCGAATTTACGGTGTGACGCACGATGCCGCGGTCGGCGAGCCGCTCACCGACCTGTTCGACGCGTCGTTCACCGAGCGGTTGCATCGCGCTCGCCGCGAGCAGCCGACGGGCGCCACGCTGTATCGTGTCCCACTCACGTCGCGGCACGCAGACGAACGGCGGCAACTGCTGGTCGATGCCGCGATCGCACCGCTCCGGACACCGGAGGGCGACACCGCCGGCACGCTGGTGATCCTCGAGGACATCACCGCCCGCGTGCATCTGGAGGAGCAGCTGCAGCTGTCGGACAAGATGGCGTCGATCGGTCTGCTGGCGGCCGGTGTTGCGCATGAAGTCAACACCCCGCTCACCGGGATCTCGAGTTTCACCCAGATGCTGCTCGAGGGCATGGAGCCGGACGACCCGCGGACCAAGCTGCTCGAGAAGATCGAGCACCAGACGTTCCGCGCCGCCAAGATCGTCAACGGGTTGCTCAATCTGGCCCGACCGGGCCGGTCCGATGCGGCGGGTCCTGTGGATGTCAACGCCGTCATCAACGACGTGCTGGCGCTACTCGAGCATCAGTTCCAGACGGCCAACATCCGGCTTCGCCGCGAGCTGTCCTCGACGCCGACGGTGGTCCAGGGCGTCGAGTTCAAGCTGCAGCAGGTGTTCCTGAACCTGTTCCTGAACGCGCGGGATGCGATGTCGACTGGGGGCTGGTTGTCGATCACCTCACGGGTCGAGGACACCCGCGCCGTGATCGAGGTGGCGGACACCGGTACCGGCATCGCCAGCGAGGATCTACCGCGCATCTACGACCCGTTCTTCACCACCAAAGGGGTCGGGCAGGGTACCGGGCTTGGGTTGTCGATTGCCTACGGCGTCATCAAGGAGCACAGTGGCTCGATCGAGTGCCGGAGCGGACCGGACCAGGGTACACGGTTCACGGTGAGTCTCCCGCTGCCGCCCCGCGCGGAGAAGCGGTTGGGTGCGCAGGGACACTAGCCCCCGTGTCGCGGGGCTGTGAAACACGCTCGGCTAGCGAGGCGGAGCCACCCGGGTCGGGACGGTCTGAGATGGAGCTTCGCTAGACACTCGCCAAGGACGAGGAGGCCGATGCTACGCAACGCGTCCGTGTTAGTCATCGACGACGAGGAAATCATGCGGGAGATCCTGCAGACGCTCCTCGAGCGTGAGGGCTGTCACGTGTCGCTGGCGTCGTCCGGTGAAGACGGGCTGGCGCTGGCGCACGCACAATCCTTTGACGTCGCGATCGTCGACGTCATGATGCCCGGGATCGGCGGGATCGAGACCCTGGACGAGTTGCTGAAGCTCGACAAAGATCTGCCGGTCATTCTGATCACCGCCTTCGCGTCGGTCGAGAACGCGATCGCCGCGATGAAGCGCGGCGCCTTCGACTACGTGACCAAGCCGTTCAAGAACGAGGAGGTGCTGGTCGTCGTCCGCAACGCCGCCGAGCGCCGGCGGCTGGTGATCGAGAACCGCACTCTGCGCGAGAGTCTGCGCGCGCAGTCCCACGAGTTCAGTGACATCATCGGTCGCAGCCGGCGGATGCGGCAGGTCTTCGAGTTGATCGTCCAGGCCGCACCAAGCCGCGCCACTATCCTGGTGCAGGGGGAGAGCGGAACCGGGAAGGAGCTGGTAGCACGCGCGTTGCACGACAAGTCGACTCGTGCCGAGCGCCCGTTCGTGACCGTGAACTCCGGCAGCCTCCCGCCGGATCTGCTCGAATCGCACCTGTTCGGTCATCTCAAGGGCGCGTTCACCGGGGCCATCGCGCCCAAGAAGGGGCTGTTCGAGATCGCCGACAAGGGCACGATTTTCTTCGACGAGATCGGAAGCGTGCCGGTGGAGACCCAGGCGAAGCTGTTGCGGGTGATGCAGGAGCGGGAGTTCATGCGGCTGGGCGGTGTCGACACGGTCAAGGTCGATGTGCGCATCATCGCGGCCACCAACGTGGACTTGAAGAGCAGGGTGGCGGACGGCCGCTTCCGGGAGGACCTGTACTACCGGCTCCACGTCATCAAAGTGGAGCTGCCGCCGCTCCGCGATCGGCGCGAGGACATCCGGTTGCTGGCCCAGCACTTCCTCGAGAAGTATGGACTCGAGAACGATAGGCATCTGGAGCTGACACCGGACGCCCTCGACCTGATGGAGCAGTACGACTGGCCCGGCAACGTGCGTGAGCTCGAGAATGTCATCGAGCGGGCGGTCGTGCTGGCCACTGGCACCCGGATTGGCGTCGAGCTGATTCCGGACACGGTCCGGACGTCACGACCGTTCCAGATTCCGCAGTTCGTGATGCCGCCGGAGGGGATCTCGTTCAAGGAGGTCACCGCCGCTTTCGAGACTCAGCTCATCGAGCGGACGCTCGTCGCGGCGGGCGGGGTTCAGAAGCGGGCCGCCGAGATGCTCCGGGTCAAGCCGACGACACTCAACGAGATGATCAGGCGCCACGAAATCCGGCCGCGACGGAAACGGGGCAGCGGGTGAGGATCGGCGTCCCGTCACCACGGACGGCTAGGTCTTCCCCCCACCGCGGCGGCGTCCGGCGCGCCGGTTGCGTCCGACTGGCCGCGAGCGCTGCAAGCCGGACATGAGCCGGTCGTATTTGCCGATGATGGCGTCCCACCGGTAGTGGGTACGCACGTAGTCGCGTCCCTGACGTCCCATGGCGGCACGCAGGGGGGCGTTGTGGATCAGCAACTGCAGGCACTCCCGGAATTCGTCGCGGTTGCTGTAATACAGACCGCCGTTGCTGCGTTGACAGTGGTCCGTCAGCACGTCGCTGCGAGCATTGGCGAGCACCGGTGTGCCCACGGAAAACGCCTCCAGGGCCAGCAGCGACAGACTCTCGAAGGGTGACGGCACCACCACCACCGTGGCCGCCTCGAGCGCCTCGAGCCGCTCCACTTCCGACAGCATGCCGGCAAACCGCAGGTGGGGCGCGTCGGGAATCGGCATCAGCTTGAGTCCCATCAGCACCAGTGACGCGTCACCGTCCGACTCGGCGTAGCTGTGGAAGTAATCGAGCAGCTCCTCGCAGCCCTTCCCGGGGTCGATCCGTCCGCCGTAGAGCGCGAACGGGCCGTACAGACGGTGCCGTCGCCGGAACACGGCGCCACGAGCGGACAGCGGCGAGCCGAGCGCGCCGTTGTCGTCCGCCTCCTCCCGCTCCGGTTGGTCAGTCTGATCGGCGCCGTCTGTCGAGGTGTCCGGCGTGCTCGTCGGCAGGTCGTGCAGGTGCGACGGGGGTAGCTCGACGCCGCAGCCCACCGTCTCCTCGATCTTCGCGCCGATCGAGAACAGCTGCCTGAGAAACCCACGCTCCACGTTCGTGTTGTAGGCGATCCCGGCCGGAAGCGAGAACACCTCCCGGTAGAGACCGAGTCGGATCGCCGGCTCGTCGTGCGCCGTTGGCACCAAGATGCTGCGGGCCGGGTCCACCCGCAGCCCGAGGACCGTCGGCGCATACAGATACGTGAAGAAGATCAGCGCGTCATACGACCGGTGGTGCTGGTCGAGATACGCGAGCAGGCCCGGGCACCACGGTCCTTGTCGCCTCAACCATTCCTCCTCGTCCGCCGACGAATGGTCGTGGTGAAAGATCCAGTCCGAGTACTCGTTGAACGACGCCAGGTCCCGCGTGCGGTCGTTCGCGAAGCGTCGCACGGTCACACCGCGGATCCGGTCCGCGCCCTCCGGATACTCGTTTTTCCAGGTGATGTAGTCGCGCGCGCAGGTGGTCAGCACCTCCACCTGATGCCGGCCGGCGAGCCGCTCCGCGATCAACCGGCAGTGATATTCGGAGCCGCCGAGTATCTCGGCGCCGTAGCGTTGGACGATGAACGCGATCTTCACGGGATCTAGAAGGACGCTCTACCGGAGTCGGGAGACAGGAGACAGGAGACAGGAGACGGCCGGTGGGCTTCGCCAGCGTCTACGTCAGAGCACGTGTCTGCACAATCATGCATCGGGTGGATCTCCCATTCGTTCCGTCCTACGAGAAATGCGCCACGAGCCGGTCGAGGTGGGTGTCGAACCGAGAGTCGGTGAAATCCGTCAATCGGCGTCGCTGACCCTCGAGAATGTCCGCGCGCAAACTCTCATCGTACACCAGGAGTCCGAGCATCTCCGCTGCATGTTCCAAGTCCTTTGGCGAGAACGTGATACCGGCACCACCGAGCGTTTCCGGAACCGCCGTCGAGGCATACGCCAGCACCGGCACGCCGGTGGCCATCGCCTCGAGCAACGGGACACAGAACCCCTCGTGCTCGCTCAGAGACACATAAGCGCTCGCGGTCCGATAGAACACTGCCAGGTCCGCATCCGGCACCGATCCGACGAACCAGAACCGTTCGCTTGTCATTCGATATCGGGTCATCAGGGCACGGAGCATCGCGTAGTAACGGGGGCAGGCGTCTTCCCGGCCCACGAAGATGAACCGGTGAAACGGGTCAACATACCGCTTGTAGTGCTCCGCGAGCCGCAGGTGGTCCTCGAGCTTCTTGTTCGGGGCGATGCGCCCCACGAAGAGGATGTTGGTCAGCCCGTCGCGTAACACCCGTTCGAGCGCCGGGCGCGGCGGCGCCTCGGTCAAACGCGCCGTGTTCACCGCGATCGGAAACACGGCGGTCGTGGCGAACCCGAGGGTCTCGAGCTCCTGCCGGTTGTATTCGGAGTCGCCCAACGCCAGGTCGACCTGTCCGGCCAGACCGGCCAGTTCCTGGCGCCCACGGGTCACCAGGGCAACGATCCCGGCGTCGTAGCCGGCAAAGAAATGCGCCGGTGTGATGTTGTGATACTGGATGACCCTCCCGGCCGGCAGGGACGCCAGCGCGTCGCTCATCGGCGAGGCGATCGCGAAGTGCAGGATCGTGACATCGCCCTGCCGTGCCGCCGGGTCTGAGAAGGCGCGGATCTCCCCGCGCAGGTCGTCATCGATGGTCAGGGCGTAGACGTCCGAGTCGTGGCCTCGTGCGCGCAGCAACCTGCGCACACGACGAGCGCTGTCTCCCACCGCGTCGCCGCGATGGGCGGCCGGAAGCCATTGGTTGATCACCATGAAGATGTGTGCGCGTTCGGGTTCCGGGATCCGGGCGTTGGAGATCGGAGATACCCAGCCTCCGGTTGCTCCGATCTCCTGTCTCCTGTCTCCTGCCTCCTTCGGCTACCCATACCCTACGAGTTCTCGCCGCGCTCTCCGGGCGCGAAGGGCAGCGCCTTGTAGGCGGACGGGCGGTAGAGACGCAGCTCCTCCAGGCGTTCCCATTCGGCGAACCGCTGCCAGAAGTCCCACCGCACCTCGGCGCGCGGAAGCCGAGGAGATCGGGTCACCTGGTCGACGACATCCAACAGGAGCCCGCCGAAGTCCCGCGTTAGGAGCCGGTCCAATGCCGCGTCCTGGCTCCGCACGATCTCCGACTCGAGCGCAGGACTGGACAGCACCGTGTCCATGATCGCGGCGACATGTCTGGGGTCCTTCGTCTCGTACAGAACACCCGCGCCGTCCATCGTCGCGGGCACCGCCGCCGCGGCGTAGGCGAGCACCGGTATCCGTTTGTGGAACGCCTCGACGATCGGCACGCAGAAGCCCTCGTGCTCGCTCGCCGACAGGAACAGGTCGGCCACGTCGTAGCACGCGGTCAGCTCGGCGTTCGAGACGTGACCCATGATGTGCACATCCGGCACGCGCAGGGTCGCGATCAGGTGATGCAGTGTGGCGAGATACGACTCGAACCCGCCGTAAGCGCCCACCAGCAGCAGCCGGGCGTGGGGCTGATGCGTGACCCGATACGCCTGATAGCAGCGGATGACGTCCTCGATCCGCTTGTTCGGGATAATGCGACCGACGAATAGGATGTTGATCCGTTCGTCGTCGAACTCCGAGACCAGGGTGCGGTCCGGTGTCGTGTCCAGGTGGGCAAAGCTCGGGACGACCGGGAGCACACCCGTGCGCGGGAACCCGAACTGCTCGAGCTCCTGGCGGTTGAACTCCGAGTCGCCCAGCGCCAGGTCGCACCGGTTCACGTAGGCGAGCAGCTCGCGTCGGCCGCTGTAGCAAAGCCGCACGAGGTCCTTGTGCACCCCGATGAAGTACTCGGGGGGCGTGATGTTGTGATAGACGAGCACCATCCGGTCCGCGAGGGCGTAGGCGATCCGCGATGCCCGGGACCCGATCGAGAAGTGGTGGATGAGAATGTTGTCGGGGTGCGAGGCGTCGATCAGATCACGATAGTCGCGGGTGAGCGGCTCCAGCCGCGGGTCGGCGGTCTCGACGAAGATCTCGGATGCGTAGCCGGCCGTGCGCAGCACGCCGCGGATGCCAAGCACCTCGTTGCCGATGGCGTCGCCATAGCCGAGGGTGGCCAGGACCTGATGTACCGCGGGACGCGTCGATGAAGACCTCGCGGTCATGCGTCGCTCGCTGAACGACCGGCATCCTGGGTGCCGCCGGCGCGTGGCGCCGGCCCCGTGGGCAGCCGGTCCACGACCTGCCGGCCGGGCGGTAGATCACGCCGGCGCCGGCCGAACCAGCCCGGCAGCGGCTCCGGCCGGGTCACCTGGCCGGCGTCCTCGCGATTCAACCGGTCGAGCATGTCCAGATACTTCCGTTCGATGACGGGCCACGTGTAGTGCGCGTTGAAGTAGGCCCGCCCGTTCACGCCCAACGCGGTGCGTAGGGCGCTGCTCGAGACGATCGAGCGCAGCGTTTCGGCGAACTCCTCGTAGCTTGCGTAGTAGAGTCCACCGTTGCTACGGATACACTGGCCGCACAATACGTCGCAGCGGCCGTTGGCCAGCACGGGGCGACCAAGAGCCCACGCCTCCAGCGTCACCATCGACAGGCTTTCGTACTGCGACGGCATCACCAGCAGGTCGGCCGCAGCCATCGCGTCGAACTTCTCCTGATCGGTCACGTAGCCGAGATGCCGAATCCTTGGGTGCGTGGGAATCGGCATGACCGTGTTTCCGATCAGCACGAGGGTCAGCGGGGGCGAGACACGCAGATAGCGCTGAAAGTAGTCGAACAGCTCGCGGCAGCCCTTGTTCTCATCGATCCGACCGACGTATATCAGCACGGGGCCCTCGATGCCGGTTGTCTGGCGAAAGCGTTGCGGCTCCGGGTGCGCCGGCACCTCCGACCCGATGCCCACCACAACGCCCGGCACGGCGTCGTTGTTCGAGACCGCGTTGATCAGCGCCCGCTCTTCGTACGAGTTGTACATGAGTGCTCGCACGCGGCGAAAGCTGCCGCCGAAGATGCGCAGCCCCAGCGCCGGGTCACGTTCGGCGGTGGGGACCAGCACGGCCCGTGGGCCCGCCATCCGGATGCCGTGATACGCATGGTAGTAGCGGTAGCTGAAGAAGATACAGTAGTCGTAGGCATCGCCGTGGCGACGAAGATGATTGATCAGGCTCGGGCTGGTCGGTCCCTCGCTGCGCAACCACGCCAGCTCGGCAGCGACCGAATGCGGCTCTTCGAAGACCTGCGTCGACCGCCGACCGAACACGTCGCCGTCGCGTTCGCGGCTGACCGGAAACCGCCTGACCGGGATGCCGTTGACCCGCTCGACACCGGGGTCGAGCTCGTTGCGCCACGTGATGTAGTCGGTCGCGCAGGTGGTCAAGACCTCGACCTCGACGTGTCGGGCGAGGTGCTCAGCGACATACCGGGCATGCTGCTCGGCGCCGCCGTTCAGCTCGGCGCCATAGCGTTGGACGACAACGGCGAGCTTCACTGCTCGTCGGTGCGGGCGTCTCCTGGGGGGGACGGCCGCGCGACCGTGTCGGGCGCCGGTGCCGTTGCCGGCGCGGGGGCCTCGCTCGGACCCGGGGTCGGTGGCGTGGGGGTTGGATCCGGCGACCCGGCGTTGGCGACCGGAGGCACCGCTGGCGGTGTGCGCGGGTCGGGGTCTGGAGACGGAGCAGATGCGGGGGGCGCTGGAGGCGTCTCCGCCGGTGTCGCCGATGGTTCCACGATCGGCGTCGAGGCCGGTGCCGCGGCATTGTTCGGCTGCGGCACGATGTCCGAAGCAGTCGTGTCTGCTGGGGGCGTCGCGGTGTCCGACGCCGGCTGTGCGGTCTCGCCCTGGGCGCTCACCGCGGCCGCGGTGGGCGTTCCCGAGTCGGGCGTCGCCGTCGCACCGGGCCGTCGCCGCGACCGTCGTCGCCGTCGGCGGGTCCGGCCAGACCCGGTCGACGACGTGCTCTCGTCATCCTCGTTCTGGGGCGGTTGCGGGGACCGACTCTGGACCACCGATTCCAGCGCGCGCGCGCGCCGCTCGTCGAAGTCGAGCCGGCTAGCAACCGACTCCACCAGACTGCGGTGGTTCTTCATGTCGACCGACAACCGGGTCATTTCCACCACGAGGTTGTTGAGCACCTCGTAGTTCAGGGCATCGAGCTCCTCGCGTGCCGCGAACTTCGCGGTCACACGCTCGGCGAGGTCGGCCTGTTGCTGCAGGAGCTGCAAGGTCCAGGCGTTGATCTCGGACTGCCGCGACAGCGCGAACACGACGGAGTTCACGTTGAAGAACAGCTTGAGGATCGGGTTCAAGAGCTTGCGGATCAGGCGGATCAGTTTCCCCATCTGTCCTCTGGACGACGCGTAAATCGTGTCCTCGTTGAAATCGAACCGCTCCGGCTCTGGCCCCGGACTCTCGTGCGGGGTCGAATCCAACGGCTCCGGTGCTTCGAGTTGCCGGTAGTGCTCGACCAGATCAGACCGTACCTGATG
>SMUZ01002729.1_pt1 | contig 37508 bp, 37 predicted proteins | sample 2456421 | NCBI WGS metagenome assembly SMUZ01 (sample SAMN11095932, study PRJNA526329) | marine sediment metagenome | biome: Marine sediment; feature: Surficial sediment; material: Deep marine sediment; isolation source: Hadal surficial sediment | place: Pacific Ocean | collected 2014-11 | depth... | reverse complement strand
CATGCAAATGCAGGATGAGGTGTTTGTTGCGCCGGCAGCGGAAACGGAACCCGTGCAGGAAGCACGCGTCCTTCCTTTCGAGGATGAAAAGCAATTGCAGGACATCCATTTTGAGTACGATCGTGACAATTTGGACAGTCAGACCAAGACGATCCTTCGGTCCAATTCGGAATGGTTGCAACAAAATCCCAATGCCCGAGTGGAAATTCAGGGACATGCGGATGAACGAGGCTCCAATAATTACAACCTGGGTCTCGGAGAACGCCGTGCTTTGCAGACCAAGAAATACCTGATCTCTTTGGGTGTGGATGAAAGCCGGCTGTATACCATCAGTTATGGGGAAGAGAAACCCTTCTGTTTCCAAAGCAATGAAAACTGTTGGTGGGAGAATCGGCGAGCGCATTTCACAGTTGCTGATTAGTCGGCAGTTTTAGCAGTTTCAAAAAAAATAGCTCATAAGGAGCGGCCGCAACAGGGTATACTTGTTGCGGCTGTTTTTTTTTCATGTCGGGCCACCTGCATTGGCCCGGGAATCATGTTTGCCTGTACATTCTTCTATATCATCGGGAAAAAACCATGAGAATGAAATCGGTTACTGCGTCCTGTATCGTGTGTGCCTTCCTGGGTTTGTTTGCCTCCGAAGCGTCTGCCCAGTTATTCGGAGGCGACAACAACAAATGGGAAAGGATTTTGCTGGAAATCAAAAAACTCAACACCCGGATTGTGGAGAAAGTGATTCCCCAAATCGATCGCATCAACTCGGACATCAAAAAAATTAAAATCGAAATCAGCCGGGTCAAAACCGAGGTCCGAAATGTCAGGTCGGGAAACAATAACCTGAGCGAGCAAATAGACACTTTGTCGAATATGATTCCGGGGATTCAGAGTTCCATGGAGCAGAGCCAGGTGCGGGCCATGCAGCAGATTCAGGCTCTGGGCAAACGCCTGGAACAACTGGATGCAATCAAACAGGAGGTCGCCACCCAACTTGAGAGCTTGAAAGACAGCATGGCCAAGGATATGGAACAAATTGCCGAGTTAAATCAAGGCGCTTTCCAGGGATTGATTAAAAGTAATGAGAAACACTTAAGGAATCAAAATGCCCGGGTGGATAAATCCATCGCCATCATGACGGAGATGGCGAAAGGAGGCGCCAACACCAGCGAAGCACTGGCCGTTCTGCAGGCCGGGCTGGTCGAAAACAGCAAAGCCCGTAGCGAGCAGAATAAAAAGATCATCGACATTCTTTCCAAAAGCCTGAAGGAACAGCAAGCCGCCGCAATCGAGATAGACGCACTCGGCGGCAACCAGGCCAAATCCGATGAAAACGTCCGGTATGCCCGGGAAACCATGGTGGCTCTCAAGGGTATTCTGGATAAAAGGCTGGCGGAGATTGACAAAACCCAGCAGGCCCTGCAGGCGCAAAATGATCAGGCCATGCAGGACGCCGATTTGATCAAACAAAACCTCCAGATCACGGATCAGAAAATCAACAAGCTGGCCGAAGGCTTGCAGGCCATTCACAATCAGGGAATCGATACCACCAAATCGATGTTGACCAATGCCAGCGAGGTGAACCAGAAAATCGACGAAAACCGGGCCGAGGTCAAACTGACCAGCGAAAAAATAACCAAACTCATTGAAATCCTGAAAGCCATTGCCGAAAAGCAGGGCAAGCTGGAGCAACTCCTTGCATCGCAGGGCGGCAAGGGCGGCAACAAAAAACTGATGGATGTCCTGGCGGATCTGAAGCGCAAAGCCAACGTTAATATATCCCGAAACGATCGTATTTTGAAAAAATTGAAAGGTTCCAGGTAACCGCCGGAATACTCTCCAAGGATAGCCTGCTTATGAAAGTGTCGGCCATCATACCCGCCGCCGGACTGGGGCTCCGAATGGGCTCCGATATTCCCAAACAGTTTTTACTCCTGGACGGCAAACCGATTCTCCATCACACGCTGTCCGCGCTGGAGCGATGTTCCGCCGTCGACGAAATCGTCCTGGTGGTGTCGGAAAAGGAAGTCGAGCCGACCCGCAAACAGATGACGGACGCCCACCCCAAAGTGGCGAAGGTCATCGTTGGTGGGAAGGAGCGCCAGGACTCCGTCGGCAACGGTTTGCAGAGTCTGGATCTTGCAACCGATATCGTGATCGTGCACGACGGCGTCCGCCCGTTCGTCTCGCCGGACCTGATCAACGCAACCATCGAAGCCGCCCTTGAATGTGGAGCGGCGATCACCGCGATTCCGGTGACAGATACCCTCAAAAAAGTGAATGCCGACGGCCGGGTCGATCGCACGGTCGACCGCGAAGGCCTGTGGCGCGTCCAAACGCCGCAAACCTTTCGGGTCTCGCTCTTGAAAGAGGCCTTTGCCAAGGCACGGGCCGATCGATTCTATGGCACCGACGAAGGGGCGTTGATCGAATACCTGGGCAAGGAAGTGAAAGTGATTGCCGGCTCGGAGTTCAACATCAAAATAACCCAAACCGAAGACCTGGCCCTGGCGGAAACCATCGCCGCACAAGTAAAAGCCAACGGACCCGGAGCGCGGGCGGGGAGCCTCTCGTGATCAAGAATATCCTGGTTCTCTTCGCCGGTCTGCTCAGCCTGGTGTATCTGGTGAACCCCACCGCCGGCGTGCTTGAACTGATTCCCGATAATTTGCCCATCATCGGCAACCTCGACGAGGCGGCGGCCTGCGCCCTCATTCTGGCGGCATTCCGCTATTACGGCATCGACCTGACCTCCTTTCTCGGCCGGGGAGTGAAAGGCCGCTCCCAATCATCCGGCAGGAAAGAGGATCCGGGGTCCCCGCCGTCCTGAAAAAATTCTTACTCCCTCACCCCATCCCCGGCATCTAACCCTTGTGATTCGCTGGTCCCTCATCAAATTTATCTTTAAAACCCTGATTCGCCAATTGCTAGGAAGGAGAATTGCCATGCTGGAAGTAGGTAGCGCAGCGCCCGATTTTCTGGTCAACGACCACAATGGAAACCGGGTCACGTTGAAGGATTTCCGAGGGAAAAAAGTTATCCTCTGGTTTTACCCGAAAGCCGATACCCCCGGCTGCACCATGGAGGGCAAGGGATTTCGCGACGATTACGCTAAGTTCCAGGAAAAGGGCACCGTGGTTTTGGGCGTCAGCTTGGACAGCGAGGCGGAGAACAAAGCCTTCGCGGAAAAATTCGATTTTTCCTATCCTCTGCTGTGCGACGTCGGGCGGGAAATTGCGATGGCCTACCACGCCATTCAAAGCAAGGAGGACGCCTACGCCTCCCGCATTTCCTATGTGATCGGCGAAGACGGAAAAATCCTGGAAGCCATCGAAAAGGTGGACACCGCATCCCATTCCAAAGACCTCTGCTCCCGCCTGTGAGGGCCGGTCTATCGTTAAATTTCGCCTCCCGTCCCGCGCGGGTCTTGACCTGCCGGGAACATGAGGCTATTATTCTGGTCTTTCCAACCCCCACCGCGGAGTAATGATGGCTTATAAGGATTACCTCGATTCCGTTCACAAGCTGAATCCCCAGGCAAAAAAGCGGAAAAAATCCCTCCTCAAAAGGCGCGTCAATCAGGTTGATTTCGCAAAAATCAAAAACGTGGCCGATCTGGTCGATGCGTTTCAGGGCGCCTCCATCCAGGCTCGCAACGTCGGCCAGTGCGCCGATATCTTTGAGCGTATGCTGAAGGATAAAGAGCGCCCCACCATCATGCTGGGTCTGGCGGGACCGCTCATTGCCGCCGGATTGCGCAAGGTCATCCGCGATCTGATTCACCACAACATGGTAGACGTGGTGGTTTCCACCGGCGCGATTCTGTATCAGGATTTTTACGCCGCCATGGGTGCCGGGCATTATTACGGCAGCCCGCAGGCCGACGACCGGGAACTCAGGGACCTGTTGATCAACCGCATCTACGACACTTATGTCGACGAGGAAAAATTCGCCCAGTTTGATACCCTGATCGGCCAGTTCGCCGACAGTCTGCCCGCCCGCAAATACTCCAGCCGGGAATTCATCCACCGTCTTTCCAAAACCATTGACGACAAGGACTCGATTCTCGTGACCGCCCGCAAAAAAGGCGTGCCCATTTTCTGCCCGGCGCTCAACGATTCCAGCATCGGCATCGGTCTGACCGAGCATTACTTCGTCGCCAAAAAGGAAGGACGCGAACCGATCACCATCGACTCGATCCGTGACAATTATGAAATCACGCAGATTGTGGTGAAATCCAAAAGAACCGCGGCGTTTTACGTGGCGGGCGGCGTTCCCAAAAATTACATCAACGATTCGATTGTGATGAGTTATATCTTCGGCAAATACACCGGCGGGCACAAGTATGCGATTCAGATGACCACCGACGTGCCGCATTGGGGAGGCCTCAGCGGCAGTACCCTGGCCGAGGCCCAGTCCTGGGGCAAGGTCAGCAAGCAGGCCAATTTCAGTATGGCCTTTATCGAGCCCAGCGTGTCCCTGCCGCTGGTGTTCGGGTCCGCCTTCCAGAAAAAAACCCACAAAGGCCGCAGCCGCCTGGCATTCAAATGGTCCGGTGACGAACTCAAAGAGATGAAAGTCAAAAAGTAGACCTCACTCTTATTAACCCATATTGCCCATTTAAAAAGAAGTTATCCCGACTATTATAGTGGGAGGAAGGCTTAAAATAGGGCGATTTCAGGGTTTTCAATGAAAATCGGGGGGATCCAATGGGTGAAAGAGAAAAAAGGGCTTTACGGGTTAATTTTTAAGGAAAATTAAATTTGTATGACCATGGGTCTCAACTTACTCTAAATCCTATAAGAGTTTTAAAAATTTTGTACTCACCGATCTCAAAGGATTTTAAGTGTAAAATGAAAAAATTAACTTTGGATGCATTGTTACAATCTATAAATGAGGATTCTATCGTAAATAACTTGATACAGTCCTCGCCAGTGTGTCACAAAATTTTTGATCCAGATTTCAAATTGCAGTTTATGAGTAATAGTGGTGTAGTCGCTCTTCAGATTGAAAATGTCGAGGATTATTATGGACATACTTTTCCTACTGATTCTGCACCAAAATTTACTCGTGATATCTTTAATGAACATATGCGTCTCGCCGCTAAGGGGGAGACGAATACAATTGAATATTCTTTTGAAGTAGATGGAAATGTTATTTGGTTCAGAACTACACTCAGTCCATTTTTTAATACTGATGGTAATCTCATATATATCAAAGCAGATTCTATGGATATCACCAGTACGAAAGAAACCGAGGAAAGTTTGGTTCAGGCCAAAATAGAAGCTGAAAAATCGAATTCAGCCAAAAGTGAATTTCTTTCCCGGATGAGCCATGAACTGCGAACGCCCTTGAACGGCATCCTCGGTTTCGCACAAATCATGGATCTCGATTCCACGAAAAATTTAGATGAGGGGAATCGGGAAAATATCCAACACATCCTGAAAGCGGGTCAACACCTGAAACTGTTGATCGACGAAGTGCTGGATTTATCCAGGCTCGAATCCGGAAATGTTGAACTGGCGTTGGAAAATTTCCCCGTCGGTCCCGTGATCCAGGAGATTATTTCGCAGATGGAACCTCTTCGAAAATCATTTGGGGTCCGTATTGTCACCGAGAACCTTGCAGATGCCGAACATAGTATTTTGGTGGACAAGATGCGGTTTAAGCAAATTTTGATCAATCTCGTTTCCAATGCTATCAAATACAACCGTGCGGAAGGAATCGTATCGATTTCCGTAGATAACCCACCCGAAGCCATTGCCATCCGCGTACGGGACACGGGAGTAGGGATCCCACAGGAACGAATGGACGATCTGTTTGAACCTTTCAACCGGTTGAATTATGAATTTGGAGATATTGAAGGAACGGGAATTGGACTGAGCATCACCAAACAACTGGTTTCCCGAATGAATGGAACCCTGGCCGTGGAAAGCAAGGTAGGAGAGGGCAGTTGTTTTACTGTTTCTTTTCCTTGCGGAAAGAACATCAGTCCTGAACCCGACACCTCAATCGGCTGGGACCGCCTGCAAGCGTCCCACCCGGAAGCCGAACCGGTTCAAATCCTTTATATAGAAGATAATCTTGTCAATATAGGGGTGGTGGAAGGGATTGTAAAACTCCGGCCGAATTTTCACTTGCAAATTTCAACAAATGCCGAAAAGGGTATTGAACTGGCCAAAGCCCATAGGCCCGATGTCATTTTAATGGACCTTCGGCTTCCCGGCATGGATGGGTTCGCGGCCTTTAAAGCGCTAAACCAAGATCCCCAAACGAAGGCCATCCCGGTGGTTGCCTTGACCGCCCATGCCAGGCAATCCGATATCGATAAGGCTCTCAATATGGGTTTTCGGGCCTACATCTCAAAGCCGATTGAAATAACTTCGTTTCTCAATACGATTGATTCCATTATTAAGTAGACCCGCCCCTATTCAACCGTTCACCCTTTGTACTCGTTTTTGACGCCGAGAATATAGTATTGGTTGAACTCCAGAGGCTCCAGGGCGGCGGGATAAATCATGTCCACAAACCGCTTGGTGGCGGGCGATTTCTGGTGGATGGCGATGGCCTCCTCGTTTTCGAAAATCATCGTGTGTAAAAACCGGGTGGGACGCCCCATCTCCTGGTTCGCCATGTAAAACAGCGTGGTCGGCTCGTTGATCCGTATATATTTCACGAAATCCTCAATCGTGCGTTTGCATTCCTCCACCCTTTCCGGTGCGACCTGATAACGCGCTGTCATGCATACCGGCATGAAAACCGCTCCTTTCCTTTTTGAGTCTATTGTGAATTCGTATCGATGAACACGCGCACCTCGTCCACGTGCTCGATGGTCTGCAGATTTTCTTTAAGCTCCCGAACCGTGGCCCCGGTTTGTTCGGAACCGATCCCGTCCCTCATTATTATAAATACTTCCAGCGTGGTTTTCCCGCCGTGGTAATGAACGCGCAGTTGGGTCCGGTTCCGGATCCCCTTCGTCGCATCAATAATGGGGTCCACCTGCTTCTCCAGATAGTTCCGGTTAGCCCAGTAAATGGAATCGAACGCTATGTCGTCCTCAGTATCGACGTGAACCAGAATATCCTGAACATTATCCATGGCGCGGATCAATTTGCGCCGCACGTTTTCGGCGATATGATGGCCCTCGGTGACCGAGACTTGCGGGTCGACCAGAATCTGAACGTCCATCAGCACTTCACCGCCGATCCGCCGCGTTCTTAAATTATGCGTTTGCACCACTCCGGGCATGCCATTGATCATCGTTTGGATGCGCCGGGTTTCCTCTTCGCTCAGGGCCGTGTCCATAAGATCGCTCAACCCGCTGAAGGCGATGTTGTACCCCACCTTCAGGATCATCACCGCCACCACGATGGCCGCGACCGGGTCCATGATGGGATAGCCCGCCATCGCGCCCCCGATGCCGATCAGGGCGGCGATGGAGGAGAGGCCGTCCGAGCGGTGGTGCCAGGCATTCGCGACCAGGGATGGGCTTTTGGTGGTTTCACCCGCTGCAAGTGTGTAGTGGAACAGAAATTCTTTGACCGCAATGGAAATCACCGCCGCGGCCAACGCCGGCCAGGTCGGTGTGCGGAAGGCGTCCGTCGAAATGATTTCCCAAGACCCGTAGGCCAGCCCCAGCCCCGCGACCATGATCACCGCCCCCACCAGGGTGGCGCCCAGGGTCTCCGCCCGGCCGTGGCCGTAAGGGTGGTTTTCGTCCGCCGGGATCTGGCCGATCTTGTGCGCGAACAGCACCACGCCGTCGGTCAGCAAATCCGACAGGGAATGAATGCCGTCGGCGACCATGGCGGTGCTGCGTCCGACGATTCCCGCGGCGATTTTGAGCATCGCCAGAACCAGGTTGGCCACCGCGCCGACCACGATGACTTTGACCCCGGTATTTTTCTGAAGATCGTTCAGCATGAATTTATTTGAAAGTTCCGTGGCCGTTCAGCAGGATTTTTACGATTTTGGCGTTGGCCGCCGGGAAGGTGTAGTGGTCCAAATTCTCATACTTGACCCATTTCCACTGTTCGCACTGGGTAGCGCGGATGCGGCCCGACTGCCAGGGACACCAGAACACGTTCAGCGTCACCCGGAACTGCGTGTAGCTGTGCTTGATGGTCATCATTTTTTTTGAAATGGCGATGGCGATGCCCAGCTCTTCCTGGATCTCACGCTTGAGACATTCCTCTTCGGTTTCCTTCGATTGGCGCTTGCCGCCGGGAAACTCCCAGAGGCCGCCCATCAATCCGCCGTGCGGCCTCTGCTGGATGAAGACTTTTCCGTTGCGGGTGATGACCGCCGCGCTCACTTCAATTTTTTTGATACCGGGCCGGGCCCTGGGCTTCGGAAATTTTTCGACCTCGCCCCGCTTCCGGGCTTCGCACGACGGTTGCAGGGGACACACCAGGCAGAGCGGTTTCTTCGGCAGGCAGACCGTCGCCCCCAACTCCATCATCGCCTGGTTGAAATCGCCCGGCCGGTTGGCAGGCACCAGTTGCGCCGAGGTCTCCCACAACCGTTTCTCATGGGCGGATGGCACCCCGTTGGTTGAAATCGCGAACAGACGCGACAGCACCCGCTTGACGTTGCCGTCCACCACCGGCACCGGTTGGCCGAACGCGATGCTCAATATCGCTCCCGCAGTGTAGCGCCCGATGCCGGGCAGTTGGATGAGTTCTTCATACGTATCCGGCACCTTTCCCTGGTGTTTCCTCACCACCTGTTGGGCGGCCCGGTGCAGGTTGCGGGCGCGCGAATAATAGCCGAGGCCCTCCCAGTGCTTGAGCACCGTCTCCTGCCGCGACCGCGCCAGTTTCCGGAGGGTCGGGAAGGTTTTCATCCAGCGCCGGAAATAGGGAATGACGGTTTGCACCTGCGTCTGCTGGAGCATGATTTCGGACACCCAGATCGGATACGGGTTGCCGGTTTGCCGCCACGGCATGGCGCGTTGATCGCGGTCAAACCAATCCAGCAGGGCTTTTTGGATTTTCCTTTTTCCGGCGATTGTGGTCATGGCTGGGAAAGGAGACCTTTGCAGAAGTCGCTCCCCTCCTTACCAAAGGAGGGGCTGGGGGTGGTTGATGATTTGCCCCTTTTTCTGTAGTTGCTCGATTTATCGAGCGGTTTTAAAAAGAGCCCATAAATGGGGCAACTACACTCTCTAAAACCCCACCTCACCCGTAACCTCCCCTCGGTAAGGGGAGGAGCTTTTAATGCTCGCCCCGCGCGGAGCGACGGGTCACACGCCGATGGCGTCCTTCCCCCAGATGATTTTATGGAGCTGGGTCTGCACCCGTACCGGCAGGTTGTCGTCCAGCACCCATGCGGCCAGCTCCTTGAGGCCGAGTGTGTCATAAACCGGTGAAAAAAGCACCTGCACCTTTTGGTGAATGTCCCGGCGCTGGAGCACGTCCCGGCTCCACTCGTAATCGGCGCGGTCCGCCAGCACAAACTTCACCTCGTCGTGCGGGTTGAGGTGATCCAGGTTGTCCCACAGGTTTTTCGCGTCCTCGCCGCTGCCGGGGCATTTGATGTCCAGAATTTTGATCACCCGCTCCGGAACTTTGGCGACGGAGACCCCGCCGCCGGTTTCCAGCAGGACTTCATAGTTCTTGGCGAGCAGGACGTCCATGAGGTCGTACACTTCCTCCTGCAGAAGCGGTTCGCCGCCGGTGATCTCCACCAGCGGGACGCCCAGAGGCTCGATGGCGTCCATGATGTCTTTTACGGATTTGGGCTGGCCCTCGTAAAATGCGTACTCGGTATCGCACCAGCTGCACCGCAGGTTGCATCCGGTCAGGCGGATGAAAATACAGGGCCGCCCGGTATAGGAGGATTCGCCCTGGATGCTCTTGAATATCTCGTTGATGGTCAACATGACCGGATTTTACACCAACCGCGCTCCGGGTTCACCCTCAAATAGCCTTCACGGCAGGAGATTTGAATAATAAGCGGAGTAAGGGCACAGTATCGCAAGAGCTTCTTCTCCCCTTGGGGGAGAGGGATTTTGGTGGTTCTTCAAACTTTGGAAGAACGGGTTATGCAAAGCTCTCGTCCGGTCAGGGACCGCCGCAAATCGCCGAGATTAACTCCTTTTCCGCAATTCCGGTGGAACTGAAAGGGGAATTTATTTATGATGTAACGTTTGATTGCGATCATGCTCGCAGGGGGTCTCCTGATTCAAGAAATGAGATGAAATGAAGCCGACCGTAGCCGTGACCCACATTTTCCCGCCGGTGGCGCTCGAAAAACTGAAACGCCGCGCCGAGGTGCTGTATAACGATTCGGAAAATTCCCTGACCGCTGCCCAGCTCGGCGACTGGGCCGCGAAAAGCGCAGCGCTCATCAGTTATCTGACCGATAAAATCGACGCCGCCGTCCTCGACGCCGGCGGCGACCCCCTGAAGATTGTCGCCAATTACGGCGCCGGGTACAATAATATCGACGTCGCCCACGCCCAACGGAAAAACATCTGGGTGAGCAACACCCCCAGCGTCCTGCACGAGACCACCGCCGACCTCACTTGGGCGATGATGCTGGGCATCGCGCGGCGCATCGTCGAGTCGGACCGCTTCACCCGTGAGGGCCGGTTTCACGGCTGGCAGGCCGACTTGTTTCGGGGCGGCGATGTGCACGGCCAAACCCTGGGGGTGATCGGATGCGGCGAAATCGGGGCGGGGGTAGCCAGGCGGGCCCTCGGATTCGATATGCGCGTGCTCTATCACCAACACCACCGACTGCCGGAGGCGGAAGAAAAAACGCTCAACGCCCGCTTCGTGTCACTCGACGAGTTGTTGCAGGAATCCGATTTCGTCACCCTGCACGTGCCGTTGACCGACGAGACGAAGTACCTGATCGGCGCCGAACAGCTGGCGATGATGAAGCCGACGGCCTATCTCATTCACGCGGCGCGGGGCAAGGTGGTCGACGATAAGGCATTGGTGAAAGCGCTGAAAAATAATACGATCGCGGGAGCGGCGCTCGACGTGTTCGAAAATGAACCGGCTTTGACCGAAGGCATGACCGAATTGGACAACCTGATCCTCCTCCCGCATATCGGTAGCGCTTCGGTAGCCACCCGCGATACCATGGCTCTGCTGGTGGTCGACAACGTGTTCGACGCGCTGGACGGCAAAATCCCCCGGACCCTGATTCCCAATTGGCCGGGCAAGCGTGACGCTTGATCCGGCTTGGCTCAGGCGGAATAGCGCGGTTGAATCGTTATATTCGCAGTCCCAGGCATCTTAAATTATGAAAACTGAATTGAAAATCGTGCTGATGGTATGGGCGCTTCTCTGGCCGGGTATGGTTCAGGCGGAAGCGGAAAATGAGTACCCGTTCTGGCGGCTGGTGGCGAAGAGTTATCTGATTGTGGAAGGCACGATGGAGGTGCCGGTGGCGGCCATCCTAAAAGCGGAACAGAGCGGTGAACATGAATATGTTGAGGTGCCGGTTGCTGTCAAAACCGCACTTAAGGGGGAGCTGGAATCGCCGGGATTCAAATTCCGTTATTACACGGATACGGAACAATACGGGGGCGTTTCCCGGCAGAAAATCATTTCTCTCAACGGCCAGCCGGTGGTTGTGCTCCTCCAGAACGTGAGGGAAAAGTATTACCTGGCGGTGTATGCGGCGGCGGCGATGCAACCAGCGAGCGAAATGCTGGCCGACCGCGTCCACCAAGAAGTCTCAGCCCAGGAAAAATTGGTTCAGGCAAGCGACAGCTATGCCGCCGGCAACGTGTTACCGAAAGAATCGGAAGTGCAGAGTCTGGTGGAACTGATGGTCGACCGGCGGACCGATCCCGGGACGGCGCAGGGGGTGTACGAGGCGGTGATCGCCTTGGGCCAGGAAGCCGTGCCCGCGATCATCAAGTACATGGATGACCGGCGCAAACTCAACATCCCCAAAATTTCGTTGGTCCCCTGGTGGCCGGACGCGCATGAAGGCCTCGTGCATTACGGCCCGGAGACGGTGACCGACGTGATGTCGGTCGCGCTGATGGTTCTGACCAACCAAGACCTGACCGCGATCTACAACGGCGGCACCGAACTGGAGCGCGCCCAGGCCGTCCGCATCTGGAAAATCTACGAACGCCGCACTTACGGTCAGCCGGTTATACATTGAACCGAAAATGCATGATATCGCCGTCCTGCACGACGTAGTTTTTACCCTCCAGGCGCAGTTTACCCGCTTCTTTCACCGCCGGTTCGGATTTGTATTGCACCAGATCGTCGTAGTTGTAGACCACCGCCTTGATGAAGCCCTTTTCGAAATCCGAATGAATCTTGCCCGCCGCCTGTGGGGCTTTGGTGTTTTTATGAATGGTCCACGCGCGGTTTTCCTGTTCGCCGACGGTGAAATAGGTTTCCAGTCCCAGCAGGCGGTATCCGGCATGGATCATGCGGTGGAAACCGGGTTCCTCCAGTTGCATTTCATCTAAAAATTCCTGGAGCTCGTCCGGGTCCTCGATCTCCAGCAGTTCGTTTTCCAACTGCCCCGCCAGCGCGACCATTTCGGTACCCTCCGCTTCCGCCACTTCCTTGACTTGTTGAACGAGCGGTCCGTCCATCTCCGACGGATCGGCGACGTTGCAGACGTAAAGCATCGGTTTGACGGTGATCAGGTTGAGGGTTTTGACGAAGGTTTGTTCGCCGGAATTCTGAAACTCCACCGACCGCGCGGGCTGGTTGTCGTCGAACGCTGCCATCAGACGGGTGATGACGCCGATGTGCATGGCCGCGTCCTGGTCGCCGCTTCTCGCCAGTTTTTCCAGTTTGGTTTTGCGTTTCTCCAGGGTTTCGAGGTCGGCAATCACCAGTTCGGTGTTGATCTCATCGATATCCGCTGAAGGGTTGATTTTATTGTGCACGTGCGGGATGTTGTCATCCTCGAAACAGCGCACCACGTGGGCGATGGCTTCCATCTCGCGGATATTGGCGAGAAACTGGTTGCCCAGCCCTTCCCCACGGGAGGCGCCCTTGACCAGTCCCGCGATGTCCACGAACTGCATGGTGGTGGGCACCTTTTTATTCGCAGGCACCAGCTGGTCGATAACGTCGAGACGCGGGTCCGGCACGTCCACCACCCCGATATTCGGTTTGCTGGTGCTGAAGGCATAGTTGGAGGATTCCGCCTGGGAGCGGGTCAAGGCGTTGAAGATGACCGTTTTGCCGACGTTAGGCAGGCCGACCAGGCCGCAGGTAAACCCCATGAAATTCCTTTCTCCGTTGAATCAGTGATACGAGTTGTGCAGGTTTTTAAAGGATGGCAGAAACAGCAGGCTCAATAATACCAGAAGGGCGTAGCCGCTGAGGCATTGAAAAAAGGTGGCGGCGTCCACCACGCTGAACAGGGTCAGGAAAAATACCGCACCGACGTTGCCGTAGGCTCCGACCACCCCGGCCAGTTTGCCGGTAAGGTCCTTGCGGATCAACGGCACCATGGCAAAACAGGTGCCGTTTCCCGCCTGGACCATTAATGAGCAAAACACCGCCAGACCGATTACCAACCCCAGCGGCCATTGCGAGTTGATCTCGCCCATGAACCCATATCCGATGGTCGCCCCCAGCACCAGGATGAACAGAACCCGGCGCCTTCCAAACTTATCGGACAACCACCCGCCGCTGGGACGAGTGACCAGATTGAAAAAGGCCACGCACGATCCGAGAATGCCGGCGGTGGTAACCGTCAGATGGAATGTGTTTTCCAGGAACTGCGGAAACATGGAGACCAACGCCAGCTCCGAACCGAAGGTGAGCGCATAAACGAGACTGAGAATGGCGGCTTGGCTGAAGGGGTAACGTTTGTCTTCGGGGATACCGTGGGTGATGCGGGGCAGGTTGATCTTTACGCATTGGACGGCGTTTAAAATAAAAAATCCCAGAACCACCGCCAGCAGAACCATCCCCAGCAATGGGCCGCTCGGAAGTGCGGGGGAGTCCGCCAATTTCAAAATCAGCAAACCGATGGCGGTGTACAGGGGAATCATGAGAAGCAGTTGCAGGACGAGATCTTTACGGGAAGTGACTTCGATGGTGTTTTCAAGGCCGACGGGAAACTCGTCGGCGCGGCCCGGCACTTCGCGTGCCCAGCGGTGGTACACCCCGGCCCAGACCAGGCACAACAGACCGGAGAAGGCAGTGGCGATGCGCCATCCGGTTTCCGGGGGAAATGGGGCGGAAATCAGGGGCAGGGCAAACAACGCGGCGGCGGCTCCGAAATTGCCCCAGCCGGCATAGAGACCCTGCGCGGTGCCCATGCGGTCCGGCGGGAACCATTCGGCAATCATTTTGATGCCGACCACGAACCCGGCGCCGGCGCATCCCATCAGCAGACGGGCGATCAGAAATTCCTCGAAGGTGGTCGCGAGTGAAAAATAGAGGGAGACCACGCCGGCAAATACCAGAATGCCGGTGAACACCTGCCTGGGACCGTAACGGTCGACCAGCGAGCCGATCACGATGCGGGCGGGTATGGTCAGCGCCACGTTGCAGATCATCAGCAGTTTGATCTGGCCGGAGGTCAGCCCCGCCACCGCCTGCAGGGTGGTGTTGAACGGCGCCATGTTGAACCAGGCCACGAAGGTCAGAAAAAAAGCGATCCAGGTTAAATGCAGGATCGCTTGCTGGTCCCGTTGGAATCCGAACATCAATAAGGGGGGTTGTGTCCGGGTTAAAGGGCGGGTTCGTTCGACGTGACCTGGTGGCTGCGCACCACGCCCTTGTCATCGAACTCCACGATCAGGCTTTTGGAGATGTCGTCCCCCATGGCCCGGTACTTGTTCTGCTCATAAATCCAAATGGGATGACCGTTCTGAATACCGGTTTTGAAAGGCTCCCCGAACATCTGGGCGATGTCTTCCTTGGTGGTTTTGCCGTTTTCAATGGACTGGGCCCGCTCGATGTTGAAATCCGAGCCCACGGTACCGCACCCGGCGATCCAGGTAGGACACAGCAACAATGCTACGAGGATGAGTAATGGTCTCATGGTTATGTTCTCCTAATATTGAATTGGATGCCTCCCCCGGTGAGGGAGGCGATGGGATTGCGCCAAAAATAACGCGGACTCTTTAACCGGTCCCAAGGGATTTTCCATCTAAAGAATAGCGGGATTTTATCACGGGTGCGGTCAACTCCAAACCTCAAGTTGTCCATCAGCGGCATTTTTTCCGGCCAGCCCGGGCCGGGAGAAGAGTCCCTTTCAGCGGTGGAACATCCTGTAAATCATCAGGTTTCGTCGGATTGAGGTTCCTAAAAACCCGGCAACAGAAAACACAGGCCCATGTCTCCGAGCAGACATTGCAGGCGGATGAAGGCCAAACTGAGGGCCCGCCGGTCGTCGGCGTCCAGCGGGGTTTGCGATTGGAGTTTCACCTGGATGTCCTCCAGCCGTGTTTGGTCCCGGTTTAATTTGTATAGGCTGACCCAACTGGTCTTGGCGATTTTTCCCGGCCAGCGGGCAGCTTCACGAACCAGAGGGTAGATGGAATCGAAATCCTGTCGAAGATTTTCCCGGTCTTTTTGAAACGTCATAGGCACCGGCAGGGCGTCCACGGCGCGGACCCATTCGGTCAGCCACAGCACCGACCGGGCCATGCGCGCGTAATGCAGTTTTTCCGAGGTATCCGTCGACCGGTGGTAATGTGGCGTCCGCCCGGAGCTGAGAAACAGAAACGGGATTCCCCGGTTGCGAAACGTGTCGTAATCGCTGAACGGAGTCTGGCCGTTTCCCGGAACGGATTCCACCATGTGGATGCCGAGGCGGCGCACGTCCAAACCGGGCACGCGGATTTTCGGGATCAGCGTTTCCAGGACCGCCGTTTTTTCCGAACCTACGGCGAACAGGGTGTCCTGGAGCGGTTGCCAGCTCACCCCGCCCATCAGGTCCATGATGACAGCCAGCTGGATATCGGTGCGGGCGATTCCCACTTCTTTGATCCTCATCATAAACTGATTCGATCCCATCAGGTGGGTGAGAAAGTGGGGCGGCTCTTCGGAATTGAATCCTACCAGCAGAACATTGAACCGCTGTAGCGCGGGACCCTGTTGCAGGCGTCTCGCGGTTTCGAGAAGAACGGCCACGCTGCTGGCGTTGTCGTCCGCTCCCAGAAACAGTTCGCCGTCGTGATCGCCGAGATGATCGAAATGCGCCCCCAGTACGATCCACGGACGCGACGGATGGATGGGAGCCAGCGCCGAGAAAACATTGTTGCCGATGGCGGGATCGACTTCCTGGGTGCGGCGTTGTTGTGAAGCGGGGGTGGATAGTTTTAATTCAGCAAACGCATTCAGCAGGTATTTCTCCGCCGCCCGGTTGCCCGCCGTTCCGGATTGGCGGCCTTTCAGCTCTGGTGACGCCAGGGTGTGCACATGCCGGCTGAGGCGGTCCGTGAGTTCTTTCAATTCGGGAGGAGTGGGGGGCAGGTCTTCATGGGTAATGCTGGCGGGATGCATCAAGAAGTAATCGGCGGTCCAGACCACCAGAACAAAATAGATCAACCATCGGAGGGTGTTTCGGCGGCGGCGCGGGTGGTTTGAGGGCGGCGGATGGTCCGGCATGGCACCCTTTGGCGGAAATCAGGTGATGATGGTGTACTTCTCCTGATGCAGTTTGGGGTTGATCTTGACGTTTACCTCTATATTGTAGGACTTTTCGATATCCTCCAGGTAGGAGGTTTCCTCTTCAAACAGAAGGTCATACACCGGCGGGGGCACCTCGATGGTGATGTTCTTCTGGGTCAGGTTGTTGGTGACCAGCCGTTGCAGGGCCCGGATGATTTCGTAACACACCGTGGTAGGCGATTTGATGTGCCCCCTGCCCTCACAATAGGGACAGGGATCGCACAGAATCTGGCTGAGACTGCCGCGCACCCGCTTGCGGGTCATTTCCACCAGGCCCAGATCGGAAATTTTCAGGATATTCGTTCGCGAGCGGTCGAACTTCAGCTCCTGGGTCAGGGCATTCCAGACAATCTCTTTGCTTTCCTCTTTGGCCATGTCGATGAAATCGACGATGATGATGCCGCCGATGTTGGTTAGGCGCAACTGGTAAACGATTTCCTTGACCGCTTCGAGGTTCGTTTTGAGGATGGTTTCTTCCGGATCGGTGTGCCCGACGAATTTACCGGTGTTGACGTCGATGGCGACCAGCGCTTCGGTCTGGTCGATGGTGATGAATCCACCGGATTTGAGCCAGGTTTTCCGGCCCAGGGCCCGGTTGATTTCGATCTCGATGCCGTAGTAATCGAAAATGGGAACAGCTTCCTTGTAGACCTCGATTTTATCTACCAGGTGGGGGAGATAGTTCGAACAGAACTCGATGCATTTTTCGTAATCGATTTTGGAGTCGACCACCAGGCGCTGGACGTCTTCGTTGAATAAATCGCGGATCGACCGGAAAATCAGGTTCAGGTCTTCATACAACAGGCAGGGAGCTTCCTGGCTATCGGACCGGCCCTTCAGGTTGTCCCACAGCTTGTGCAGGAAAATGACGTCGGGCATGAAGTCCTCTTTATTCTTGCCCAACCCTGCGGTGCGGACGATATAACCTTCGTCGGGACGGCCGATTTCCGCGATCAGATTCTTCAGGCGGGTCTTTTCCGCTTCGTCTTCGATGCGGCGGGAAACGCTGATCTGGTTGACCGTCGGCATGTAGACGATATGCCGGCCCGCCAGGGTTATGAAAGAAGTGATCCGCGCCCCTTTTGTACCCAGCGGGTTTTTGGCCACCTGTACGACGATTTCCTGGCCTTCCTTGAGCAGGTCCTGGATGGGAATACAGCGGTTGGCCATCCGCGAGGGTTTTCCCGCGGTGGACTCTTCCTCATCCTGTCCCAGGTCCATGTCCTCCGAATCGTCCTCGTCGCTTTCGAATTCCATCAGGTCGATGAGGTCGATGTCCCCAACGTATAAAAACCCGGCTTTTTCCAGACCGATATCGACAAACGCCACCTGCATTCCCGGCAGAATCTTGGTCACGATGCCCTGGTAGATGTTGCCGACAATCCCCTTTTTGGCCTTGTGCTCGATAAAAATTTCGGCCAGCTGATTGTTTTCCACCAAGGCCACTCGGATTTCCCGCGGGTTGGAATTGATGATGATTTCAGAAGCCATGGGCGTTAATGGGTTGAAAATTAGACAATTTTAAAAGGTTGGGCCGATTGTACCATGATGCGGCGTTTCCGAGTTAAAAATGAAAAGTAAGCCCGATCAGGAAAATACTTTAATTAAGTCAGTGTATGGCGCGGCGCATTTCGATATTCAGGAGCAATCCCAACGCGAAAAAATTGGTGATCAGGGAGGACCCGCCGTAACTGAGCAGGGGCAGGGGAAGTCCGGTGACCGGGAAAATCCCGATGGTCATTCCGATGTTGAAAATAATATATAAGCTGAGAGACGCCACGATGCCCAAAGCCACGAACAGGCCGAACCGGTCGGCCGCCCGGAAAGCGATATTCAACCCTTTGAGAATCAACGCCAGGTACAACGTGAACAAAACGGCTACGCCGATGAACCCGAGCTCTTCCGCGTATACCGAGAAGATGAAATCGGTGTGTTTTTCCGGCAAAAAGTTGAGCCGGCTCTGGGTGCCCGCCATCAGGCCCTTGCCCCAGAACCCGCCGGAACCCACCGCAATTTTAGATTGAATGGTGTGGTAGCCGGTTTTCAGGGGGTCCAGCTCGGGGTTGAACAATGTCAGGATACGGGTTTTCTGGTAATCCTTGAGGAAAAACCAGGTGAAGGGGGCCAGCACGACGCTGGTGCCGATCAACCGCCAAAGGGTTTTGGGATTCAGTTCGATCGCCACCACAAAAACAAAAAATATGAAAATAACGATAAACGCCGTACCCAGGTCCGGTTGCATGAAGATCAATCCGCCCAGCAGACCCGTCATCAGGGCCGGGACGATAAGGTCTCTGAGGTCATATTGGCCGCTGGGCTTGCCGCTTTCAAAATATTTGGCCAACACCAGAATGAGCGCGATTTTGGCAAACTCCGAAACCTGCAGGGTCAGGGGACCCAGATGGATCCAGCGCCGGGCGCCGGAGGAGATGGTTCCGAACAACAGGACGTAAATCAGGGACAGAACCGTCAGGAAAAAAATCGGGTAGGCATAATGGCTGAGGGTCCGGTAATCCATGAAAAGAGCGAAGAGCATTACCCCTAAACCGCATAAAATCCAGTAGATCTGCTTGATATAAAGGTCCCGGTAAAAGACCTCCGGCCGGGCGTGGTTGGCGCTGAAAATAACGACGACCCCGATCATCGCCAGCGACAAGATCAACAGGAAATACCACCAATTAAAATTTGAAAATAGTCTTCGGTCCAACATATCAGTCGGTTATCTTAACACAGCCGGGGCGGGTGCGGCTGCAAACGGTGGCTTGCCAAAGAACAATCCATAGGGGCTTTGCATAATATTTAATCGCCGGACCCGGCAGCGTTATTTTGCATGTAGTTGAGGCGTTTCTACCCGGTTTGTTCACAGCTTTTGCACAAAAGCTGTGAATACTAATAGTCTAAATTTCAATAGCTTCCTGAACGCCTGTAGTCACCGGCCGACAGCCGGGGTTTCCGGGGGATCCCCTTCAATCAAGTTTGGAACGCGGGTACGGTCCATGTTATCCGCTGTTTTGGAAAGAAACCGATTGTGTGGTTTTTGCCTTAGGGGCATGCCAATTCCCAGCAAGGGGCTTTCGGGTGTCAAAATTTTGATCCACCGATCAGGCCTTCAATACTGCGCAAGCGGAGTGTGCAACTCAAGTTTGCCTCGAAATCCAGTTTAGTCCTTGGTATGCAGGTATGGCTTGAACGCCAAAATTTTGTTACTGGATTAACCCCATTTTTCAGGTGTGATTTATGCGATCCAAAATTTTAATGTTCCAACTGTGGAAAACTTCGGAGTAATAAAAAATCGGGCGTAATTTCGTTGAGTGGAAACCCGGGGTTCTATAACCCATTGATTTTATAATATTTTTAGTGAATCGACCTGTTTCGGTCCTGGAACAGTCTAAAAATGGTAATTTACTGGGACGCGCTCCAATCCAGCTTTTCTCACATGTTTTCCACAGGCCGATGGGGCAGGGGATCAAACCCTCAACCGGAAAGATGACTGCCGAGACGGCGCGCCTCAATTCCTTAAGGCCGTTTTAAAGGATTTTCGGGTTCGGGGCGGTCGGGAGCGCGGCCTTCATATCAGAAGGCAACGGACTTTCCAGTTGTAAAACGTCGCCTGTAGCCGGGTGAGTCAATTCCAAGCGATGGGCGTGCAGGGCCTGCCTCGACATTTGGGGTAATCCCGGTTCCAGCGTACCCCCATAAAGGCGGTCCCCCAGAATGGGATGGCCGAGGGACGCCAGGTGCACCCGCAGTTGATGCGTGCGTCCCGTTTTCGGAAACAGCCGGACATAGGCGAAACCGTCGCACTGCCGGATCACTTCATAACGGGTCGTTGCTTCCCGTCCGGCTGGGGCGCGGGTGGACATTTTTTTACGGTGCGTTTTGTGCCGGCCGATGGGGGCATCGATCACTCCATTTTGCGGTGTGAAAGTGCCCTTGGCCAGCGCCAGATAAACTTTCTGAATGTCACGCTCCTTGAACTGGAGGGTCAGCGACTGCATGCAGGCTTCCGTCTTGGCGGCGACGATCAAGCCGGAGGTGTCCTTGTCGAGCCGGTGCACGATGCCGGGCCGTTCCACCCCGCCGATGCCCGCCAGGTCTTTGCAATGGTACAGCAACGCATTCACCAGCGTGCCGCCGGCATGACCGGGTGCGGGATGCACCACCATGCCCGGCGGTTTGTCGACGACGATCAGGCAATCGTCCTCGTGAACGATGTTCAGGGGAATCGCCTCCGGTTGCACCTCCAGCGGTTCCGGGTCGGGCACCGCGAGGTCTACCCGGTCGCCCGCCTTCAACTTGTAATGGGCTTTGGCGGGGGCGCCGTTGACGGTCACCTGTTCCGCTTCGATCAGCTTCTGAATATAAGAGCGGGTGAGATCGTCCATCGCCTCCGCCAGAAATACGTCCAGGCGTTGCTTGCCGCAGGCGGGGTCGATGTCGAATTCATACTGTTGCATGGTAGAGGACCTGGGGGCCGTCGCCGGACCAAGGTGAGCCGGCCGGGCCGGCTATTTTTCCAGCAGGCGCGGCATCAATTCCACCAGGTTGCAGGGCGGGTTGTTGCTGTTGAGCTGGTGCACCAGAATGTCGTCCCAGGCGTCCTTGCAGGCGCCGGTGGAGCCGGGCAGGGCGAACAGGAAAGTGCCATTGGCCACGCCGCCGGTGGCGCGCGACTGGATGGTCGACGTCTTGATATTCTGATAACTCAGCCAGCGGAACAGCTCGCCGAAACCGGGAATCGATTTCTCGTATAAGGCCTCAAACGCCTCCGGGGTCACGTCCCGTCCGGTCATCCCGGTGCCGCCGGTGGCGATGACCACGTCGATCTTGCTGTCGGCAATCCATTTTTTAAGGACCGCCTGGATGATGGGGATCTCGTCTTTCACGATCTGTTTATCGACCACATTGTGCCCGGCGGCGGTGGCGCGGTCGACCAGCGTCTTGCCGGATTTGTCGTCTTCTTCCGTGCGCGTGTCCGACACCGTCATGATGGCGATATTCACGCTTTTGCCTGGCTTTGCGTCCATAAAACTCACTCCCTGAAAAGGTTTGTCCGCATAATATCAACCCCGCCGGGCTGTGTAAAGCCGCACCCTACCGGGGGAGGGTACGGGCTAACCGTTGACGGCAATCGATAACCACTGGGCGCAATTTTAAGGTTTTAAATTTACCTGCGGCGGTTCGCCGCCCAGCGTGACGCTGGACCCAATTCTGCTCCGGGCCTTGCCCGGCCAGCGTGACGCTGGACCCCATATCTTCCCCTCCTTACCAAGGAGGGGATACAGGGGAGGTTATGATAAATCCCTTCCCTTAATTTATTTCTATCCTATTTCCTTGTCCAGGTTTTTGCCCTTTATGTTTCCCGTAAGTGCAAGTATGTTATAAACAAAATCCACTTTCATGGAGAATTCATGCCCACAGCGATCATCACCGGCGGTGCGGTGCGCCTCGGCAAGGCCCTGGCCTGCCACCTGGCGGACCGGGGATGGCACCTCGCCCTGCATCATAACGCGTCCGACCCGGCCCAGGTCCTCGCTCACGCCAAACAGGCGGGGGTGACGTGCCGGACCTATCCCGGTGATCTTTCTGACCTGGCCTTTGCCGAAGGCTTGATCGGGCAGGTAACCGCGGATTTTTCCGACGTCACACTGCTCGTCAACTGCGCCGCCAACTTCATTCAGGAAAACGTCGAACAGACGTCGACCCAAACCCTGATCGATACCATGCAACTCAACCTGATGTCGCCCTATCTTTTGATGCGCGAATACAAGAAACACATCGGGCAGGGGATGATCCTCAACCTCCTCGACGAGCGCATTGCGAAGAACATCCCGGCGTTCGCCGCGTATTCCGTAAGCAAGGTGGCGCTGGAGCATGTGACGCAACTGGCGGCGGTGGAATGGGGCGAGACGGTGCGCGTCAACGCCATCGCGCCGGGATTGATCCTGCCGCCCGCCGGCCACGGCCAGGAGTACCTCGACCGCAACAAAAAGAACGTGCCGACCCAAACCCATGGCGATGTATCCGACCTCACCCGCGCGCTCGATTACCTGCTCGCAAGCCCGTTCGTCAACGGCGAAGTCCTGTTCGTCGACGGTGGAGACAGTAAAGGCCGCACCAGCCAGCAGTAACTTATCCCCTTTTTAAAGAGCCTGTCCTGAGCTTGTCGAAGGGGGATTACTTAAAATCAAAAAATTCCTTTATTGCCATTATCGTGTCGATATCGGTGCCGACCCCGTACGAGATTTTGTAGGTCCCATCCATTTTGCAAAAGATCATCCCAAGGTCGTTTTGCAATTGATCTTTCCCGATAACGATCGATTTTCCTTTATCGAGGTTGAAGGTAATGGGTGTGCTGGTGTGGTAGGAATGTGAAAAACCGTTTTGTTTAAGCCAGGGAGCCAATTGCCGGTAATAATAATTAAAATCATTCTGCACTTCAAAATCTGCGTCTGTTTTAACCGGGTCCGTAAAAAAGAAAGCCACATGCCCCAGCGTATCCTTTCCCGCATAACTGTTGGGGCACAGAACAAGAATGGCAAGGACCCACAAGCTTAAAAAAATTTTCATTCCTGGATTCCTATTTGGATTAGCGGGTCCACAACCCCCGCTTCTTGGAAACCTTTCTTTCGCAATAAACAACTGTCGCACTGGCCGCAGGGGCGGCCGTTAGCGTCCGGGTGGTAGCAGGAGTGGGTGAGGGAGTAGTCGACGCCGAGTTCGAGGCCCTTTTTTATAATCTCGGCTTTGGTCATCTGAATGAGGGGTGTGTGGATTTTAAATTTCGACGTGCCCTCGACCCCGGCTTTAGTGGCCAGGTTGGCCATCTGCTCGAACGCCTGGATGTATTCCGGGCGGCAATCGGGGTAGCCGCTGTAGTCGATGGCGTTGACCCCGATGAAAATATCCTCCGCCCCGGCGATTTCCGCCGCCGCCAGGGCGAACGAAAGGAAAATGGTATTTCGCGCCGGGACATAGGTTATGGGGATTTCAGCGCTCATTTCCCCATCGGTCCGGCCTTTGGGCACAGCGATTTCGTCCGTCAGGGCGGAGCCGCCGAACTGGCGCAGGTCGACCTTGACCTCCCTGTGCTCCAAGGCCCCCATTTTTAAAGAGAGTGCCCGTGCCTTGGCCAGCTCCACCCGGTGCCGCTGGCCGTAATCGAAACAGAGCGTTACCGGCGAATACCCCTGTTGGAGGGCAATCGCCAGCACGGTGGCCGAGTCCAGCCCCCCGCTCAGAAGTACTATCGCCTTTTTTTTCATAAAGTTAATTCCCTTTGGCACTTAGCGATTGCTATTATATACTACGCTGTTTACAATACCCTAAAATCTGTAAAATCAGGCTTTTCCGGACGTATGTTCGACAATTTATCCAACCGCCTCGAGGCGATCTATAAAAAATTAAAGGGCCGCGGCAAGCTGAAAGAAGCCGACGTCGACCAAGCCCTGCGCGAGATTCGCGTCGCCCTGATTGAGGCGGATGTCAGCCTGCCGGTAATTGTGGATTTTCTGGCCAAGGTGCGGGAGAAGTCCATCGGCCAGGAAGTGCTCAAGAGCCTGACCCCCGGTCACCAGATGGTCAAGATCGTCAACGACGAGCTGGAGCGTCTGCTGGGGGGCGAGGTCAGCGACATCCGGTTTTCCGACAGCCCGCCCACGATTATTCTGATGGTCGGTCTGCAGGGCTCCGGCAAGACTACGACAGTCGGCAAGCTGGCCAAAAAATTCAAGAAGGAAGGCAAGAACTGTCTGCTGGTCCCGGCCGACGTGTACCGCCCGGCGGCCATCGAACAGTTGAACGTATTGGGACGCGATCTGGAGATCGACGTCTACCAGGCCGGAGATGATAAAGACCCGGTCAGCATTTGCGCCAACGCTGTGAAGCAGGCCCGCGATGAAATGCGCACCGTGGTGATTCTCGACACCGCCGGCCGTCAGCAGATTGACTCTGCGTTGATGGACGAAATTGTGGCCATCAAGAAAAAGATCGAGCCGCACGAGGTGCTGTTCATCGCCGACTCCATGATGGGCCAGGAAGCGGTGAACGTGGCGAAGGCGTTCCACGACGCGGTGGGCATCGACGGCGTGGTGCTGACGAAGATGGACGGGGACGCGCGCGGCGGCGCGGCGTTGTCAATCAAATCCGTCACCGGCCGGCCCATCAAATACATCGGCACCGGCGAGAAACTGGACGCCCTCGAGCCGTTTCATCCCGACCGCATCGTGTCGCGCATACTCGGCATGGGCGACGTGATGACCCTGGTCGACAAGGCCAAGGACACCTTCGAGCAGGAACAGCAGGAAGCGCTCGAAAAGAAATTAAAGAAGAATGCGTTTGATCTGGAGGATTTCCGCGACCAGCTCAGGCAGGTGCGCAAAATGGGGTCGATCCAGGATTTGCTGGGCATGATACCCGGCGCGGGCAAATTGATGAAGGGCATCAAGGTGGACGACGGCGCGTTTGTCCGCATCGAGGCCATCATCAATTCGATGACGCCGCACGAGCGGTCGCGCCACAACGTCATCAACGGCAGCCGCAAAAAACGCATCGCCGCGGGAAGCGGCACTACCGTCAGCGAAATCAACAAACTGTTGAAGCAGTTTTCGCAGATGAAGAAAATGATGAAAAAAATGTCGTCCGGCGGTTTCCGAGGTTTCAATCTGGGAAGCCTGATGGGAGGACGAGGAGGCATGAACCCCTTTTAAACCGGATGAGACCTTTTTAAATAAAAGTTATTTTTTTTCATAACCACAGGAGGAAACATTGGCAGTAGTCATTCGATTGAGTAGACGAGGAGCAAAAAAGAGGCCCTTCTATAGGGTAGTTGCGACCGATTCACGAGCTCCGAGAGACGGCAAGTTTCTTGAAATGTTGGGCACCTATGACCCGTTGAAAGCTGAGGATCAATTTAAGATTGACGCGGAAAAAGTGCAGAGCTGGATCAAGAAAGGCGCTTTGCCTTCCAGGACCGTGACATCGCTTCTGAAAAAAGCCGGAGTTGCCTTATAAGGTGTTAACGAAGGACGTCATTTTGATCTTCCTGTCTCGAAGCTGATCGTTGTAAAGGAGTTGCACCCGGCGAAGATTTAACGCCGGGTCTACAGTGGATCTGGGAGGTATCGAGCATGAAGGATCTTATCATTGTCATCGCGAAAGCATTGGTGGATTTTCCGGATCAGGTGGAGATCAGGGAAGTGGTGGGTGAGAAAACCACGGTTCTGGAATTGAGGGTGGCCAAGGAAGACTTGGGCAAAGTGATCGGCAAGCAGGGCAAAACCGCCCGGGCTATGCGCACCATTTTAAACGCCAACGCGACCAAGTTGAAGAAACGGGCGGTTTTGGAAATTATTGAATAATTCATGGATTGGGTTCCGGTTGGTGACATTACGAAAACCCATGGGTTGAAGGGAGAAGTTAAACTTAAACCTTCGGTGACCGGCCCGAATCGAGTTCAAGGACCTCATCGTGCCCGGATTGTGGGAGACGACGCGGGGCCTGCCGAAACGATTCTGGAGAAAGTCCGCGGACAGGGCGGACGGTGGATCGTCAAGTTCAAGGATTGTAAAACGGTTGAACAGGCGCAAACCCTGGTGGGGAAGACTCTCGAAATTTTTACCGAGGATTTCCCACCGTTGCCGGACGGGGAGTATTACTGGTTTCAGATCGAAGGCCTGCAGGTCTTCGATGAAGAGGGCCGGTGTTACGGAACGATCACCGAAATCATTTTTACCGGCAGTAACGACGTGTATGTGGTTCAGGATGGGGACAAAGAACTCCTGCTTCCGATGATTGACTCCGTGGTCAAGTCCATTGACCTCAAGGAGAACAAACTCATTTTTCATATCATCGAGGGATTGCTTGAAGACCATCCGGTTTGACATTATTTCTATTTTTCCCGGGATGTTTGAGTCCCCGTTTCGTGAAAGCCTGTTGAACAAGGCGCAGGAAAGAGGCATCGTCGAGATCAGGACGCACGATCTTCGCGACTACACGCTGGACAAGCACGGGCGGGTGGACGATGCGCCTTTTGGCGGCGGGGTGGGGATGGTGATGAACATCGAACCCATCGACCGCGCTCTGGAGGCCGTTAAAAAAGATCGTCCCAAGGCGTACAGTATTCTGTTGTCGCCCGGCGGTTATCGTTTCGATCAGAAAAAAGCCTGGGAGCTTTCCGGCAAGGATGAAATCATCCTCGTTTGCGGACGCTACGAAGGGGTGGACGAGCGGGTTTCCGAACTGGTCGACGAAGAGTTGTCCATCGGCGACTATGTATTAAATGGTGGCGAAGTGCCCGCAATGGTAATTGTAGAAACCGTGGCCCGCCTGGTGCCCGGGGTGGTGGGCGATGAGCAGTCGTTGGCCGAGGAATCCTTCGCTTCCGAAATGCTGGAGTATCCGCAGTACACACGCCCGCGGGATTACAAGGGGTTCCAGGTGCCGGACGTTTTGATGTCCGGCGACCACAAGAAAATCGAAGAATGGAAACGGCAGGCGGCGCTCCGGAAAACGGCCAAACACCGTCCCGATCTTTACCGCAATATTCAAACGGGCGGTTCTGAATAAACAACTTGATTACGGCATAGTTTGACCGAATCGGTTCATAGCCATATCGATATCGCACTGGTGCATTTCCCGGTTTACAACAAATCGGGAGAGATCGTCACCTCATCGGTGACCACCCTGGACGTGCATGACATCTCGCGGATCGGCCGCACGTTTAACGTCGGCATGTTTTATGTCGTCACGCCCCTGGAAACCCAGCAGAAGCTGGTCCACCGGCTGATGGACCATTGGCTGGAGGGTTATGGGTCGGAATACAATCCCACCCGCAAGCAGGCCCTGCTCAACACCCGCGTGGTGAACGTGCTGGACGATGCAGTGGCGGACATCACCCAGCGCCGGGGAGAGCGGCCGCGGACCATTATCCCGGACGCCAAGCGGTTTCCGCAGAGCCGGTCCTACCGGGAAGTGCGCGAGGCGTTGCAGGACGATCATCCCTACCTGCTGGTGTTCGGGACCGGTTGGGGATTGGAAAAAGGCCTTGTGGAACGGGCCGATATCGTACTGGCCCCGATAGAAGGACTGAACGGTTACAATCACCTGCCGGTCCGGGCGGCCATTGCGATCATCCTGGACCGCCTGCTGGGACTGGGGATGGGGGCCGAATAATTTGTTTGTGAGTTTGCGTGGAAACTGGTATGATTCGCGCTTTTATGTCGAAGGAGACGGGTTTCATGAATTTGGTCGATCAGATTGAACAAAAGGAAATGAAGGAAAAAACCCCCGAAGTGCGCATTGGGGATACCGCGCGGGTGCACTTTCGCATCGTCGAGGGAAATAAGGAGCGCGTCCAGGTGGTGGAAGGCGTCGTGATCAAAATGCGCGGCAGTCAGAACCGCAAAACCATCACCGTGAGAAAAGTATCGTTCGGCGTCGGCGTCGAGCGTATCTTCCCCCTGCATTCCCCGCGGGTGGAAAAAGTGGAAATCGTAAAACACGCCAAGGTCCGCCAGGCCAAGCTGTACTACCTGCGGGAACTGCGCGGCAAAGCGGCGCGTTTGAAAGAAATCCGGGTCCAGAGGGTCAAGGGCAAATCCAAGGCATCCAAAAAGAAATCCAAAGCCAAAGCCAAAGCAGAGACCGAAGCCTGAATCCCGTTTCGGCGGCACCCGTTTTCTCAACCGGCTTCGCCATCGAGGCCGGTTTTTTTATGGGTTGAATGGGGTCCCGGGTGTGGGCGCCGTCTCTGACGAGGGCCGGGTCGGCGGCGGTGATAAGGGGTGGGGTTTCGGCATCAGTTGCCTGCGGCTCAACAGATAAAGAATGGATCGTCCCAGCCCGTGTTTGAGCGGATTGGCCTGGTACGCCCGGTTCGCTTTCGGCAGAAGCCGGCGAAGGTCCTCCAGGCGGCGGGCGTCGATGGGATGGATGAACAACATTTCCGGTACCCGCGATCCTCTTTTCATTTGGTTGATTCGGCTCCAGAACCGCACGGTTTCCATAGGATCATATCCCGCCTGCACCATCAAATTCATTCCCAGGTCGTCCGCCTCGAATTCATGGCGCTGGCTGAAAGGCATTGACCGATCCGGGCCGACCCCCAACGCCGTCATGATCTCATTTTTATTTCTGGAGTTTGAAAAACCGGCGGGAATGGCCGCGCCTCTTCCCGAATTATGGAAAGACCGGGACAGGCGCTCCGTGCCATGCCGGGCCACGACGTGCGCGATTTGATGGCTCATCACCGCCGCCAGTCCCGCCTCGTTGGCGCACACCGGAAGAATGCCGGTGGTGACCGCTACCTTGCCGCCGGGCAGGGCGAAGGCGTTTCGCTCGTTCGATTCGATCAGCGCAAACTCCCAGTTCAGGTGCGGCATGGCAGACACCGCCGCCAATTGCCCGCCCACCCGGTTTAAAATTTTGAGCAACTGCGGGTCCTGCGATAATTGTTCATGTTTCAGGATTTCCCGGTAGGCTTCCTCACCCAGAGCCGTTTCCTGATAGAGAGGCACCGTCATCTCAGGCTGGGGCGGCGGGAACGGGAACCTGGCACAACCCAAAAGGAGAGAGAAAATCAAAACCGCTGGAATCCAACGCTTGGGCAACATGAATTGATTATAGAATTCACCACCTTACTTTTCAACGGCCACTTTTTTATTGCCAGCCCCCGGCGAATCACTTATTATCGGCGCAAAGGAGTGGCCGATGCGGGACCACGAAATGGAAGCGGAACATTCCGGATATCGTTCAGTGGCGGGAGTGGACGAAGCGGGGCGCGGGCCTCTGGCGGGTCCCGTGGTGGCCGCCGCTGTGGTGTTGCCTCGGGATATTTCCCTGCCCGGTTTGCGCGATTCCAAAAAAATGTCCCCGACTCTTCGCGCACGCCTGTTCAACCAGATCATCGCGCAATGCACAGGATTCGGAATCGCCCGTGTCGATGAAACCACCATCGACGAGATCAACATCCTGCAGGCCGCGCTGTTGGCCATGAAGCGCGCAGTGGAGCAACTGCCCCTGGAGCCCGATCTGCTGTTGATCGACGGCAACCGCGGCATCGAATGCGAGACGCACCAGAAAACTATTATCGGCGGGGACGACACCCGTCTCTCCATTGCCGCCGCGTCGGTGCTGGCGAAGGTGACGCGCGACCGGCTGATGGAGGAGTACCACGAGCAGTACCCGCGATATGAATTTTCCCGGCACAAGGGATACGGCACCCGCCTGCACAAGGAACGCATCCGGGAGTACGGCCCCTGTCCCATTCACCGGAAAACGTTTAAAGGCGTGGCGGAATACTGGCCCCCGCGCCCGGAATAACTTTTTGGAGTTTGGAATGCTGTCGGCATTGAACAAAAAATGGATTTTTGCGAATCCGGAAACCGCCTCGGTCGACCGGTTGTGTGAGGCGCTGGAAGTATCTCCCTTTCTCGCCCGCCTGATGGTCAACCGCGGTCTCGGGGATCCGGAAGAGGCCCGCTTTTTCCTCAACCCCCAGCTGGATCATGTCCATGATCCTTTTTTGATGCGGGGAATGGATGTGGCCGTCCGGCGCATCGTTGAAGCCATCCAGAACCGGGAGACCGTCACTGTGTACGGCGATTACGATGTGGACGGCGTGACTTCCGCCGCGCTGATGGTGCATTTCTTCCGCGAACTGGACGCGCCGTTCGATTTTTACCTGCCCAACCGCATGGAGGAGGGCTACGGCCTCAACGAGCAGGCGCTGGACACCATCAAGGCGCGCGGCTGTAACCTCGTCATTACGGCGGATACCGGGGTGACCGCACTCCGGCAAGTGGCGCATGCCAACAAGATCGGCATGGAGGTCATCGTGACCGACCACCATCAAATCGCCGAGGAAGGATTGCCCGATGCGCTGGCGGTGTTGAATCCGCACCAACCCGACTGCACGTACCCGTTCAAATTTCTAAGCGGCGTTGGCATCGTGTTCAAGTTGGCGGAGGGCATTCGCCGGGGCCTGCTGGACGCGGGGTGGGAGGCAGACCGCCTGCCGAACCTCACAAAACATCTCGATCTGTTCACCTTGGGCACCATCGCCGATATGGCGCCGCTGATCGACGAAAACCATGTGCTCACGGCGCATGGCCTGGAAGCTTTGCGCAACAGCGTCAAGCCGGGGGTGATCGCCCTGAAATCGGTCGCCGGTGTCGACGGTAAAGTCGATTCTTCTTCCGTGGGGTTCGGCATGGGACCCCGCCTGAACGCCGCCGGAAGGCTGGGTCAACCGGACCGCGGCCTGCACCTGCTGGTGTCGTCCGACCTCAACGAAGCCATGGAAATGGCCAAATCGCTGGACGCATTGAACGAGGAACGCAAGGAAACGCAGAAATGGTGTTACGAGGAAGCGGAGTATCTGCTGGATCGGCAGGTAGATCTGGAAAATGAAAATGTCATCGTGCTGGCGTCGGAAAATTTTCACCAGGGAGTGATCGGCATCGTCGCCTCCAAACTGGCGGAAAAGTTTTACCGGCCGGCGATCCTGATCGCGCTCCAAAAAGGCGTTGGCAAAGGATCGGCGCGCAGTATTCCGTCGTTCAACCTGGTCAAGGCGATGACGCAATGTTCGGAACATCTCATCCAGTACGGCGGCCACGCCTATGCCGCCGGATTGAACATCGAAGAAGGCCGCGTGGACGCATTCCGGAAAGCCATGAACCGGGTCGGCGACGAATATCTTACTAGGGACAACTTGGTGGCGGAGTTGCAGGTGGACGCTACCCTGATGATGCAGGACATCACCCAGGAGCTGTTCAAGGAAATTGAAAGCCTGGAACCGTTCGGGCAGATGAACAAGGTCCCGGTTTTTTTATCGAGTAAAGTCCGGGCCCGCAACGTCAAGTTCGTTGGCCGCGAGGACAACCACGTCCGCTTCCGGGCGTTCCAGGGCAATCACTTCCGCAATGTTATCGGCTTCAACCTGGCCCACGCATTTCAATCCATCGACGCCCACGCACCCATCGATCTGGTGTACGAAATACGCCGCAACACCTGGGGCGGCCGCGACTCCATCGAAATCAAACTCCTCGATCTTAGATCCAGCATGGAAGAAAAACAAAGCTAAACAAGATTGTCATCCTGAGTGAAACGAAGGATCTGGGTTTTATGTTTCATCGGTGTTTATCTGTATTCCCTTCGGCAAGCTCAGGACAGGCATCTGCGTCCGGGCAAGGCCCGGAGCTGAATCAGGTCCAGCGTCACGCGGGTCTCTGTGTCCTCTGTAGTGAAAGGGTTGTTAATTATTGAGAATCATTCCGCTCTGACGGATTCTTTGGGGTTGAGGCGCATGGCGAGGCGGGCGGGATAAAGCCCGGCCATGCAAGCGACGATCCAGAACAGAATCACCGCGATCAGTATAAAAGTGTAAGGAAAAAACACCTGGATGGTCCAGCCGAACGATTGTTTGTTGATCACGAAGATCAGCAGATAAGACACGACGATCCCGGCGGCCAGGCCCAGCGCCGAGCCGATCACTCCCAGCAGTCCCGCCTCGATCAGAATCATTTTTTTGATCTGCTCCTGAAACGCCCCGATGAAACGCAGGATACCGATTTCCCGCCGCCGTTCGATAATCAGCGAGATCAGCGTGTTGAACAATCCCAGCACCGCCACGCCGACGCCGATGATTTCCAGCGAATAAGTGATGGCGAAGGTCTTGTCGAAAATTTTCAGCACTTCCTTTTTGAGTTCCACGTTGGACCGCACGATAATCCGGTCGGAACTCCCGATGGTTCGGATGATTTCCTTGCGGACCTCCGGCAGATGTTTGGCATCTTGCAGGTAGACCACGAAACTGTTGACGTTGGGATCGTTGTAATATTTCAGGTAGGTGCCGCGGTCGATAATAATCAGTCCCCGCTCCTGCGAATAGTCGTAGTAAACCGCCGCGATCTCCAATTCCAGAGGCCCGGAAGGGGTGTTCAGGGCCAGGCGGTCCCCGGTGTCCACCTGATGCTTCAGTGAAAACGATTCCGACACGATGGCGCGGTTGTATCCCACCAACAATTCGGCGAGCTCGCCGGCCGGCGGACCTTGCTTGATCACCAGATTGCCGTGACGCGACAGAATGTTGAAATCCCCCGAGCCGAGAAGGGCCGGCTCATCGTGGTAGGAAATAGGGATGGCGCGGAACAGGTCGACCGCCTTCACGCCGGGTGTTTCCCGGAGCGCGGCCACTTTATCCAGCGGCAGGGTGTATTGGTAATCAATATTCTTGCCCCCGGCGGCGCGGACGAACAGATCGGCTTGCAGGGTCTGGTTGATCCACATCACCACCGTCTGCCGAAAACTGTGCACCATGATCGACATGCTGATCACCATCATGAACGCGATCGCCAGCGACGATACCGCCATGGAGTTGCGCCCCACGTTCTGCGCCAGGTTCATGCTGGCCAGCAGGCCTTCGCCCTGAAACCAGCGTTTGCACAGTCCGTGCGAAAGATCGCGCAGAACCAGCAGGCCTGAGGGAGCCAGGAAGGAAATTCCCATCACAATGAAGAACACCGCCAGGAATCCAAAATAAGGAAACTGCGCGATGGCCGGGAGTTGCGAACACACCGCCGCCAGCAGAAAAACAAACAGAGCCAGGACGGTCAGTTTGCGGTTGCCGCGAAAAATTTTGAGATCGTAACTGCCGCGCCGCATGACCTGGGTGGGCGACGTGGTGGCGGCATCCCAGGCGGGGATGACCGCCGAGACGAACGACAACCCGACACCGAAAAGGAAATAGAGGCCCATTTGATCCCAATGAAAATCCACTTGGGTCACGTGGGTGGGAGCGTACAGATTGTTGACGGTGATGGCCACCGCATCCAGCGCAAATTGGGCCAGGTAATAGCCCAACGCGATACCGAGGGCTGATCCGATAACCCCGATCACTCCCGCTTCCAGCAAAAATATGGAAGCGATCAATCCCGGCGAGGCGCCCATCGCCCGCAGGGTCCCGATCTCCGTTCGCCGGCGCACCACCGACAGGGAAATCATATTGTAGATGAGGTACAGGCCGACCAGCAGGGCGACGAAACTGAGCGCCGTCAAATTGTATTGAAACGCGCGCAACATTTTTTCGACCTGCTGGTTTCTGCGTTCCGGCCGGTCGACCCGAAGGAAACCGGGAAGCACTTCCGAAATTTTTCGTTGCATGAAGGCAAAATCCCTGTCTTTTAGAAACTCCACGTCAATCCGGTCCAGTTTTCCGATTTTGCCGAAGGCTTTTTGCGCGGCCAACAGGTGCATGACCGCAAAATTCCGGTCCAACGCTTTGGCCAGACCCTTGTGTTCCAGAATGCCGTTCACGTTGAGCTTTTGTACCTTGCCGTTGATTAGAAAATGGACGTGATCGCCGGGTTTGAAGTCGGTTTCCGGAATAAACTTTTCCGGCAATATGACGCCCCGGGGATCCAGGATAAGGGGTAACAGGCTTGTAAAATTTGAGCGCTTGGTTTTCAGGGAAAAGTCGCGGATGCCGTTGGCTTTCAGCAGGTCGGTCCCCAGAAATTCCACCACCTCGTTGCTATCCACCTCCACGCCGTATCCCCGAATGATCGGATAGGCTCGTATCTCATCTCCAAGCTCTTCCAGAATTTTTAAATATTTTTCGTCAAAAGGGATGCCTTCCGCTTCGACCACCGCATCGGCCTTCCCCAACGCCAGGTCGACGCTTTCGCTGAAGGACAACATGGTTTGCCGGTTGGCCAGCTGGATGCTCAAAAATACCGATACGCCGAGGGCGACCCCGAGAATGGTGATGACAAATCGAAAGGGATCGCGCACCAGAGGCCGCAGGATAAGCGCCGTGAACAGGTCCTTGAAATAAATCAGAAAGCTCATGGTCGGCGGTTGATCCTCTCCGGTTTATTTAAGGGTTTGGAGTTTGCCGTCGCGGATATCGAAGTGGCGGTTGCCGTACTTCGCCGCTTGGGGATTGTGCGTGGCCACCACCACGGTGGTTTCGAAATCCTCGTTGGCCTGTTTGAGGAGATCGAGAACTTTGATCCCGTTTTCCGAATCGAGGTTGCCGGTCGGCTCGTCCGCCAACAGCAGGGAGGGCTGATGTACCAGCGCCCGGGCGATGGCCACCCTCTGCATTTCGCCGCCCGACAACTCGGCGGGAAATGACCGGGCGCGATGGGTCAAGCCGACGTAATCCAGTAATCCGGCAATGCGATCCCTGCCTGCCTTCGCAGCGTGACTGAGCAACAACGGCAGTTCGATGTTTTCAAGGACCGATAGGGTGGGCATGAGGTTGAAGAACTGGAACACGAAACCGATTTCACGCCGCCGCAGTTGGGTCAACTCGCGGTCCTTCATTTCGGAAAGCAATTGGCCATTGAGGTGGATGGCGCCTGCATCCGGTGTGTCGAGGCCGCCCATGCAGTTGAGCAGGGTGGTCTTGCCGCCGCCGCTGGGACCCATCACCGTGACGAAATCCTTTTTCTCCAGGCTCAGACTGACGTCCGAAAGCGCGGCGATCCGCAGCCCGCCCGCTTGGAAATATTTACAAACCCCGTCGAATCGAACGATCATGGCTAGAGGAGACTCTCCGGAAGAGAAATGAGAATTTGGGGTTTCCCAGTAAATTTCATACAGAGGCCCATCTTATCAAAAACCGGACGAAAGAGGTTGATCGGGCTGGTACCCAGTCCGGGGCGGAAAGCGCAGGAGACCCGGAAGGCCTGATGTGGATCGCCAATCCCCGAAAATCGGAATTTCGTCGCCGCCCACAAGAATCAAGAAAAACTTTATATATCAATAAGTTAATAATATTCCAAATCCAGGCCCCTATGGGAATAATAAATATAAAATAAAATATTCATTGACAAAAGTTTATCAAGGTTGTAGATTTATGGAAAACCGGGAGGAGAGGGCCCGGCCACCCCAGGGAGTGTCAGGTGAGGTTCTCCTTCCCGATGCTCCAAACGCTCCAGGAGGAGGTCAACCATGGGTGAGAATCAGCGAAGCATCGATCTGGAGATTGCACAACGTGAAACCTTTGATGCCACCATCATCGGCGGCGGAATCAACGGCGCCAGTCTTTACCATCACCTCTGCCAGAAGGGTTACCGGGTGTTGCTGGTGGACAAGGGAGATTTTGCCGGCGGCACCAGCCAGGCCTCGGCCATGATGGTCTGGGGGGGCCTGCTGTACCTGCGCAATCTGGATATTTTAACCGTGGCCCAGTTGTCGCGCGACCGCGAGGCGATGATCCGCAATCTGGGAGGTGAGGTGTCGCCCGCACGGTTCCGCTACATCCCCTCGCGGGAGACCGGCTTGAACAAATACCTCATGGCGTCCGGCCTGTACTTTTACTGGATGCTCGGCCTGTGCCAAAGGGAGCGGCCACGGGTCGAGGAATCCTACGCGGAAAAAGCGTTCCTGAAAAACGGCGAACACGACCCTTCCTTTTTATATCAGGAAGCGGTTTTAAATCAATCCGACAGCCGCTTTGTACTGCGGTGGATCACCGGCCAGGATTCCCGGCAGGGCATCGCTCTCAATTACTGCGCGCTCACCGGGGGCGAGTACCATGCCGGGGACGGGCTGTGGCGGTTGACGTTGACCGATCAGGTCACGGGGTGGGCGCGCCTGGCCCGAAGCCGCTGTGTCATCAACTGCGCCGGGGTTTGGACCGATACCGTCAACCGCCAGTTTAAGATCGAAACTCCCTTCAAGCACGTGTTCAGCAAAGGGGTGTTTGTCGGCCTCGAGCGGCAGGACCGGCATAATTATCCCTTGATCTTCGATATGGGCGAGCAGGACGACGTGCTGGCCTACATCCCCTGGGGTCCGGTCGCTTTGTGGGGCCCGACGGAGACCTGTCTGCCCTCGATCGAGGGGGGCGTGCGCACCGAACCGGAGGACGTGGATTTCCTGCTGGAACGCGCCAACCGCAACCTGAAAAAACAGGTCGACCCCGCCGACGTGGTTTCCCTGCGGTGCGGAGTTCGGCCGCTGGTCGTCAAAAAGAATTTTTCGCAGGAGTGTTATCCCCTCAACCTTTCCCGCAAACACCAAATCCACCGGGACCGGCTGAAGCCCTGGATTTCGGTGTACGGCGGCAAGTTCACCAGCTGTGTTTCGGTCGCCGAAAAAGTCGAGAAGCAGGTCCGGGGCCTGGTGGCTCCCGGCCAGCGGAGGTTACCCGTCCCAGCGTCCACGCCTGCCGAAATGGAGTGGGATACCTATCCCGGATTGCAGGAGAAAGTGCCTTCGCTCAAAGGGTGTATCGAGGGTGAACGCTGTCTGAATCTGGAAGACTATCTGCGGCGGCGCACCAATATTTCCCAGTGGGTTCCGCGAGAGGGACTGGGAAAAAATAACGAGAACGTTCCCCATCTGGAACAACTGGCCTTGCAGTTTTCCGGTGGGGAATCCGTGATCGCCCGGAAGCTGGTGCTGGATTATATAGAAGCCGTGGAGCGCCGATTCGACGGCGTGCTGGCTCAAGTCTATTCCTAAACCGATTCTGCGAGGTGACGCATGACGCAAGTTAAACACAACCAACCGGCGATACTGGGTGGGGTTCCGGCGGTGACCGCCGACCATGCACCGGCCAACCGCTGGCCGCTGTTGACTCAGGAAGATGAACGGGCGGTGCTCGAAGTGATGCGTGACGGCAACATTTCAACGCATCCGGTCATCCGCAAGCTGGAAAAGGATTATGCCGAATTCACCGGCCGCAAGTACGCGCTGGCGCACAACAACGGCACGGCGGGACTCTTGGCGGCGTTTTACGCGCTGGGGCTGAAGCCGGGCGACGAGGTGCTGGTGCCGTCGGCGACGTTCTGGGCCTCGGTGGTGCCCCTGTTGTGGCTGGGCGCGGTTCCCGTGTTTTGCGAAAGCGAAGCCGAACGCATGGGGATCGAT
>SMUZ01025560.1_pt1 | contig 37772 bp, 35 predicted proteins | sample 2456421 | NCBI WGS metagenome assembly SMUZ01 (sample SAMN11095932, study PRJNA526329) | marine sediment metagenome | biome: Marine sediment; feature: Surficial sediment; material: Deep marine sediment; isolation source: Hadal surficial sediment | place: Pacific Ocean | collected 2014-11 | depth... | reverse complement strand
GCGACATGCCCGTCGCGGCCTCCAGGTTTCTGGACACGCCGAGAAACGGGCACAGGCCGAGGAAGCGAGTCAACACGAAATTGTTGACCAGCACCGTCGCTATGAGAATGACCAGAATTCCGCTCATTGCGGGCTATTCTACCTTGACTGTTCGACCATGCTGGCGACTTTGTCCGGCTCCACCCGCGTCAGCAGGGGTTGGAACTTGCGTATTGTTGTGCCGAGCAGCGGTTTGCATGCATCGCTCCACTGCCATTGCTCTTCGGCGAAGAATTCGCGCGATTTTTCGGCGATTTCCGGCAGCACGGGCGCAAGATAGATCATGAGACTGCGGAACAAATTCAGGCCCTGTGTGCAAACAGCCTGCACGTCGCGCAGCTGTGCCTCGTCTTTGGCCATGATCCAGGGCTTGCGTTCATCAATGTAGCGGTTGGCCTGGTCCGCGAGCGTCATGATCATGCGCATGGCTTTCGAGAACTCGCGATTTTCGTAGTGCTCGGCAATCTGCCCGGACGCGTTCGCCATGTCCGCGAACAGAGCCTTATCCGCCAGGCTGTCGGCAAGCCTGTTGTCGAAGCGCTTGTTGATGAAGCCCGCACAGCGACTTGCGATGTTGATCAGTTTGCCGACCAGGTCGGAGTTCACGCGCGCTGTGAAGTCTTCCAGATTCAGGTCGATGTCTTCGATCGTCGGTCCGAGCTTCGCCGCGTAGTAATAGCGCAGGTAGTTCGGGTCGAGATTGTCGAGATAGGTTCTGGCTTTGATGAACGTGCCACGTGACTTCGACATCTTCTGCCCGTTAACGGTCAGGAAGCCGTGAACGTAGACGCTGGTCGGTGTGCGAAAGCCGGCCCCTTCGAGTACGGCCGGCCAGAACAGCGTGTGGAAGTACATGATGTCCTTGCCAATGAAGTGGTACACCTCGGTGTCATGTCCCGGGCGCCAGTATTCATCGAAATCGAGGTCGCCACGGCGATCGCACAGCTTCTTGAAGCTTGCCGGATAGCCGACGGGCGCGTCCAGCCAGACGTAAAAATACTTGTCCTCGGTGTCCGGAATGCGGAAGCCGAAGTAGGGTGCGTCGCGAGAGATGTCCCAGTCGCGCAGGCCGGCCTCGAACCACTCCTTGAGCTTGGCGACGACGTTCTTGTCGAGGTCGGCGCTCTTCATCCAGGCCTTGAGCCTGTCTTCGTACTCGCTCAGCTTGAAGAAGTAGTGCTCGGAATCGCGCTTGACGGGCGTCGTGCCTGACAGGACCGAAATCGGATCGATAAGGTCGGCGGGAGAGTAGGTCTTGCTGCAATTTTCACAGGCGTCGCCGTACTGATCCTCGGTTCCGCAGAACGGGCAGGTTCCGCGCACGAATCGGTCGGGAAGAAACATGCCTTCCTGCTCGTCGTAGGCCTGTTCGATGGTTTTCGTGTAGATGTCGCCGGCATCTTTGAGCGCGTTGTAGATCTCAACGGTCAGCGCCTCGTTTTCCGCCGAATGCGTCGTGTGATAGTTGTCGAAATCGACACCGAAGTCGGCGAAATCGCGAACAAACTCTTCGCTGAAGCGCTGCGCCAGTTCTTCGGGCGGTATACCCAGTTCACGCGCCTTGATCATGATCGGCGTGCCGTGCGCATCGCTGGCGCACACATAGATGCAGTCGTGGCCACGAAGTTTCTGGAAACGCACCCAGATATCGGTCTGCAGGTACTCGACCATGTGCCCCATGTGCAGTGAACCGTTCGCATACGGGAGGGCGCTGGTGACGAGAATTTTACGAGGTTTGAAACTCATGACTGACCGGGCTGGATTGACTGGCGGCGATTATGCCACGGGGCTGGAACGATAACCGCAATCCTATTCTTCTCTCTGGAAGCGCTCGAACGTGGCCTTGTGATTGGCCTGCAAATAAGCCTCTTTGCCGTCAATGAGACCTTGGTCGACGAGGTCCATCAGGGCATTGTCCATGGTCCGCATGCCCTGTTTGCCGCCGGCCTGCATGGCCGTCTCGAGCTGATCGAGTTTGCCCTGGCGAATCAGGTTGCTGACAGCGGGTGTGTTTATGAGTACTTCCAGTGCAGCAACCCGACCGGCTTTTTGTTTCGTCGGCAGCAGTTGCTGCGACACGACGCCACGCAAGGATGTGGAAATCATCGTGCGGATGTGACTTTGCTTGTCGGCCGGGAACGAGTTGATGATGCGATCGACAGTCTGCGCAGCACCGTTGGTATGCAAGGTACCCATCACGAGAATGCCCATCTCAGCGGCTGTCACCGCAATACTGATGGTTTCCAGATCACGCATTTCACCGACGAGAATGACGTCCGGGTCTTCGCGCAAAGCGGACCTGAGCGCGTCCGCGAAGCTTTTCGTATGCACGCCGAGCTCCCGCTGACTAATCAGGCATCCTTTCGACTTGTGCACGAACTCGACGGGATCTTCGATTGTCAGAATATGCCCCTTAAGGCGCTTGTTCATGGCATCGATCATTGCCGCGAGCGTGGTCGACTTGCCCGAGCCGGTTTTGCCCGTCACGAGGATCATCCCCTGTGTATGGCGACACAGCTCGTGGATGATTTTCGGCATATTGAGATCTTCCAGCGACAAGGCCTTGGACGGAATCGCCCGAAGCACCGCGCCGATGCCGTTCAGGTGTCGAAATACGTTCACGCGGAATCGGGAGACATCGGCTATCTCGTAGGCAAAGTCGGCGGCGTCGTTTTCCTCGAATGCCTGCTGTGTGATGCCGTCCATTATTTCGAACATGCATTCCTTGACGTGATCAATCGTCAGGTTGTCCTGCTGCAGGATTTTCAGGTTGCCGTGAATGCGCGCGCGCAACGGGTCGCCGGAAATGAAGTGCAGGTCTGAGGCGTTTTGCTTTAGCGCCGTAACAAGATATTGATCGATCTGCGCCATCTTACTGGTCCTGGTCCACGTTGCTCATGTCCAGCTCTGGCACATAGTCGGTGGTGGTTACGAAGCGCTGAAATTTTCTCTTGTCACTTGCATAGCGGATTGCATCATCGGGATCAATTTCCTTTGATTGCACTGCTTCCAGCAACGCGCTGTCCATAAGTTGCATGCCAAGGTCTCTTCCGGTCTGCAGCTGCGATGGAATTTGATGTGTTTGATCGGACGTAATCAGCTTGGCGATGGCGCGTGTATTCACAAGAATCTCCACCACCGCACGTCGCCCCCGGCCATCCGGTGTCTTGCAGAGAACCTGCGTAACGACGGCCTTGAGGCTCATCGCCAGGAACGCCTTTGTTTGCTCGCGGAGTTCGCCGGGCAGCGCATCGACAATCCGGTCAATCGTCTTGACAGCGCCGGTTGTGTGCAAGGTACCGAGTACGAGGTGCCCCGTTTCAGCGGCCGTCATGGCCATCATGATTGTTTCGGAGTCGCGCAGCTCGCCCACCAGAATGACATCTGGATCCTCGCGCATCGCCGAGCGCACACCGTCGGCAAAACTCTTTACGTGCGTTCCGACTTCGCGCTGAATGACCTGACACTTCTTGCTTGGGTGAACAAACTCGATGGGGTCTTCGAGACTGATAATGTTCAGGCTGCGAGTCTGATTTAGATGATTGATCATTGCGGCAAGCGTGGTTGTCTTACCGGTACCCGTTGAGCCCGTGACGAGCACCATGCCCTGATGAAAGTCGCAGAAGTCTTTCAAAATTGGCGGTACGTTGAGCTGATCCAGTGACGGCACTTCTCCGGGTACGTGCCGAAATACGGCGCCGATACCCGTGACTTTGCGAAAAACGTTGACTCGAAATCGGCCGCCGTCTTCGGTGACGTAGGAAAAATCGAGATCGTCGCCGGCAGCCAGTCGCCCGCTTTGCTGTTTGCTCAGGATCTCGAGAATATAAGTCTCGAGCTCCGTATCCGAGAGTTCACGAAACTTGATCGGTAGCAGATCGCCGTTCATGCGCAGCATCGGCGGCACGCCGACGGCGAGGTGAACGTCGGAGCAGCCCTGTGCCAGTCCAAGCTTCAGGAATGAATCGATTCGAGCCATGTCTCAGAGTGTAACCGAGTCGAGCGCGTCAGTGAGTTCGCCCATTGATTGGTGGCGCTTGGACTTGTCGACCGACATGGCCCTGCTGATAACCGCGGCGAGCGAGTCCGTAATCTTGCTGTTGATTTCCTGTGCAGCCTTGGCTTTGCCCTGCACGTGCTGGTACATGACCGACATGTGGTCGCCGCGACTGTACGGTGGAACACCGGTGGACATTTCGTACATGAGAACGCCGATGGAATAGATATCCGCCGTCTCGTCTACCTTCTTGCCGAGAATTTGCTCCGGCGCCATGTATTTAGGCGAACCAATGACGTAGCCGGTCTTGGTAAGCTGCGTATCGCCGCTGGATGCCGCCGCTGCGACACCGAAGTCCACGATTTTCAGCAGCCCGTCATTGTTGACGAGGACGTTGGCGGGCTTGAGGTCACGGTGAATGACGCCAGCCTGGTGTGCAACGGCCATGCCGGTCGCGATGTCACGCGAATACTTAAGACACTTCTTGAGCGCCATCGCTCCACCTTCAGGAATTTCACCGGACAAGATATGCGACGGGAAGTATTCCATTGAGATCGCATAGGCTCCCTGCAGGTGCAGGAAGTCATAAATGCGAATGACATTGCGATGCGTGATCTTGCGCGAGTAACGTAACTCATGCACAAAGCGCTTCATCATTTCCTCGTCGGACGACACGTTCGGATTCAGGAATTTGAGAATCAATTGCTCATCAACAACCTCGTCTTCCATGAGGAGCACGGTACCGAACGCGCCCTTGCCGATTTTCTCGATGTACTTGTAGCGGCCCTCGATAACATCACCGGGTTTCAGTTTGGTGATGTCCAGTACTGCACTCGCCATCGGCGCGGCGGGTGCGGATGCCGGTGCATCTGTCAGCGCCTCGATTTGCGTGCTCGAATCGAGGCTCGCAACCTTGCTCGCTTCTTTTGCTTCCGCAAGTATTTTTTCGAGGTCTTGATTGTCGACGAGAAGCGTCATCGTGTTTTCGCCAATCTTCTCGGCTCGCGCATTTTCCGCGAGTACGGTCTTGGAGAATCGCGCGTTGAGGTCTTTCAAGGCGCCATCCGCGATGTTGATAATCGTCGCGTCTTCGGACTGCTTGATCTTCGTCAGTACGCCACGGATTGTGTCTGCATGCGATTCGTCCGTGAGGCTGGATAGCGCCTTGATCGCTTCGATCTGGAGATCACGCTCCGGCCGATTAAGCATCGGCACGATTTTCTTAATGTGATCGTAGTTACCAATCTTCGCGAGCGCACGGACCACGACGACGTCCGTCCTGGGATTTTTACCGAGCATGGCCTCAAGAGTCGGCAATGCTTTTGGTCCGCCAATTTTTGCCAAGGCATCCACAGCACGCTCCCGCACCCACCAGTCGGCATCACCGGTCGCCTTGATAAGGTGATCGACAGCAGCCTCATCCTTGGTCGCATTGAGAATTTCGATCGCCGTGCGACGAATTTCCTTGTCCTTGTCGCTAATCAGAGCAACGACAGACTCAACGACCTTGGGTCCACCGATTTCTGCAAGCGCATCGCCGGCGCGCGAGCGAACCCACCAGTCGTCATCTTTGAGAACGTCGAGCAGCTGCTTAACGGAATCGACGGTGCCGATTGCATTGAGCACTTCGACGGCTGATCGGCGCGAATATTCCGATTCGTCTTTTAGGGCTTCGGCCAGATATTTAACGGTGTCGGGATGGTTGATATGAATCATCATATCGACGGCTTTGCCTTGCACATCCAGGTCAGGGTCGACGAGAAGCTTGCTAACGGCTTCTATATTGACGTTGCCCGGCCGGTTGGCCAACGCACCCAGTGCCGCGCTGCGCACCATTTTGTTCGTATCCTTGAGCTGATCTTCAAGCGCATTGGTAATGGTCGTATTGTCGAAACGCTTGAGCAGGCCGATCAGATGAATCTTGATGATCGGATCCTTGCCGCCCATGCGAGCGACCAGGTCCGGAACCATTTCGGGTCGAACGGTTTCTTCAATAATCTTGAATACAGCAGCCTTTTCCTTGACGTCCAGGTCATAAGCAAGCTGCATGAGATCGTGAACGCTCAGGTCGTCTTTATGGACCTTCAGTATTTCGATCAGCGCAGGTTTTGATACTTCCCCGTCATCGAAAAACTCCAGTAGTGCGTTGGGGTTGTAATCAGTGGATCCCGACAGCGCCCATGCAGTGCCTTTTACGACGCGTTCGTTGCCGTCGGCCAGGCCCTCTTTGAATTGTGTCAGCGTCTTGTCATTCACGAGCGCGGTCAGGATGTCCACAAACATCATTGTGTGTGACTTGTCAGACAGGGCAAGTGCGTCGATGAGTTTCGGAATAGCCTTCGGGCCGGCTTTTTTCAGCCGTTCGACCAGGTTCAGCGCATTTTTCGATGTGGGATCCGCCTCCGACATCAGTTGAGTGATTTGCTGGTCAGCGCGAAAGTTTCCCAGAAAACTCAGCATGGCCTATTCCCGATTGCGGCCATCATGCTGCATTGGGCGCAGTTACAGCATCGCAGGAGAGGCCGAAGTCCAGCTTCCCTGCATGCGACAAAATCTGTATCGACAGTCTTTGCAAAAACAATCTTCTCGTCTAAGCCAAGGCTACGAATCGAGCCGGGTTTCAAAACCAGGCTCGGCAACGTTTCCGTGAAAACCCCAATGCGCCATTATGACACACGCATCGCCTGCGTCAGCTTCCGGAACCCTTTGTTTCCAACGGTTCCGGCATAATCGACACGGACCGTATTTATCGCTTGGTTCCCGCGTCGGCTTCGCTACAATGTGCACCCCGGCAATCTGCTGCCAAAGCGCACCAGAGAATTTTACCTAATGCGAGTACACGAACTGTGACGCTGTCAACAGAAACAGATGTGGGCGAATTCCTCAAAAGCCTCGAATTACCCGACATACAGAGAACCCTGGGCGAAGTTGGTCGATTTCGGGATTTGCAGGTCTCAGAGGCAGAAGTGTCGGTAAACATAGAGCTCGGCTACCCGGCCGAGCGCGCGTTTGACGAGCTTGCCAGGCATATTGGCGACGCGCTGCGGGCAGAAAGTGGAATTGACGACGTCACGGTCAACTTATCGACAGCGATCGCTGCGCACAGCGTACAGCGTAATTTGAAGCGCCTGGATAACATTCGCAACGTCATTGCGATTGCATCGGGTAAGGGCGGCGTCGGCAAATCCACGGTTGCTGCGAATATTGCTCTCGCGCTGGTAGCAGATGGTGCCAGGGTTGGCCTGCTCGACGCCGATATTTACGGTCCCAGCCAACCCCACATGATGGGCCTTGTCGGCGAACAGCCGGTCAGCGAAGACGGCAAGTCCATGGTGCCGCTCGAGGCAATGGGCTTGCAGGTGATGTCGATTGGCTTTCTCATCGACCCGGATCAGCCAATGGTTTGGCGCGGCCCCATGGTCACGTCGGCCTTGAATCAGTTGTTGCACCAGACCTTGTGGCGCGACCTGGACTATCTGATCGTCGATATGCCACCCGGCACGGGCGACATACAGCTGACCTTGTCGCAACAAGTACCGGTTGCCGGTGCAGTCATCGTGACGACCCCGCAGGATATTGCCGCGATCGACGCGCGCAAGGGCCTCGCAATGTTCAAGAAGGTCTCGATTCCCATCCTCGGCGTCATTGAGAATATGAGTACGCACGTGTGCTCATCCTGCGGTCACGCTGAATCCATCTTCGGCGAGGGTGGCGCGGCGCGCATGGCTGAGGATTTCGACGTGGAGTTGCTGGGGCAGTTGCCGCTGGATGCGAAAATTCGCGAGCAGGCCGATGCGGGTCATCCGACCGTTGCGTCGGATCCTGATTCGGCCAATGCGGACTCGTATCGTGCCGCGGCACGCCGTATGTCGTCGATGCTGGCCGTCATGGGCAAGGATTACAGTAGCAAGTTCCCGAAAATCGTCGTCGAGCAAAGCTAGTGAGTATCAAATCAGACCGCTGGATTCGCCAGATGGCCGAGTCACACGGCATGATTGAGCCGTTTGAGCCAGGCCAGGTCAGAGAGTCGAATGGCGAGCGTATTGTGTCCTACGGCACGTCGAGCTACGGCTACGACGTGCGCTGTGCGGATGAATTCAAGATCTTCACGAATATCAATTCGGCCGTGGTCGACCCGAAGGCTTTCGATGCAAGCAGCTTTGTCGATCTAAAGAGTGACGTCTGTGTCATCCCGCCAAACTCCTTCGTGCTCGCCCGTACCGTGGAATATTTTCGCATCCCGAGAAATGTGCTCACGATCTGCCTTGGCAAATCCACCTATGCGCGTTGCGGCATTATTGTGAACGTCACGCCGCTGGAGCCAGAGTGGGAAGGGCATGTGACGCTGGAGTTTTCCAACACGACGCCATTGCCCGCGAAGATCTATGCGAACGAAGGTGTGGCGCAGATGCTGTTCCTGGAGTCTGACGAAGAGTGCGAGATTTCCTACGCCGATCGGGGCGGCAAATACCAGGGGCAGACGGGCGTAACCTTGCCGAAAGCTTGAGGCTAGCCGCTACCCGCTGGCCGCTCCCCGCTTCGGGGTACTTGCTTTGCTTGCTGTGCGCTACGCGCCCTTAATGCTACGCAACCAAGCACACCCAAATCGGCTAGCTGTCAGAAATTAAGGATTAGCGGGTCTTTCAGAATTTGCCCGTCCAGCCAGGCGTTGCCATCCCTGTAGGTGACGCGCCCTTGTGCGAAGAGCTGCGCCGCCTGCGGGTAGATCTGATGTTCCACGGCCTGAACCCGGGACATCAGCGTGTCCGCCGTGTCATCCGCGCGGATCGCGATACGGCCCGCCAGAATTCGCGGGCCGCCGTCCAGTTCCTCGGTGACGAAGTGAACCGTGCTGCCATGATGTGAATCGCCCGCTTTGAGTACGCGGTCGTGCGTGTGGAGCCCCGTGTACAGTGGTAATAGCGCCGGGTGGATGTTGAGTATCTTGCCCTCGAAATGTTTTACGAACCACGGGCTCAGGATACGCATGAAACCGGCCAGAATGATGAGCTCGGGCGCGAATCGATCGAGTTCGTTCGCGATGGCTCGATCAAAGGATTCGCGATCCGCGAAATTCGCATGTTCGATGCAGGCTGTATCGATGCCGGCTTTTTTTGCGCGCACCAGGCCCCAGGCGTCGCTGCGGTTGGCCAGCACGACAGCGATTTCGAGATCGATACGATTGCCGGCGACCTGGTCGATAAAGGACTGCAGGTTACTGCCGGAACCGGAGACCAGGATTGCAGCTTTCAAAAATAATTAACCTCGCCGGCACCCGCTGCTATTTGGCCGATCTGCCAAGCGGTTTCACCGCTGGCGCACAAGGCGCTCAGCGCCGCATCGACATCGCCGTTGGCCACGACAACAACCATGCCGACACCGCAGTTGAACGTGCGGCGCATTTCGTCGACGTCGATATTGCCGTTGGTGGCCAGCCAGTCAAAGACCTCACCTTGTTGCCAACTGCCGGTATCGATCTCGGCGTGCAGTGAGTCGTCGAGCATGCGCGGAATATTTTCGGTCAGCCCGCCGCCGGTGATGTGCGCGAGGCCCTTAACGGGTAGCGCCTGTATTAGCGCAAGTATCGCTTTTACGTATATGCGCGTCGGTGTCAGCAGGCGCACGCCGGCCGGCTCGTCGCCAATATCGACTTCACCGGTGCGCGCCAGGACTTTGCGAATCAGCGAATAACCATTGGAGTGCGGTCCGCTGGACGCGATACCAATCAGCGCATCGCCAGCCGCGATTGATGAGCCGTCGATGATGTCAGCGCGTTCAACCGCGCCCACGCAGAATCCGGCGAGATCGTATTCGCCGTCGCTGTACATGTCCGGCATTTCGGCGGTCTCGCCACCGATAAGGGCCGCACCCGCTTGTTTGCAACCGTCAGCGATACCGCTGATGACGTCGGCCGCGACGTCGACATCCAGGTGCCCGCAGGCGAAATAATCGAGAAAGAACAATGGTTCTGCGCCCTGGACGAGTACGTCGTTAACGCACATGGCGACCAGATCAATGCCAATCGTGCTGTGGCTCTGCAGTTGCCGGGCCAGTATGAGCTTGGTGCCGACGCCGTCGGTGCCGGATACCAGCACCGGTTCCTTGTAGCGCTCGGGTGGCAGCGCGAACAGACCAGCGAATCCACCCAGTCCTGCCATGACTTCGGGGCGGAGTGTGGCTGCGACAGCCGGTTTGATGCGGTCGACCAATGCACTGCCTGCGTCGATATCGACGCCGGCATCTTTGTAAGTAAGTGGCTTATCGGACATTGAGACTCGCGAGATCGCTTGGAAAAGAATGGCCGCACTGTGCGGGAGCGATATAATAGTCGCTGGGCATCTCAGGGGAAACCACCCTACATGAAGTTTTGTTTATTGGCGCTTGTGGGCGTCTTCGCATTGACGTCGGCCGGAGCGATCGAGGTCACCACACTGTATACGGCGAACGTGCCGATCGACGAGGAACAGGACAATCCGCGCGAACACGCCTACAGCATGGCGCTGGTGCAGGTCCTGTTGCGCGTATCGGGCTCGACGGTGGTCGACGACGCCGAGTTGTTCGATGCGCTGTTTCCACGGCCCGGTGACTACGTCGTACAGTTTCGCCCCGGTCCCGACGACACGCTGTTTGTATCGTTTGACGGCGATGCCGTGGAAGATACCTTGCGCGCTGCCGGGCAAACGGTTTGGGGCAGCGAGAGACCCCTGACACTCGTGTGGCTTGCAGTTGACTGGGGGCAAGGCGAGCGAGAGATCATTGGTGCAACCGATCCTGATCGCAGCAGCGATCAGGCCCGCTCAATTAATCGCAACCGCATGTTGCGACAACGCATGCTCAAATTCGCCGAGAGTCGCGGTTTGCCCATTCAATTTCCCTTGCTGGATTCTGAAGATCTTGCAAACGTGGGTTTCAGCGATATCTGGGGCGGCTTTGATGAACGTATTATTGATGCCTCGCAGCGCTACGACGTAAATTCAATATTGATCGGCCGCGTGCGCGCGCAATCCGCACAACGAAATCGGTGGACCTATCATTTTGGCAGTGATCAGCGCTCATGGTCGGGTGAGCCCGAGTTTGTCATCATGCAAATTGCAGACCTGCTGGCAGCGGAATTTGCGATTGGCGGGGACGAGCCCCTGCGGAGTGTGCAATTGCACATTGCGGGCGTGGGGAGCATCGATGCCTACGGCAATGTCCAGAATATTCTTGCCGACATGAACGTGATCGACAGTTTCGTTGTTACATTGGTCGATGGCGACCGCATCAGCTTTCGCGTTCTCGCCCACGGTGGGGCAGAACGGCTCGCACGGGCACTGCGTTTCGCGGGACTGATTGAAGAAGAGCGCATCGATAGCGACTTTGATTTTGAACGAGAACTGGACACGTTGGACTTTTTCTACAGTCCCTGACGTGGTGGATCGCATGTCACTGCACTGGATTCCAAATGCAATTTCGATGCTGCGTATCGCGCTCGTCATGCCTGTTTTATGGCTGATACTGCAGGGCGAATTCGGCTGGGCATTATTGCTTTTCTGGATCGCCGGTTTTTCCGACGGACTTGATGGCTATCTCGCGTTGCGCTTTGGCTGGCAGTCTCGCAGCGGCGCGTTGCTCGACCCCATCGCCGACAAGCTACTGGTCGCGGGCATGTTTATCACGTTGACCTACACGCAGCACATTCCGCTCGGACTCACGGCCGTCGTGTTATTCCGTGACGTCGTTATTTTTGGTGGCGCGGTCGCATACAACTACCTGATAAAGCCGGTCCAGGGTGAGCCGACGCGCATCAGTAAGATCAATACGGTCATGCTGTTGTTGTTTTTACTGTTTGTACTCAGTCGTGCTGCCTTCGGCTGGCCCGACGAGATTGCAATTACGGTTGTGGGTGCCGCGACCCTGGTTACCGTGGTGATCAGCGGTATCGATTATGTTGTGCAGTGGTCTGACCGCGCGCGCAAGGGAGTCTGACGGGTGAATTCGGATCGGCGTTTGAACTGGATGATCGCCACAATGATTACGGGCTGGCTCTTGTACCTGCTGGCACCTGTTTTGACGCCGTTCGTTGCAGCGGCCTTGCTGGCCTACATGGGTGATCCGCTCGCCGACCGTCTGCAGAAATTCCGTCTGCCGCGAGCGCTTGCGGTCGCGACGGTATTTCTACTCACGTTCTTGTTTCTTGCATTGCTTGTCTTGCTGGTCGGTCCGCTGATTCGTCAGCAGATTGCTACGCTGTTCGCTTCATTGCCATCGATTATCAGTCAGATCGAGCAAGTCTGGTTGCCCGGCTTTGCCAATTTCTTCGATCTCGAACTGGGCGAGGACGTTGGTCTGGGCGCATTTCTTGCGCAATACAAGGACATGGCCGGCAGCTGGGGGGCGACACTGCTGTCGTCGGTAACAACGACCGGCAGCATGCTTGCGACCGCTGTGCTGAGCCTGTTTCTTATTCCGATCCTGACCTTCTATTTATTGCGCGACTGGGACTCGATTATTTCGCATGTCGCCGCGTTGCTGCCGTCCAGTCAGCGCGAGACGATTGTTGAACTCGCGCGCCAAACGGACGATGTACTTGGCGCGTTTCTGCGCGGTCAATTGATGGTCATGTTCGCGCTTGCGGTCATCTATTCCCTGGGCCTGATGCTGGTCGGTCTTGAGTTTGCGATCGCGATCGGTGTCGTTGCAGGGCTCGTCAGCTTCGTGCCTTATCTGGGCTTCGTCTTCGGAATCGGCATCGCGTCGTTGACCGTTGTGCTGCAGCCGAACCCCTTGTTGCATCTCATGGGTGTCGTCGCCACGTTTACCATTGCGCAGATGTTCGAAGGTTCGTTTTTGACGCCAAAACTCGTGGGCGACAAAATCGGATTGCACCCGGTCCTGATTATTTTCGCGATCGCCGCAGGCGGGCAGCTATTTGGATTCTTCGGCATCTTGCTGGCGCTGCCGGCGGCCGCCGTGCTGTCGGTTCTGGTGCGTTTCGCCTACGACCGTTATCTCAAAGAACAGCCGTGATTCAGCTAGCCCTGCCACTGCAGCTCGCCGATCACGCAGTCTTTGCAAGTTTTTTAGCCAAGGGCAACGAAGAGCTTATTGCGATCCTGTCTGCCGTTGCGGACTCGTCCGGCGGCTCGGGTTGCTGGATATGGGGCGGCGTGGCGATCGGAAAAACACATTTGCTGCAAGCTGTGTGCGAACGCGCCGGCGATCGCTCGGTGTATGTGCCGCTGGCCATGTTGGCGGGCGCAGGACCGGGATTGATCGACGGTCTCGATAGTCGCGAGCTCGTTTGTATTGACGATCTTGACCAAGTCGTCGGCGACCCGGCTTGGGAGCGGGCCCTGTTCACGCTGTACAACGATCTGCTGGCTGCGGGCGGGCAGATGATCGTGGCTGCCAAAATGACGCCGCGGGAATGTCCGATCGACCTGCCGGATCTGGCGAGTCGGATGTCGCAGCTGACGACCTACAACGTACAGGCGCTGGCCGATGCCGATCGCTCTGCGGCGCTGCAACTACGGGCTAGCCATCGAGGCCTCGAATTACCCGATGAAACCGCGCGTTATATGCTTACCCGCAGCCGTCGTGACATGGCCAGTCTGTATGGATTGCTGGACACGCTGGATCGCGAAGCGCTGCGGGCACAGCGACGCCTGACCGTACCGTTTGTGCGCGGCGTGCTAAACCAGATAGCGGACGATTAGCGAACCGATTTAGATTAGCTTACGCGCGATCTCGGCGACGCGCTGACCGAGTGCGCGCGCGAGCTGTTTCTCGTCGTCGGATAATCTGTCCGCCGTGCGATTCCAGCTAATGTGGCTGGCGCCATAAGGGCTGCCACCCGTCGTGGTCGTAGCCAGTGCGGCTTCGGTGTATGGCAGGCCGACCAGCAGCATGCCGTGATGCAGAAGCGGCACAGCCATGGTCAGCACCGTGGATTCCTGACCACCGTGCAACGACGATGTCGACGTAAAAACAGCGGCCGGTTTACCTGCCGCCGCGCCTGACAGCCACTGACTGCCGGTCCCGTCCAGGAAATACTTCAGCGGCGCGGCCATGTTGCCGAATCGAGTTGGGCTGCCCATGACGAGTCCGCAACACTCGCTGAGATCGTCGGCAGTGGCGAAGGGCGGGCCCGAGTCCGGGATGGCGTCCTCGGTCGCTTCAGTCACCGCGGAAACAGGCGGCACTGTACGCAGCCGGGCAGCCATGCCTCTTACAGAATCGACGCCCAGGCAGATTTCGCGCGCCAGCGATTCAGTGCTGCCGTGGCGGGAGTAATACAGAACCAGTACGTCACTCATCCGGGCAGCAGATCCTGAACGTTTTCGGGCGGCCGGCCCATGATGGCCTTGTTGGCGTCGTCGTCTACAACGATCGGACGCTCCAGCACCTTGGGATGCGCCTCAACCCAGGCCGCGAGGGCGGCGTTGTCGTCCAGAGCGGGCAAATCCGTCGCATCCCTGAAGTCGGCCTCATTTCTACGCAGGAGCTCCACAACCGAGCTACCCAGCAAGTCTGCGAGCTGCAGAATGCGGGCGGCAGACGGTGGCTTGGACAAGTAATCCACGATTGTGGGGCTCACGCCTGCTTTTTGAATCAATTCCAGTGTTTTCCGTGACTTGGAGCAACGAGGGTTGTGATAAATTGTCATTGACATGGATTTTTCTGCCGCTTTGAAGGTGAATCCGGAGCGCAAACTCTAGCAGCCCTTGGGGCCGCCGTCAGCGGCATCTTGACGGCACTACAGTGCTATTGGTAGCGTTGATCTGCTCAGTACCTACAAAAAAATAATTAGACAGATTTCATGAAATTATCCCTACGTCCAATCCTGTTATTCATTGGCGCGCTGTTCGCGACGCTGTTGCTGGCGACTGCCTGCGAAACAGGTCCGCCCGTGCAGGAAATGAGTGACGCGCGTCAAGCCATCGCTGTTGCCCGCGAAGCGGGAGCGGAAGCCCATGCGGCGGCAGAGTTATTGGCGGCTGAGGAATATCTGCAAAGCGCGGAGCAGAAACTGAACCATCAGGCCTATGCGGATGCACGCCATGACGCGCTGCAGGCAAAATCAAAAGCGCAAGATGCGCGCCAGCTCAGCGAAGATAAACAAGCCGAGAAAAACTAGCGCAGACTCGCTAGGCTTTAAACCACTTCCTCGTTAATTTATCGATCACCTTATTCGGGTACTTACGTATCCCGAGGCTGCCATTGTAGCGACCGAGCGCGCGGCGCAGATCGCCGTTTTCTTTATCGAGATAGAATCTTAGAATCGTGCAGCCGTACCGCAGATTGGTGTCGACGTGCAACAAGTTGTCGTCGGGTCGTCCGATTTCGTCAAGCCAGAATGGCATGATCTGCATTAAACCGAGGGCGCCCGCGACCGAGACTGCGTAGCGATCGAAGTTGCTTTCAACTTCAATGACGGACAGGACAAGTTCGGGTGAGAGCTCGGCGCGCGTTGCTTCCTGATGTATGCGCGTGAGCAGGTTGATGCGCTCTTCGGGGTCCCTGACCTGGCGTTCGAGGCGGCGGGACATATCCGTGAGCCAGACTTCGGCATCAAAACGATCCTCAAAACTGGCAGTGTCGGAGGCGGCGGCCAACAAGGCCCTGCGCAGCTCAGGGTCGGGTCCGCCCTGAGCTAGCGCCGAGGAGGATATTATAAAGCCTAATAAAACAACAAGTTGAGGAACTATCTTAACGATGAATCTCCGTGTGTAAGCGCGCAGGAGCATGGCTCCGACGGGCACTATTTTACGCCGGAGCCTGTCAGCAGTGCGAGAGCCTCTTCACGTTTCAGGTTGCGCGACTCGCTGTCGCGGCGATGACGATATTCGAGTTCGCCGGCCGCAAGACCGCGATCGCTGATCACGAGTCGATGCGGAATGCCGATCAATTCTGCATCGGCGAACTTGACGCCCGGCCGCGCATCGCGATCGTCGAACAACACGTCGAGTCCCGCTTCGGTCAGCTCTTTGTACAGCGCCTCTGCCGCAGTCCGCAGGTCCTCGGAGCGGTGCATGTTGATCGGGATTAACACGACATCGAACGGCGTAAGTGGATCGGGCCAGATGATGCCGTTGTCGTCGTGATTCTGCTCAATCGACGCGGCGACGATGCGCGTGATACCGATGCCGTAGCAGCCCATCTCCAGCGCCTGTTTCTTACCCTCCTTGTTGAGGACCGTTGCGCCGAAGGTCTTTGAGTATTTCGTGCCGAGTTGAAAGATGTGTCCGACCTCAATGCCGCGCGCGATGCTCAATGTGCCGCTGCCACCCGGAGCAGGATCGCCGGCGACAACGTTGCGCAGATCGACGGTCTCGGAATTTGGGATATCGCGACCGAAATTGACGCCCGTGTAGTGCATATCGGCCTCATTGGCGCCAATGACGAAGTCGGCCATGTTGGCAGTCGCGTGATCGAAGTACACCGGGATCTCGATGCCGATGGGTCCGGCAAAGCCAGGCTCGCAACCCGTGACGCTGCGTATGGTCGCGTGATCGGCCATCGTCAGTGGCGAGGCAACGCCCGGCATCTTCTGCGCTTTTACGGTGTTCAACTCGTGATCGCCGCGCAAAATCAGCGCAATCGGCCCTTCGGTGCCTTCGACGATGAGCGTTTTTAAGGTCTTTTCCACGTCCACACTCAGGAATTTGCACAGATCGGCCATTGTCTTGGCACCGGGCGTCGACACCTTCTGCATCTCAGCCGTCGCTGCAGGCCGTTCGCCCCTGGCCGGGAACGTGGCTGCTGTTTCGACATTCGCGGCGTAATTGTCTGCATCGCTGTACGCGATCGCGTCTTCGCCCGAATCTGCGAGGACATGAAACTCCTGTGAGCGACTGCCGCCGATTTCGCCGCTGTCCGCATCGACAACGCGGAACTTTAGCTCAAGTCGCTCGAAGATCCGCGTGTAAGCCGCATGCATCTTCTGATACGCCACGTCGAGACCGGCCGCATCGATATCGAAGGAATAGGCATCCTTCATGATGAATTCGCGCGCTCGCATGACGCCGAAGCGCGGACGAATCTCATCGCGAAATTTGGTCTGAACCTGGTACCAGTTGAGCGGTAATTGCTTGTAGCTGCGCAACTCGCGGCGCGCGATATCGGTGATGACTTCTTCGTGGGTCGGACCGAAACAGAACTCACGGCCGGTGCGATCTGACATGCGCAGCAACAAGGGACCGTACTCTTCCCAGCGCCCGGACTCCTGCCACAGCTCCGCCGGTTGAACGGCGGGCATCAGCAGTTCGAGCGCGCCTGCGCGGTTCATTTCCTCGCGCACGATGGCTTCGACCTTGCGAAGAACGCGCAAACCGAGTGGCATCCACGTGAAAAGGCCGGAGGAGAGACGCCGGATCAGTCCGGCTCGCAACATGAGTTGATGGCTGAGGAGCTCGGCTTCCGCAGGTATTTCTTTGAGCGTTGTCAGTCCGAATTGAGAATAAAGCATTGCTTGATCTGGGCTGTTTACAAGCCGCGCATTCTATCCTGAATCATGGCGCCGTGGAGAAAACGTATTGACTCGGCACGCAAAGCAGGGGATCGTCGCCAGTCTTTCGCCGCAGGGATGCCAGTCGTTGCAAGGTAGACGTAACCCGTTTGTCGCCCATGAGGGCATTCCGTTTCTGTTCGTATCGGCCGTGTCGTGCTGGGCAGCGTTCTACTATCTCGATTTTTTCTGGCTCAGTGGCGCTGTTTTTCTGCTCGTTATCCTGTTCTTGATCTTTCGCGATCCGCGGCGGCGGATCCCGGCTGTGCCGCTTGGCGTTGTCAGTCCGGTTGATGGTCGTGTTGTTGAGGTCGGCATCGTCGACAAGGGCGTGTTACAGGGTGAGGCGAAGCGCGTTGTCGTGCGCATTAACAGCCTTGGAACCTACACGGCGCGCTGCCCCGTTGAAGGCAAAATCATGGATCTGTATGCCGCGTCGAGCAACGGCGTGTCGGTCTACCAGACCAATGCGCTCTGGGTGCAAACCGATGAAGGCGATGACGTGGTGCTGCAATTTAGCGGTTATCGCTTGGGTCTGGCGCCAAAATCATTCCTGCGTTTTGGCGAACGGCTCGGGCAGGGCTCGCGCTGTGCCTATTTGCGATTGACGCGCTACGCCGAGGTCCACATGCCCATCGATAGCACGATTCTTGTGCAGCCAGGGCAACGAGTCGTCGCTGGCCATGACCTCCTGGGCAGGCTGCCGCACGCCTAGTAGTCCAACAAGCCTACCTTGTTGGACTACTAGATTGCCCGGAACGATTTGGGCGATGAATTGCACGCGATGGCGTGGCAAACTAGCCCGGAACAAGTGTCTTTCGGACCCGAAGAATGAACCTGAACGAACAACAACGGCGAGCCTATCTCGAAGCCATTGGCATCGATGTGTGGCTTCCTCGTGGCGAGACCGACGAGGAGGTCGACGTTCAGGACGAGACAGCCGCGATTGCGACGGACGATCTCGATTGGCTTGCGTTGCGCGCCGCGGTGTCCGCTTGCACGCGCTGTACTTTGCATGAGACGCGCACACAGACCGTATTTGGCGTCGGCGATCCGAACGCCGACTGGATGTTCATCGGGGAAGCGCCGGGTGCTGAAGAGGACCGGCGCGGCGAACCCTTTGTCGGGCGGTCGGGCAAATTGCTCGATCAAATGCTGGCGGCAGTCGGCCAGTCACGACAAAGCGTGTTCATTGCCAATATCATCAAGTGCCGGCCGCCGCATAATCGTGATCCTGCGCCCGAGGAAGCCAGTTCCTGCAGAGCCTATCTCGAACGGCAGATCGCGCTGGTAAATCCGCGGATCATCGTCGCCGTGGGCAAGATCGCCGCACAGAACCTGTTAGGCACGGATGCGCCCGTTGGGCGCATGCGCGGCAAACGTCACAGCGTCGGCAACGTGCCGCTGGTGGTGACCTACCACCCGGCCTATTTGTTGCGCAGCCCATCGCAGAAACGCAAGAGCTGGGAAGACCTGTGCCTGGCACGCAGTATCGTCAGAGAGGCGCAGGCGTGATTATTCCGATGCAGGAGCCGCCCGTGCAGGTGCGCTCGATGTGCCACGAGGACCTGGCCCTGGTGTCGGACATCGAGCGCAGAAGTTACGATTTTCCCTGGAGTCACGGCGTGTTTCGGGATTGCTTGCTGGCGGGTTACCAGTGTGTGGTTCTTGAGCGGGAGGAGCGTGTGGCAGGCTACGCCATTCTGTCGATCGCCGCCGGTGAGGCGCATATCCTGAATCTCTGCGTAGATTCGGCGCATCGTGCGCATGGCTATGGCGAGCAACTGCTGGATGAGATTCTGGTGCGTGCGCGAGAAGCCGAGGTCGAGGAAATTTTTCTCGAGGTTCGGCCGTCCAACAAGACGGCGATCGCGCTGTACAAGAAACGGGGCTTTCACCAGGTGGCTGACCGGCCACAGTATTACCAGGCTCAGGAGGGCCGTGAAGACGCGGCCGTTTTGTCAAAGAAGCTGACGGGCGGCTACTGATCCGCTAGACTGCGCGGCGTTTTTCCGCGCCTTCAAATCCCATGACGAATATCCAGACACAGGTCGACAAACGCCGCACTTTCGCGATTATTTCGCATCCGGATGCGGGCAAGACGACGCTGACCGAAAAGCTCCTGCTCTACGGTGGAGCCATTCAGCTTGCCGGCACGGTCAAGGGTCGCAAGGCGAGCCGTCATGCCACCTCGGACTGGATGAAACTTGAGCAACAGCGCGGTATTTCAATCACCTCATCGGTCATGCAGTTCCCGTATTCCGACTGCGTCATCAATTTGCTCGACACGCCGGGCCACGAAGATTTTTCGGAAGACACCTATCGGACGCTGACAGCCGTCGATTCGGCACTCATGGTGATCGACTGCGCCAAAGGCGTCGAAAAACGCACGATCAAGTTGATGGAAGTCTGTCGGCTCCGCGATACGCCAATCATGACGTTTATCAACAAGCTCGATCGGGAAGGTCGGGAGCCGATCGAATTACTGGATGAGATCGAGTCGGTCCTCAACATTCAGTGCACGCCCATCACGTGGCCGATCGGCATGGGCAGCAGGTTGAAGGGCGTCTATCACCTGGCACAGGACCGGATTTACCTGTACTCAAAAACGGGTCGAGAGACGGCATCTGACATTAGCGTCGTGCAGGGGCTTGATTCCGATGAAGCCACGGCGGTGCTCGGCGATCTCGCCGATGAATTCCGCGAGGAAATAGAACTCGTCAAAGGCGCGTGTCCGGAATACAGTCTTGAGGATTACCTGAACGGCAAGCAGTCGCCTGTGCTGTTTGGCTCCGCGTTATCGAATTTCGGCGTGAAGGAGTTGCTTGACGAGTTCATTCAGATCGCGCCGTCGCCGCTGCCACGCGAAACCGAACAACGCCGTGTCGAACCCTGTGAAGAACAACTGACGGGATTCGTTTTCAAGATCCAGGCGAACATGGATCCGGGTCACCGCGACCGCATTGCGTTCATGCGTATTTGCTCCGGTGAATACCGTCGCGGAATGAAGGTCCTGCATGTGCGCTCCGGCAAGGAAATGAAAATACCGGATGCGATTACGTTCATGGCCGCAGACCGACAGCATGCCGAGACTGCCTATGCGGGCGACATTATCGGCTTGCATAATCACGGCACGATCAATATTGGCGACAGTTTTTCCGAGGGTGAAACTCTGCGTTTTACGGGTATTCCGAATTTCGCACCGGAAATGTTTCAGCGGGCCGTTCTGAAAGATCCGCTGCGACTCAAGGCCTTGCAAAAGGGTCTGGCACAGTTGTGCGAAGAGGGTGCGACACAGTTGTTTCGACCCATGCGCAATAACGATTTGATTCTGGGTGCAATCGGGCCACTGCAATTCGAGGTTGTCGCACATCGATTGCAGGACGAGTACAAAGTCGAGTGTCAGTTTGAGAGTATCAACGTATCCACGGCCCGCTGGGTCGAATGCGAGGATCCGAAAATACTCGCTGACTTCGAGCGCAAAGCGCATGACAATCTGGCGCTGGACCATGGTAAACGCCTGGTCTACATTGCACCTACGAGAGTTAACCTGAATCTGACTGAGGAGCGCTGGCCGGACATCGACTTCCGCAAAACCCGCGAGCACTAATGTCTCGATCTCAATTGTTCAATAAGAAAGTAATGGCGTGGGCATTCTACGACTGGGCCAACTCCGCGTTCGCCTTGTCTGTCATGGCTGTGTTGTTCCCGCTGTTCCTCGGCGGCTACTGGAACGATGGTGCATCCGGGGCTGAAGTGACAGCCCGCCTTGGATGGATTACGGCAGCCGCCAGCGCCGTCGTCTGTGTCATCGCTCCGGTATTCGGCACGATTTCCGATGCCGGGGGTTATCGCAAACGATTCCTGTTCGTGCTGATGTTGCTTGGTGCGGCATCCACAGCCGCACTCGGTCTCGTCGGTGAAAACGGCTGGTTCCTGGCCGCGGTTTTCTATTTGTTCGGATCGGTGGGCTACTACAGTTCCACTATTTTTTACGATTCATTTTTGCTGGATATAACCGAGCGTCGCAATTACAGTTTTGTCTCGGCATTGGGCTTTTCGGTCGGCTATCTTGGCGGTGCACTATTGCTGGCCCTGCATGTCGTCATGTTGCTGAGTCCCGAGACCTTTGGTTTCTCAAGTGCCACGAGCGTTATAAAGTTTGCGTTTGTCTCGGTAGGTGCCTGGTGGCTGGTGTTCACATTGCCGCTATTGCTGTTCGTCAAGGAGCGGCACAGTACGCGTGAAGTTGCGCATCATGTTGTGCGCGCTGCGTATGAAGAACTCAAGTTGACGATTCGGAAGATCAGGCAGTACCGCAACGTTGTCATTTTTCTGCTCGCGTACTGGCTGTATATCGGCGGCGTATTTACGGTGATCTTCATGGCCGTCAATTATGGCCAGCGGCTGGGTTTCGAACAGAAAGATCTGGTCATGGCATTGATGATTACGAATTTCGCCGGCTTTCCTGCGACGCTTCTGTACGGCTATTTCGGCCACAGATTCGGGCCAAAACCTGGCATCTATCTGGCGCTGCTCGTCTATATCGTCATGTCGATCTGGGCGATGTACATGGTCGACGTCAAACAGTTTTACATCATGGCGATTGTCATCGGTTGCGTGCAAGGCGGTGTGCAGGGCCTTAGCCGTTCACTCTATGCATCGCTGATACCTCCCGACCAGCCGGGTGAATTCTTTGGTTTCTATAACATGCTGACGAAGTTTTCCCATGTGCTGGGGCCGGTCCTCATCGCGATTGGCGCAACCTTGTCGGATGATCCGAAGTGGGTTCTGTTGTCGCTGATGCCGTTGTTTATTGCTGGTGGCATGTTGTTAACCGTCGTTCGGGCAGGTCGGAGTGACGCTCAAGCCATTGCAAGTTGACGGCAGTGTCCTAGGGAATCGCCGCCACCTGCGTTTCGAGTCGTTGCAGTGCGAGAGCATCGACACCGCCATAACGCGCTTCCTGATAACTGTTGGTGATGTCGAGAATCGTGTCAGCACTGAGCCTGGAGCCGCTGCTGGCGCGCATCGCGAAGGCGGCGGGTGATTCGCCAATACTGAGCTGATGCCCGGTCTTTGCCACGAATCGCCGATACAGTATCGTGGCTCGGTCCGGTGGCGGCGGTCGATAACGCAAGGCCAAAATCCCGCTAATGAGAAGAATCATCCCGATGACCAGCGTGATAAGCGTTAGCAGCATCTTGCGCCAGCTCGGATTGTCCATGCCGAGTAAAGCCATGAATGCATTTTGTTTCTCGGGGCCATAACCCAGGACCCAATCGTTCCATTGCGCGTTCATCGCATCCCAGCGGAGTTGCATCTGGTGCAGGAACTTCGATGGCGCGGACAATCCCCATTCCAGACCAATGCCATCGAACATGGATTCGGCGATGCCGAGTTCGATACGTTCCGGTGCGACCGCGGCAGTCGGATCGACGCGTACCCAGCCGCGTCCCGAAAACCATACTTCGGCCCAGGCATGGGCATCGGACTGCCGCACAATCATGTAGTTGCCCAAGGGATTAAGCTCGCCACCCTGATAGCCGAGTACGATGCGAGCCGGGATTCCTGCCGAGCGCATCATCACGGTGAATGCGGACGCGTAGTGTTCGCAGAATCCACGCCGTGTGTCGAACAGGAAGTTGTCCACGGGGTTTCGCCCCAGCGGTGGCGGCTGCAGTGTGTAGTAAAAATCTTCGTCGTGAAACAGCGCAAGCAATGCGTTGATGTAAGCACCATCCGATCCGGCGTCTCTGCGCATTTGTCTGGCCAGCTCGGCCGTGCGCCGATTGCTGCTGTCGGGCAGCGCCAAATAACGATCCCGGACGAAATCGTTCATGTCCGCTTCAGCCCGGTAGTCGGTGTAGGACTCCACTTGGTAAGCAATGCGTTGGTCGATGGGGAAGTCCCGTGCCAGTACTTGCTGCGCGCTCATGCGGGTCTTGTGCAGATCCCATTGGTAGGGGATATCCAGTGCGTACACCCAATGCTGTCGAGTTGCTTCCATCGTGATCCGATAGCGAACGGGCTCACCGCGCACCTCAATCTGCTGCGCGGCCCGGCGTCCCATCGACGGCTCGCTGCCTTTCCAACTACGGCCGTTAAACTGGTGCAGCACGAGTCCTCGCCAGTACAAGTCGCGTGCGGCGGGAATCTGGCTGTCAAAACGAACGCGAAACGCAACTTCATTGGACAATGACAACGAACTGATGTCGCCGGGGCTCATGGTGCTGCTCAGGCCCGATACGCCGCTGCTGGTGTCGATCGGCACGGCCCAAAAAGGCGACGATATGCGCGGAAAAAACACCCACATCACAATCGCTATCGGTGCAGCGTAAAGAAGTAGCCGGCCACCCGTGGCGAAGCTGCGGCGAATAGACTCGCTTGCCGCGGCCGACATTCGCAACCAGGCCGTCATGATAAAGATCATCGCGACGACGAGGTAAGGCAGCGACCAGAGATATTGTTCTCTGAGCAGTGCCGACATGACGAGGAAGATGGCGATGAATAACAAGACGAACTGATCTCGCCGCTTGCGTGTCTCCAGCAATTTCAGTGAGGCCATGATGGCGAGCAACGCCGAACCGGGGCCGACGCCGCTAATCGTCTGGTATTCGAACAGCACGCCCAGGAAACAAGCCAATGCCAGTGCTGCGCGGATCCACGTAGAAGGCAGGGCAGCACGGCGCTTCTCGATCGTGTAGCGCCATAATCCACACGCGAGAAATGCGGCGCTAATCCAGACAGGCAAATAAATGACGTGTGGCAACAACGCCAACGCCAGAGAGGCCAGTGTCCATGGCAGGCTCGATAACAGGGATCCGTCGGTCCCATGACGCTTGATCCTACTCATGTTCAAGCCCGTACAACGCAAGTGCTTCCAGGCAGCGATGACGGTGTGCCTCGCCATGCGCAGGGGCAATGTCGTCACTCGGCATTTTCAAGCCATAGTCTTCGTTTGTGCGATCGGCATCGATAATCCAGCGCGCCAGCGTCGATAAGCGTTCCTCGACGCCCACGTTGTCGAATTCGCTGAAATCGAACCACTGGCTGCTGGTATCGGCGCCGGAAAATTGTTTCGACAGTAGTTGCCCGCTGCGTGCGTAGGCCTTCCAGGCGACGTTACGCGGTGAATCGCCGACGACAAATCGCCGCAAGCCTGCAAAGTCCTCTTCGCCCCGCGCATCGTGTTGCCGGTGGCCCAACGCCATCTGCGACGCTGGTGGTGGCGGGGCGTCGTCCAGCGGCTTCGGGTAGACGAGACCGCGGATGTCCATGTGTAACCACGCCCAGGAACGAAACAACTCAAACGGGAACAGAGTACGAATGCCAAAGCGTTTGAGTTTCACCCAACCGCGCTTGTCGGTTGCGAGCGCTATGACGAAGACCTGGCTTTCACCGGGCTCCAGGTCGTGTATGTCGCTCAGTGTCGTGTCGACATACAGGCGAATGCGATTGCGAGGACTTTTGGAATGATTTGTGACCACAATCCGGAATTGCGATGACTGGCCGGCGAATACGGGCTCGACCCCGGCAAAACTGACATCGAGCCCGACCAGGTTGCGCTGGCACTGGTGCATGGCGACAAAGCCAAGCGCGATCAATAAAAACGTCAGCAGGAACGACAGGTTGTTGTTGTAGTTCATTGAACCCATCAGCATCGCAAAGCTCATGAGCGCGTAAATCATGCCGACGCCTGTGGGCAGGATGTAGGTGCGACGAGCACTGAGCTCGATGTGGTCAGGGTCGACGCCCTGGCGATTCCGAGCCCAGCTTTGGACTCGTCGCGTTGCTGCTGCGCCGATGCTCGGGAAAAGCCCCGAAACGCTAGGGAATGTCCACCGAATCGATGACATGCTGGCAAAGCTCGCTTGCGCTGCGATAGTGGGCGCCGCCGGCCGCTTTCAGCCGGTGCCCGGCAACGGTCGCGAAAACCGCCTGTACATCGTCTGGAAAAACACCCGAATGCTTGCGGATGAAGGCGTGCGCTTTTGCAGCGGCAGCGAGCGCCTGTGCGCCACGGGGTGACAAACCGATATCGATGTCAGGCGACTCGCGGGTTTGTCGTACCAGTGCCTGAATATAGTCGACGAGTGCGTCACTCATGTGCACCTGACTCGCCGCTTCCTGCAGGGCTAGCAATATCTCCGGCGACGTTTCCGCGACAACTTCTTCAAGCATTGCGCGGCGGTCTTTACCGGTAATTAATTCGCGTTCGTTCTCCTCGTTCGGATATCCGAGTTCGAGGCGCATGAGAAAACGGTCCAGCTGTGATTCGGGAAGAGGGAAGGTGCCGATCTGATCGGCCGGGTTTTGCGTAGCAACAACAAAAAACGGATTGGGCAGTGCACGTGTGGTTCCGTCAACGGTGACCTGGCGTTCTTCCATCGCTTCCAGCAAGGCGCTTTGCGCTTTGGGTGTCGCACGATTCACTTCATCGGCTAGAACGAGCTGCGAGAAAACCGGGCCGGGCTGGAATTCAAATTCGCCGCTTTCCTTGCGAAATATCGACACGCCGACGATATCCGCCGGTAACAGGTCACTCGTGAATTGAATACGGCGATAACTCAAGCCGAGTACGACCGCCAACGCGTGTGCGAGAACGGTTTTTCCCAGGCCCGGCAGGTCTTCGATCAGCAGGTGGCCGCGGGCCAGCAAACAGGACAACGCGAGTTCGATTTGCTCGTCTTTACCGAGGATGATTCGACCGAGTGCTGCCTGCGCAGCAGCGAGCGCTGCGCGCTCCGTGCTTTTGCCTAAAGGCAATTCTTCGAGGGTATTGCCGCCTTGCATGTTTTATCCTCTGATCCGGCGCCAGAGTAACCAGCATTGCACTCCAGAGCCAGCGAGATTGTGATGCAGTCCCCAATATTTGCGGGTGCCTGAACCCATCAAACCTACCTTGTTGGACTACAAGTCCAGATCGTCGAGTTTCACGAGTTGCTCGGCCAATTGCGCCAGTTGTTTCGCGAAATCAGTGGCTCGCTCGCGTTCCTGATCAACGACAGCGGCCGGCGCGTTGTTGACGAATTTGTCGTTTGCAAGCTTGGCCTGTGTCTTTGCAAGGTCTGCCTCGACTTTGCCACGCTGCTTGTCGAGGCGAGCGCGCTCTGCCTCGACGTCAATCAGGCCCTTCATCGGCACGAGCAATTGCATGTCACCGTGCAATGCTGTGGCCGAGGCCGGAGCTTGTTCGCCATCGCCCAGAATACTGATGGATGCCACCCGGCCCACGCGCGCCAGCAGTGCAGCATGGTCGTTTGCACGGCGTTGGTCTTCGTCGGATGCGTGTTGCAGGATGACGGGCAGTACTTTGCCGGGCGAGATATCCATCTCCCCACGAATCTGCCGTATGCCCAGAATAAAATCCTTAACCCACTCCACGTCCGCAACGGCGCCAGTATCCTGCGCATCAGAATCTGCTTCGGGGAAGGGCTGCTGCATGATCGTCGGCCCGGCAACGCCAGCGCGCGGTGCGACCTGCAGCCAGATTTCTTCTGTGATAAACGGCATGAGCGGATGCATGAGTCGCAACAATGCTTCGAGTGTTGCGATCAGCGTACGGCGTGTTCCGCGTTTTTGTGCAGCCGATGTCTCGTCAGACTGCAGGACGGGTTTCGACAGCTCGAGGTACCAGTCGCAGAACTCATGCCAGGTAAATTCGTAGAGTGCCTGCGACACGAGATCGAGGCGGTAGGACGCGAAGTGTTGGTGAACGCTGACGACAGTCTCGTTAAAGCGAGTGCAAATCCAGCGATCGGCTGCAGACAGCTCGACGTCACCGTCATCGAGGTCCTCGGTGTTCATGAGCACGTAACGGGCTGCATTCCACAGCTTGTTGCAGAAGTTCTTGTAGCCTTCGATGCGGCCCAGGTCGAAACGAATATCGCGGCCGTTCGTCGCAAGCGCAGCGAACGTGAATCGCAGCGCGTCAGCACCGTGCTGGTCAATGCCGTCGGGGAAATGCTTGCGCGTTGCTTTCTCGATCGCAGGTGAGAGGTGCGACTGCATCATGCCCCGCGTGCGTTTTTCAACCAGCGCTTCAAGTTCGATGCCGTCGATGAGGTCCAGCGGGTCGATGACGTTGCCCTTGGACTTCGACATCTTCTGGCCTTCCTGGTCGCGGATCAGGCCGTGGATGTACACCTCGCGAAACGGAACGTCGCCCATGAATCGCAGCCCGAACATGATCATGCGTGCGACCCAGAAGAAAATAATGTCAAAACCCGTGACGAGCACGCTGCCGGGATAGAAATCCTCGAGCGCCTCGGTTTTCTGCGGCCAGCCCAGTGTGCTGAAGGGCCACAGCGCGGACGAGAACCAGGTGTCGAGCACATCGTTGTCCTGTCGCAAGTTGACGCCATCGCCGAGCGAGTGTTTCTCGCGCACGTCGTCTTCGGAGTGACCGACATAGATATTGTTGTCGTCGTCGTACCAGGCCGGTATGCGATGTCCCCACCAAAGCTGGCGGCTGATACACCAGTCCTGGATGTTGTACATCCAGTCGAAGTAAGTCCTGGACCAGTTTTCCGGAACGAATTTTATCTTGCCGCTTTCCACTGCCTCGATCGCGGGCTTGGCGAGCGCTTCGATGCTGACGTACCACTGATCTGTCAGGTAGGGCTCGACGATTGTTCCCGAGCGGTCGCCGCGTGGAATTTTGATCGTGTAGTCCTCGACTTTGTCTAGCAGGCCGAGTGATTCAAATTCTGCAACGATCTTCTTGCGTGCATCAAAGCGATCCATGCCGCGATAGGCTTCGGGTACTTCGTCATTCAGCGCCGCGTCGTCGGTCAGGATGTTGTGCATCGCCAGGTCATGCCGTTTGCCGATGTCGTAATCGTTGAAGTCATGGGCCGGCGTAATCTTGACACAGCCTGTACCAAACTCCGGATCGACGTAGTCATCGGCGATGATCGGAATACGGCGGCCAACGATCGGCAGAATGATTTCCTGTCCGATGAGATCCTTGTAGCGCTCATCGTCCGGGTGCACCGCAACGGCGCTATCGCCCAGCATCGTCTCGGGCCGCGTTGTGGCGACCACAAGATGACCGTCGCCCGCGGCAAGCGGGTAGCGGAAGTGCCACAAGTGGCCTTGCTCGTCGGCCGAGAGAACCTCGAGGTCCGACAACGCTGTATGCAGGGCAGGGTCCCAGTTGACGAGGCGCTTGCCACGATAAATGAGACCGTCTTCGTACAATGAGATAAAGACCTTGCGGACCGCGTCCGAGCAGCCGTCGTCCATTGTGAACCGATCGCGGCTCCAGTCGACCGAGGCACCGAGCCGCCGTAATTGATTCGCGATCTGCCCGCCGGACTCTTCTTTCCACTGCCAGACTCGCTCGATGAATTTTTCACGACCGAGGTCGTGCTTCGACAGCCCTTCTTTGTTCAGCAGACGCTCGACCACCATTTGCGTCGCGATGCCGGCGTGATCCATGCCGGTTTGCCACAGAGTACGGTCGCCCTTCATGCGGTGGTAGCGCGTGAGCGCGTCCATGATCGTGTCCTGAAACGCGTGCCCCATATGCAGCGTGCCGGTCACGTTCGGCGGCGGAATCATGATGCAATAACGCGGCCCATCGCCGTCGGGCGCGAAATAGCCCTGGGCTTCCCAGCGCTCGTAGATGCGCTGCTCAATTTCTTGCGGTTGGTATGACTTATCCATGCTACAGATTGTGGGTGTTGATCTCGTGCCCCTGGTCGCGATAAAGACTGTAGCGTTTACGGCTACGCAGTTTGCTGTCTTCATCGGAGCTGACTAGTTCGGCGACGCGCGGGAAGAGCTTCGCGACAGATGGCACGTCATCGCACAGATTGATCAGCAGATCACGTGCTTCGACCTCGTCTGACTCGCAGCCGATACTGACAGGTGACTCTGTGTTCGCGGGTGCCGGAACAATGTGATGTGGCACGAAGCTGCCATCGCGAAATGTCCACAACAACTCGTCGAGGCGCTCAGCGTCGGCGCGACTGGCGGCGATGATGTGCACGGTGTTGTCGAGGCGATAGGCCTTCTCAGCAAGCCTGCAGGCAAACTGTTGCCGAGCCTTTTCGCCACTCTGGCTCAACACATAAAAATCGATGCGCGGCATGGTGGGCTGTCGAATACCGCCTAGCGCGGCAGTTTGCCGCAGCGCGACAGCAAAATTTGCGTCAGCAGGGGCACAGGTCGGCCTGTCGATCCTTTCTTGGCACCCGAGTGCCACGCGACGCCTGCGATGTCGAGATGCGCCCAGTTCATGCCCTCTGTGAATTTTGCGAGGAAGGAACCGGCCGTGCACGTGCCGCCGTAGCGGCCACCGACATTGGCGACGTCGGCGAAATTGCTCTTGAGCTGCTGCGCGTACTCGTCGCCGATCGGCATGCGCCAGACACGGTCCTCAGCAGCCATGCCGGCGCCCAGGATGCTCTCAGCGAGCTCGTCGCTGTGGCTCATGACGGCTGTGTAGTATTTGCCGAGTGCGACCACGCAGGCACCGGTCAAAGTTGCAACGTCGATGATTGCGGCCGGCTTGAATCGGCGTGAGTAAGTCAGTGCATCGCAGAGGATCAGTCGACCCTCCGCATCGGTGTTCAGGATTTCAATTGTCAGGCCCGACATGCTCTTGACGATGTCGCCCGGCAGCGTGGCGTTCGCGTCCGGCATATTGACGACCGCGGGAACCACAACATTAACGTTGATCGGTAGCTTGAGCGCTGCGACCGTCGCCATTGTGCCGATCACGCTGGCCGCGCCGCACATGTCGTATTTCATTTCGTCCATCGCGGCACCCGGCTTCAATGAAATACCGCCCGTATCAAAGGTGACGCCTTTGCCGACCAGAACCACTGGCGCATCGCGCCCGGCGCCCTTGTATTGCATGACGATCAACTTCGCGGGTTCTGTCGCCCCGGCTGTCACCGATAACAAGGAGAGCATGCCGAGACGTTTCATCTCGGCTTCATTGAGTATTTTTGTCGTCAGTTTTGCGTGGCTCTTCGCGAGCTTTTGCGCCGTGCGTGCAAGATAGGACGGTGTGCAGACATTGGGCGGCAAATTGCCAAGATCTTTTGCGAGCGACATGCCCCTGCCAATCGCATCGCCGTGTTCTGCGCCACGTATTACACGGTCCGCATCGCCACGCTTTGCAATGGCGAGGCCGATCTTGTTGAGCGGCATGCCGGCAGGTTTGCGTGCGCTCTTCATCTGTGTGAAACGGTACAGCGTGTCTGCCACGGATTCGGCGCTTGCACGACCAAGGTAGTAGGGGTCCGCAGCCCTGGTCTCGAGCGTCAGGCAATTGAGGATCTGCTTACTCTTGGTGGCGGAAATCGCGGCCACAGCAGCGCCGAGTGCGCGGCGGAATTGTTTTGCACCGAATTCGGATGCTTTGCCGAGGCCGACCACGGCAATGCGCGATGCGCGAACACCGGCGACATTGCGCAATACTGTGGTTTTGCCCAGCGAGCCTGAAACGTCGCCGCTTTTGATCAGGCGGCGAATTTCGCCCTTGCTGGCAGCATCGATGTCTGCTGCGCCGACGCCGAGTTTGCCGCGCTCGTAGACGCCGATAATCACGCAATCTGTTGCGCGTCGTGAGGCTTTGCTTGTCGTTGTGAAGTATTCCATTGAAAAGCGCTTGTCCCGGACAAAATAAAACGGGTAGTCTAACCGATTGAGTCCGCAACGGTTACGTAAATCAACGCGATGCGCCGCATCCTCGACCGCTACATATTCAAGGAAATCGCCACGGCCTGGCTGAGCGTGACGATTGTCCTGCTGATGATCCTGCTAACGAACCAGTTTGCGCGAGTATTGGGCAATGTGGCCAAAGGAAATCTGCACAAAGAAGCTGCTTTTGACGTCATCGGACTGTCCGCAGTCCAGTATTTGACCATCTTGATCCCGATTAGCCTGTTTTTATCCATCATGATCGCACTCGGACGTCTCTATCGGGACAGTGAGATGCCCGTGATGATGGCCTGCGGAACGGGTCTCTCCGGCATATACCGGCCATTGATGTGGATTTTGCTGCCGCTGACACTGGTCGTTGCGTGGCTGTCGATCGACATCGGGCCGCGAGTACTCACGGCCGTCGATCGAATTGGCGCGGAGGCGCAGCGCGAAGCGGGCCTCAGCAGCATCGAACCCGGCCGCTTCACGAGGGTCGGGCCGGATGGCGAGGTTGTCTACGGTGAGCGCGTCACGCCCGAAGGCTTCATGGAGAACGTTTTTCTGCAACGCAACACCGAGAATGGCGGTGTCGAGGTGGTCGTTGCTGAACGTGGCGAGCAAGTCGCGACTGAAGACCCGGATGTCAAAATGCTGGTGCTGTATAACGGCCGTCGTTATGAGGGCATCCCGGGCACGACGCAATTTCGCGTCGTCGAGTTCGCCGAGCACGGCATCCCATACCGCTTGCCGAGCCTGCGGACTCCGGAGCCGCGGCCGCGGGCAAGACCGATGTCGCAACTGTGGGCGTCAAGTGACCTCGAGGAGATTGCCGAACTGCAGTGGCGCATCAGTGTGCCCTTATCGACTCTATTGCTCGGCTTGCTCGCTGTTCCGTTGAGCCGGGCGCAGCCGCGCGAGGGCCGCTACGGTCGGCTGGCGATCGGCATGCTGGTGTTTATTATTTACCTGAATATGATGAGCGCGGCCAAGTCCTGGGTTGAGCAGGGCTTGATTTCACCGGCGCTCGGTATCTGGTGGGTTCATGGTGTTGTGTTGCTACTGTTGATAACGATCCTGGTCGTGCAAAACGGCTACCACCGTCGAGTTTTTTCATGAACAGCATCCTGAGCCAGTACTTGATGCGCAGCATTCTCGCCGGCACGGCATTGGTCATGGTCGTGCTGCTGGCGCTTGCGGGCCTGTTTGAACTCATCGCAGAGCTCGATGATGTTCAAAACGATTATCAGACAAGGCAGGCGATTACGTTCGCATTGTTGCGCATGCCGATACTGGCATTCGAATTGATGCCCGTATCGGCGTTGATCGGCTCATTGCTTGGATTAGGTGCGCTCGCGGCCAACAGCGAGATCATCATCATGCGGTCGGCAGGGCTGTCCGTTGCAAGGCTGGCGCTCATGGTGGCCGGAACCGGTCTGGTCATGTTGATCTTTACGGCTTTGATCGGCGAATTTTTTGGTCCCTCGCTGGATTTCTACGCCCGCGACATGCGAGCTCAGGCGCGTCATGGACAGCAAGAAGAGCGACTGGGCAATGCGACGTGGGTCAAAGACGGGAAGGTCTATCTTCACCTGCAGCGAGTGAACTCGGATTTCGACTTTGGCAGTATTTATCTCTATCGCTTCAATGAGAAAAACGAGCTGCAGTCGATCGCGCGGGCGGAAAACGCAGGCATTGACGAGAATGATCGCTGGCGGCTGGAGAATCTCAAGGAAACGCGATTTGTCGATGACGGTGTGCAGGTCGTCGAATCACGCGTCGCCCTTGAGTCCTTCGAGGTGGATTCGGAATTGCTCGGCAATGCGCTCGCGAAACCTTTGAGTCTGTCGCTGCGCGGCTTGTACAGTTATATCGATTACCTCAAGCGTAATGCGCTGGACGCAAGCCAGTACGAAACCGAGATGTGGTATCGCGTCTCGCGCACGGTGTCGGTCATGATCATGCCGATACTCGCGTTGGCATTCGTTTTTGGATCGTTGCGAACCGGCAGTACGGGTACACGCTTAATGATCGGTGTCGTCATCGGACTGTCCTATTACCTGGTCAGCGAGATGCTCGCGAGTTCCGGCCAGGTATTCAATATGAACCCCGCCCTTATCGCCTGGTTGCCGTCCATCGTGCTGCTTGGCGTGACAGCGATCGCATTGTCACGAATACGCTAGTAGTCCATCAAACCTGCCTTGTTGGACTACCAGGACAGCTAGTCCCTGGTTTTCTCCTTCGGGTAGTACACGAGCCGCGTGCCGCTGATACGGTCGTGCCAGGCGAGCTTGTCCTTGTCGACCAGTTGCCAGAGGAAGCCCAGGCCAAACACGCCCAGGGATACGATCGCCGCTACGAATCGAATGCTGCACGCGGCAAGCGATGGCATTGCATCGTTAGCATCCTGTAGCTGCAGGCCCCAGGACTGCATGCCCAAGGTACGTCCCTTGCGGACCCAGAATCCGACAAAGAACAAATACGCTGCCATGAACATCGTGACCTGGTAGGCAAGACTGCCCGGATCCACAGGCTCACCACCGCGCATAGCGATGAACGGGATCGTGAAAATAAATAACACGGCCGCGACCAGTAGCGTGTCGTACAAGATCGCCGCGATTCGACGTAGCAGTCCGGTGTTTTGCATTCTTACAGGCCCGCCATGAATTTGACTCTGTACCAATGTTTCGAATTCATGATGCCTCGTTCTCTCGATGTATTTTCGCCTGGCGGCCGTAGTCGCGACCGAGCCACAAGGATATGGATGCCCAAAGCGCTGCAAACGGCAGCATGACAACGGAGATCGCGGCGATGCCCATGCCGATTGCGCCCAAGCCCTTTAACGCCAGTCCCGCAATGACGTCGCCGCTGCGGTACACGGCCGTGTCGATGAAATTCTTGGTCTTGTATTTTTCTTCCGGTGTGACGACCGAGTACAACATGTCCGATGTCGGCTTGCTGAAGCCGAAGCCGAGCGCACGGCGCAAGACAGTGAATATCGTAACGACGCCAAGGACAGGATCAACCGCGAGTATGATAAATCCGATGATCGACGCGAGGGGCATCAGCGATAATGAAACACCGATCCCGAATCGATGCACGACGCGTTTGACGAGCAACAGCTGCAGGACCAGCGCCAGCGCGTTGGTCGCATTGTTAACGTTAGCGAAGAATCTTATTCTATCGCCAACATTTGGTATGTCTTGCTCGACCAGTTGTGCCATCAGGATGTACAAAGCCGTACCCAATAGGCTGGCGATCATCAATGAGACCGCGATGCCGGTGAAGTATCGAGACGCGAAGACGTGCGTGATGCCGGCGAACTGGTTACCGCCAAGCGGTTTCGGGCTTGCGGCGCTCGTACTGAGGTCCTGGGAAGAATCTTTTTCGATCCACGATCGCAGTCGAGTGATGCAAAGAATCGCGATCATCAGCAGGACGGCGGCGATCGGGAACAGATTTTGGAATCCAATGTATGTTTCCAGCGAACTCGTCGCTCCGCCGCCGGCGAGGGCGCCGATACTGCCACCGGCCGTGATCACGCCGAACAGACGACGACCTTGTTCGCGCGTGTAGATATCCGCCATGAAGCTCCAGAAGACGGAGACGACGAACAGGTTGAACACGCTGAGCCAGACAAAGAACACACGGCCGAGCCAGATGTGGTCAACCTCGCGATCGACCGTGAACGAAAAAATGCCCCAGAAAATGATGATGTTGGAGATGAAGAACAGATAGACCCAGGGCAGGAACTGGCGCCGCGGATATCGTGAGGCGACCCAGCCGAATATCGGCGTCACAGTCAGCATGACGACCAAGGTACCCGTGAACAGCCACAGGATCGTATCGGGGCCGCTGCCGACGGCCATGGTATCGCGTACGGGGCGCAGAATGTAATAGGAGGAGAGTACGCAGAAGAAATAGGCGAACGACCAGGCGACCGCCATGTACTCCTGTTTTTCGAGGCTCAGGATCTCGCCCAAAACCTTGTCGGAAAATTTCGTAAGAAGGCGGTTTAAGCGGCTAGCTGGCATAATGATCGCAATAATAACGACGCGGCGGCAAAAGTCACCGCTAACTCAGGAGATAGCCAATGGAATTAGTTGCGATAATTACAATACTGGCCTTGTTGCAGTTTGTTTTCTTCGGAATTCAAGTTGGAAAAATGCGCGGCAAGCACGGCGTAAAAGCACCGGATATTATCGGCGATCCTGAGTTCATGCGCATGTTTCGTATTCACCAGAATACGCTGGAGCAGTTGATTGTTTTCATTCCGGCACTGTGGATTTTCTCGCATTATTTCGACCCGAAGTGGGGTACCGCGATCGGCCTCATCTATATCGCCAGCCGTTTTGTCTATTTCCAGGGTTATCTGAAAGACCCGAGCGCTCGCGGGAAAGGATTCGGGCTTGGTTTCGCAACACTGATGGTGTTGACGCTTGGCAGCATCGTCGGCGCTGTGATGAAAATGCTTGCTTAGCCAGCCATGCTAAAAGCAATTTCAGCGTTTCTCTTGCTGGTGTGCGCACCGGCTCTGCTCGCAACTGCGGCGGATTTGGACGAAATCTCCAATTTCCGGGTGTACTCGCCGCAATTCGCGAGTGCCGGGCAACCAACTGCCAGGCAACTGAAGCTGGTGCGCGATGCGGGATACGGACGTGTCATTTATCTCGCGTTTACTAATGACCACACCGCCATCGACGATGAAGATGGAACCGTTAAAAAACTCGGTATGGACTACGCCCACATCCCGGTCGACTTTGACGATCCCACGAGCAGCGACTTCTATGCATTCGTGGGCGTCATGCGCACGGGTCCGCCGCAGAAAACGCTATTGCACTGTCAGGTCAATTTCCGGGCGTCCACGTTTAGCTTTTTGTATCGAACCATCTATGAGGGTGTCGACGTTGCGGACGCGAAAGAGGATCTCGACTCGGTTTGGCAGCCGAACAGCACCTGGCAAGCGTTCATCTTCGAAGTGCTCGAGGACTTCCATATTGATCCGCAGTGCGATGTCTGCGACTGGGCGCCTGACGAGGACTAGTCTATCCGGATAAAAAACTACGGAAACATGTAGGTCTCAAACTGAAACTCGCCCTCGAGGACGCCGACCAGGTACAGCTTGCCGTCTTCATGAGCGCCGCTCATGGCCCAGGGCGGCAGGTCGTTGGCAACGGTTTTCCAGTTGTCGCCGCTCTTCGCGATGAGTCTGGACGTGGGTGAGCCGGGCACGAGCAGTAAGGAGTTTGTGCCGTCGACGGTCGTTATCGCGCGTGGCGGCCGGCGGGTGATCCATTCGCCTTGCTCTGCATCGCTAAATACTCGCCGTGCCATCGGCGCAGTGATCGATGACACCATGGCCAACATTTTGCCCGTCGATCCGTCATTCCACAGCACTTCCTGGCCCGCGACGATCGGTCCGGCCATCGGGCAGCCGCGCAATTCCCAGAGCGGGTTGCTTGCGGTTCGCGGCTCCGAAAACGCCCCGTTGGATGTGCCCGTAATCGTGGCCGGGTCGCGGAATCCATCGGCCGTGGTATTTCGAAACGTCATCGTCAGAAAATCGTTCTCAGCGCTTATGAATGTTCGGCAGCAACCGCAAATGGACGGAGTCTGATTTTCGGTCAGGTTTTTCTCCGCCACGCGGCCATCTGACACTTTGGCGTAATAAAGATCGGCCGGTTCTTCGGCGCCGGGCTCAGCAAAGCGGGAATCAATCCATATTGCGTGCAAGTCGCCGGAGGCGTCAAAACTGATCGCAGGGTAAGCGCGATACGCAGGTTTCCCGGCCTGATCCAGTCTTACGGCCGGCGCAAAACTCAATCCGCCGTCGCTACTGATGGCCGCCCGAATTTGCGCTCGTGCATCGGCCCATGCAATCGCAATGCTTGCGCCAGTGCCAACGGCGATCGATGCGCGCATGCCATCGTGCGCGTAGGACTCTACGGTGCCGGCTTCGTCATTGACGCGAACAGGCTGTCCGAATGTGCCGTCGCTGGTTCTCGCGGCGGCAAAAATATCGGAGCCTGATTCTGTGCGCTCGCGCCAGGTCATCAGCAATGTGCCATCTTTGAGGAATGTCACCTGCGGCTCAAAGACCGTGTTTGAGACCAAAGACTCCAGCCCGGCAGGAACACCGGAGACCAAAGGCTCCGTGTCACAGGCGCCGAGTGTGAGGGCTGACAGAAGCAATACAAAAGCGATTTTCAGGCGAAGCATCGAGAAATACCTGCGTTGATTCATAGCTGCTGCCGGAGTCTACGCTAATTGGGTGGTGGGTTCGGACTTGCGTCACCGGCGCCAGTCTTTGTGCTAGTTTGCCTGCATGAAAACCGCAGCCATCATCAGCAATCTGTCCATCCTGCTGTTGTTTGTCGTTGCGGCGTCGCTCAACGAGTACAGCGAGTCGCTTTATTACCTGAGCGTGCAGGAAGACGAGCTCCTGGAATGGGCTACGTTTTGGGGCTTTATGGTCGCCGCCGCGATCTATTTTTGCAGCGCCTATCGACAATTCAAAGCCGAGCAATTCAAATTCGGCCTGCAGATGCCCTGGTTCGTATTCGGCCTGGGCCTGTTTTGTTTCCTCGT
>SMUZ01021556.1_pt1 | contig 38563 bp, 40 predicted proteins | sample 2456421 | NCBI WGS metagenome assembly SMUZ01 (sample SAMN11095932, study PRJNA526329) | marine sediment metagenome | biome: Marine sediment; feature: Surficial sediment; material: Deep marine sediment; isolation source: Hadal surficial sediment | place: Pacific Ocean | collected 2014-11 | depth... | reverse complement strand
TGAATCTTGAAATTCGGATAAAATATCTTCAGCATCTTTAGTCTTTTTGGAGGCACTCAATTTAATTTTCCTTTGATAATAAAACTTGATTTCCTTTTATTTAATTTTTGATATCTTTACGTTGGATGTATTCTTCGAAAATTTTTTCCACTTCTTCATCATTTGTACTGTTTTTAATTTGATTTACCAGATCTTCTTCTTCGATCTCATAACAATTTAGAAAATCTTGTGAGTCTTTGTACACTAGGAGAACTTTATTTTTAAAAATGCAGTGATATAGATGCTCTTTTTCCATATGTTCAGGTTTGATTTTTATTCCATCTTGGTTAGAAGTTAATGGATAATCCACAAAATTATTGAAATTTAAGAGTATTTAGATGAATAACATAGTGGTTTGAGCAAAAAAAATAATTTCGTATTCGATCAGGTCTAAACCACTACGGTATTTAGATGAATACGTAATACAGTAATAATCAAACAAAGTATTCCAATTATTGGAAACTAGAATAGTTTTCCACATAGACTTTGATTACTTTTATGCTCAGTGTGAGGAGATCAGAAATCCAGATTTACAATCAAAGCCTGTTTGTGTATGTGTTTTTTCAGATAGAGGAGGAGATAGTGGAGCTATTGCAACTGCAAATTATACTGCAAGAAAGTTTGGAGTCAAATCAGGTCTTCCAATTAGTTTTGCGAAAAAAAGACTTGAGGATCAAAAAGATGCCGTTTTTTTACCTGTGGATTTTGATTACTACATCAGCATATCCGAAAAAGCCATGGAGATTATGAAAAAAAATGCGGATGTTTTTGAGTATGTAGGAAAGGATGAAGCGTACTTGGACGTTACAAAAGAGGTAAATTACAACTGGAAACAAGCTGAAAATTTAGCCATGAAAATAAAAAAGGAAATTAAAGAAAAATTGAATCTTACTTGCTCAGTCGGAATTTCACCAAATAAACTTATTTCAAAAATTGCCTCTGACTTCAAAAAACCTAATGGGTTAACAATTGTTTTACCAGAAAAAGTTGATGAATTTTTAGAACCATTAAAAATTAGAAATATTCCGGGTGTTGGCAAAAAAACAGAAGAAAGATTTTCTGAAATGAATTTTCAAACGGTTAAGAACCTAAAAGAATTAGATGTGTTCACTCTCAATAAAGAATTTGGAAGAAAAAATGGAACTTACATATTCAATGCAATCAGGGGCATAGACAATGAGCCAGTAAAGATAAGAGAACCCAATACACAGTATAGCAAAATCATTACGTTAAAAAAAGATTCGACAGAATTTAATTTTCTTTTAGAAAATTTTAAACAATTGTGTAATGAATTGCATCAAATTGTTTTTAATAAAAATAAAATGTTCAAATCTGTTGGAATACAACTAATACAATCAGATTTATCAAATAAAACAAAATCAAAAATGCTCAAAAACCCAACATTAAATTTGGAAGAATTACAAAAAAATGTAGAACAATTATTAAAAGATGCTTTGGAGGAACAAAAAATCCCCATTAGAAGAATTGGTGTGAAAGTATCTGAACTCTCAGAGGTGCGAGATCAAAGTAGTATCACAAGCTACTTTTGAGAAATACCTTCAGAATCTAACTTTTTGAGTCTCCTTGTTTCAATCAATATTACAATCAAAAGGAAAATGAAAAGCCATGGCAAGAACATTATTTCTCCTGCAACAGAATGAAATTCTTCCCATTGTTCGGCATCGGTGGTTACTTTTAGCGCATACCAAGATAAGGAAAATATCCTGATCATATTTACAATGATGGTGCCTATGATCCCTAGGATAAAGTAAATAGATTTTCTTCTTCTTGGAATATTCATTTTCAATAGAAATGCTCCCATTACAAGAGAAAAGATAATTACACTATGAACCCCTGCTGAAGGCCAAAATACCTGAAGAACCATTGTGCCATGATCACCTTTAAGAAACATGATGTTATCACGTCCAGTTGCAACTCCAAGATCAAAAACTCCTATCAGCCAAACATTTGCTTGAACAAGATATGGAACAACGTATTGTAGAGGACCAAGTGTATCGTAGGGAAAGAATGCATCAAGTGAAAGAATGATTGCGCTTCCTCCCAAAAAGATTGGTCCTGCGGGGGCAATTCGAATCCATCTTTTTCCAAAAAATATTGTCAGAGAGGCAATAACAAAAATTACCATTACAATAAAGTCCCACATCCATGTCCAAGAATAAATAAGTTGAACGTTATATTGTTCTGACGAACTTAAAATAAAATCTCGAAGTCCGTATTCTAGTCCAACAATATAAGCTATCGTAAGAATCGCCAATGGAACTACTGCCAGTAATCTTTTAGTAGGAATCATAATTTTGAGTCCTACTATTTCAGCAATGATAAATGCCAAGGCAAAAAGAAACCCACCTCTACCTTGATTCCAACTCAGGCTAAAACTATCAGGAAACATTGCGAGAGTAAATAAAATTGGACTTGAAATAATTGCAATTGCAATGTATAGATTTTTGTTTTGCACTATGCTTAAGCAAAAAATTGGCCAATAAATATCTCAAGCTTATTCTATTCTAAAATAGAGAATTTCTCAGGGCATTTAAGATGCTCATAATATGGAGGCGAAGGTATGTCTTCTACAAAAAACAAGGTTATTGCATATTTTTCAGACTTTAAAATTATTTTATTACACTTATTGCAAAGGGTATCTTCCATGAAGATATGAGGGCAAAATTCTACTTTACAAGGTGGACGTAATTTTATGAAATTACTTTAAAAGAAATCAGAAATAGTTTTTTGCCTCATTAATTTTCCAATATCTGCATGCGAAAGCCATTCAGATTTACTGACGCTCATCATTTTTGAGGCTAAACTAATTGCATGACCAAAGTTGTCAGCAATGAAAGGTTTTTTCTTCATCGCTGCCCTTATCCCTTCTCTTACTTGCCATACACCCACAGGAATAGCATATTCGGGCCTAATTTCCCTTAAAATTATTGCTCCTGATTGAATTTTATTTTTTGAAAGATATTCAACTATTGCTAATTTTGCAGCAAAGTATGCCCCGGCAATAGCAGGAGGATGATCAAGTCCTCGTGCGTCTTCATGATCAGAACCGAAGCCCAAAATCCTGTTGGAATACCAGGCTTCAATCATTTCGTAAATCCATCTGTGTGGAAATAAAACAACAGAAAAAAGATTTCCTAAATGTTCATAGGAAAAAACCTTACACGAGTCTATCAAACTGTAATCAAGTATTTCCTCGGTTAAGGATTTTGAAATAATGTCATCAGTTGCAGTAATACTCCATTTAGTTGGGACGAGTTTTCTTTCTTTTCCTAACATACCAATACTAAGACACTTTTGAATTCTAGAAACATCAATGCCAGTATTATACAAACTCAAAATGGCATCCTTTGACTTTAAATCCTTATCATAGAAAATTTTTTCAATAGATTTAGTGGAAGAAGAGCTAGAAAATTTTGCTGATTTAATCTCCCCAATTGGTCCAAAGGGTGCACTTTCGCCATCAAGGGAGATATTTGATACAGATTTGTGAAATTCTAAATCAGAATCAATTGGTGTGGATGACATTGCGACCTCTTGCAAATTTTCTATGTATCTTCCCTCAGTTACATTCACAGAAATTTTTTGAATCCCACGAACTAGATTTAATCGAAAATTAACTATCTCTTCTAAAGATTTTCCAGCCCATTTTTCAGGACTGTCAAGTAAACTTGTGTCTCCATGGATTGGAGGAACCATCGGACCTACACTTACCTTTGGATAATTATATGAACCTACAAAAATCGATGGTGGGCTGGTTCCACTAATAGAATCAGAGGAAAACAAATTCCCATATTTTGATAAATTTTCATGCCATTTTGCCAAAATAGATCTTCGAATATCTTGAGAGTTAGAAGACACCAAATTTTATGCGTAAATTTGTGCTATTAACTTGACTATTTTGAAAAATTTACCAAAAGCGGCTAATGTTTAAGGATCAACTTCTCATCAGATTTATGACAATTAAGAGAATTGTTTCGTTTTTGCCCAGCGCAACTGAATTAATTTACGAACTAGGAGATCAAGAATTGCTTTATGGAGTTACACATGAATGCAAGTATCCAAAAGATGCACAGACAAAACCTCAAGTGATTAGCTCTGTGATAAATTCTGAAAAATTATCCAGTGATGAAATTAACACCCAGTCTTCCCAATTACTAAAGGAAGGAAAAGATATTTTTATTTTAAATGAAACAAATTTGAAAAAAGCAAACCCTGACTTGATAATAACTCAAGAAACATGTGAGGTATGTGCAGCAAACACCAATCAAGTAAACAAAGCTATTCATATTTTAGACAAAAAACCCATAATTTATTCAATGGATCCACACAACTTTGAGGAAATATTAACTTCCGTAACTGAAATTGGAGAAATTCTTGGAAAAAACAAGAGATCTAAAGAAATTAGAACAGAACTTGAGGAGAAAATTTCACACATAAAGAAAGTGTCAAATTCAAGAAAAACAAAAGTTCTTGCAATAGAGTGGATTGAACCTTTTTTCACAGCAGGTCATTGGGTTCCAGAAATGATTGAATTTGCAGGTGGAATAAACATGATTAGTAAAATAGGTGAACATTCTAGAAAAATGACCTTTTATGAAATATCGAAATCAGATCCTGAAATAATCATTCTGATGCCATGTGGCTTTAATACCGAGCGAACAGTTAAGGAATATAATAAAATACTAAAAAATAATTCAGATTGGATCAAATTAAGAGCTGTCAAAAATAAAAAAATTTTTGCAGTTGATGCTAACTCTTTTTTCAGTAAACCAAGCATTCGAACCATCACAGGATTGGAAATACTAGCAAAAATTATTCAACCTGAAAATTTTGTAAATCTTAATGTTCCAAGTAATTCATTTTATAATGTAATTGAGCCTATTCTGGCTTGAGTTTGCATTCTACTCTTAACGATTTTACTGTGGTAAAGTAAATAATTGCCAATAAGGCAATGGCGATAATTCTAATTGGAATTTCATAGTTAGTAAGAAATGCCAAAGATGTTGCACCAACACTTCCAAAAGTAGAGATGATTGCAAAGCCGATAGGGCCACAACTACAGGCTCCTGCTGCCGCTCCAATAAAAGACCCAAATATGCTTCCACCAATTTTACCTTTTGAATTTTTCAAGATATTAATTCTGTAAATATTCATAGGAAGAACTAAAGCAGACAGTGCCGATAAAATAATAATTAGCGAAAAACCCAATTCTGTTCCTTTTGGAATTTGTCCTACAAAATAGGGTTCAAGAAAAATAAACTCAGATAAAATAAGTAGTACGAATAACATAGGAAGGAAAATTCCTATCGCTAATAGAGAATATCTAAAATTTGAGAATACAATCTTTAGAGTTTTAATCATATCATATTATCCATAATTTTTTTAAATGTGCTGTAGGGTTGTGCACCATCAAATTGTTCTTGTTGATTATCAGGGCCAACAATGATAAAGGTTGGAGTAGCTCGTGCACCATGTTTTTTTGCTACAGACACATTGTATTGTACTCTTTTAGTATATTTACCAGAATCAAGACAACTCTCAAATAAATCCATATCAAGGCCTAAGCTAAAGGCAAATGCCTTTAATCTTTCAGAACTTGCCCAGCCATTATCAATTTGGGATTCTTGAGAAGTGTACAACAAATCATGATATTCCCAATACAGTCCTTGGTCTTCAGCACAATATGATGCTTGAGCTGCAGTTGGAGAATCACGACCCAAGACAGCCAAGTCAACAAAAACAAGATTAGCTTTACCTGTTGCAATGTAATTTTCATAAATCGCAGGTTTTTCTTTATGAAACCAATTGTAACATGAACTGCATTGATAATCTCCAAATTCCACAATGGTTATTGGAGCATCGGGATCTCCTAAAATTGGAGAGCCCATTGCAGTTGAAACATCTCCATGAGTTCTCCCCATATCCAAGTTTACAGTTTCGCTAGGGGTGGAGGAGTATGATGCAATAATGCCAATAGCAATAATGGCAGCAATGGCACCAATAATAATGCCTTTAGTGTTCATATCACAAATCGCTGAAATTTGGTTAAAAAACTTATTCCAAATTGCTGTGAGATTTGCGTCTAAACAGGTTCACAAATTTTGCAATTGCCGTGTCGATTGGACATGCCTCACAGGTGACATTTGAATAATGTGTATCAAAATGTCTTTCGAATTTTTCTCTAGATTCAAAAATAAGATCACACTTACTGCAATAAACTTTAGTAACGTTATACTTTTTTGATTTTTCCATAATTGTTTCTTGTATTTAGTCCTTATAAAGATCCTGTTGAGATTCATTACTTGAAATAAAATTTGGATAAACTCATTATAGGTTTTTTCGTTACTTCTTTTGAAATTTTATGGTTTTGTAGAACCAAGAATTATGTAAAACCAAAAACATGTGACTTTTAATTTATGATCTATGTGAAAATGAATCATAACCAATAGAAATTAAAACATAACTTCTAAACTTTGCTTGCATTTAATTTTATCAAAGAATATCAAAAAGTTTTTCGAAATTTTGACTTTTCCATTCAATTATATCTTCAAGAGATAAAAAGAAAGATAATTTTTATAATGATTTTGAAGAGATTACAAATAGTGAAGTTTCACATGGGCGTTGTGTTCTACTTCAAATCTTGTCATAAACCCACAATGAGTACAGGAAAACATCTGAGGTCGTGGAACAGGGTCACGTTCAATTTTCTTACCTGAAATAGATCTTATACTAATTGTGTCTTTGGTTGAAATTACGGCAAAATTTTTACCCTCTCCTATCGAATCCAAAAATTCTTTGATGGAATTTATTACCAAGTTTTTATCTAATATTTCATCGTCATCTATTGTAGATAAAATGAATTCATGGTTTTTTAGGGTAGGAATCGCGGCAACTTGGTCGGAGACATAGACTACAAGTTCACTTTTGATGGATTCGACATCCCTACAATCAATAGTAATCATGAAATTTTTAACGTGTAATTCATATTTTAGTTTAACAAAAATTTGAAAATGATTATTATGTATTGAATTTATTTCATTTTTTGTACATGGAAAACTCTGAAACATTTGGAATTGAAAAAGGCCATGGGGAAGAAGTTGTCGCCTGGTTAAATGAACAATCCAAGAATACGAAATTTGAAGCACGATTATACGGATATTCTATTTCTACACAGAATTTTGGGGAATTTGAAATGTTTTCGTGGATAGGAAAAGTGCAAGTTGCTAGAAAATTAATAATAAAGGCAAGTAAGCGATTTAAAATTAAAGTTATTGAGGGAGGATACAAACCTAAGGAAAAACTTTTCCAAATGAAAAAACATGACTATGGCAAAGTTCACAAAGGAGATAAAACTATCGGGCAGTTAGAATTTGAAATATCAAGATTTGGAAACGGCCAATGGGAAATAAAAAATGAAGAAAGAAATTAAAGGTAACAATTAAAAAGTTCAAGGAGTAAAAGTAAATGCAAAAAATAGGGCTTGTGGGAACTGGCATACTTGGAAATGCCGTTGGGCTACATTTGTTAGAATCGGGATATCAATTAACAGCATACAATAGAACAACGGAGAAAACAAATGAGCTAAAAAAGAAAGGAGCTCAAATTGTGAGGACGCCAAAAGAAGTTGCCCAAAATTCGGAAGTAGTAATTACGGTAGTAAAAGATGCAAGTGCAGTAAAACAAGTTTCCTTTGAAAAAGATGGAATAATTCATGGTCGTCATAAAGATCTAGTTGTATGTGATATGAGTACAATTAATCCTCTGGAATCAAAAAATATTTCAGAAAAATTTTTTGAGAATGATATTGTTATGTTAGATACGCCCGTAATGGGAGTTCCAAATGTGGCAATAACTGGAGATTTGGTAATGATGGCCGCAGGTAACAAGAACACATTCAATAAATGCAAAGGGGTTTTTGATACCATTGCCAACAAAGTTTTCTTTTTGGGGGAAAATGGAACTGCACATGGGGTAAAACTGGCGATGAACCTCCAGATTACAATGTTGGCTCTTGCTTTATCTGAAGGAATTACATTATCAAGAGCTGTAAACGTAGATCCAAAGATTTTCCTTGAAATATTAAATTCAACTTATTTTAAAACTGGAATGAGTGAAAATAAAGGATACAAGATGATTCAAGACAAATTTGATGCAACATTTACCCTCGAAAATCTGGAAAAAGACATCAATACCATTTTGGATACCTCAAAGTCATTAGAATTAGAACTCCCCATGACAAAAAAAGCCAAGGAAGTTTATGGAAATGCCGTAAAAGATGGATTTGGTAATTTGGACTATACAGGAATATTGGCATACCTAAAAAAACTAAATGAAAAGAGCTGATCTCTTTATTGTATTCTTATGACTACGACATACCACAAATTCTATAAGCTACAACAATAAAATTGCCATATGAGATTAAAGGATAAGGTATCAATTGTAACCGGAGCATCAAGCGATATCGGAAAAGAAATATCAAAACGTTTTGTTGAAGAGGGTTCCAAGGTTATTTTAATAGCGCGAGATCTCGAAAAATTAGAAAAAACAAGAAAAGAGATCGGAAAGGAAGAATTAACCGTTTCAATGTCATGTGATTTGACTGATGAATCTCAAGTATTTCAGACAATAACTCAGATTGTTGATACATATGGAAAGATAGACATCCTTGTAAATAATGCAGGTGCAATAAATGACCCGGTTCATTTCCACGAGATGCAAGAATTGGATATCAAAAAATTAATTGACGTGAACCTTTTTGGAGTTTTTCACATGACAAAGGCAGTTCTAGCCAAAATGTCAGATGTCAAAAGTGGAGTAATAATTAACATTGGTTCTATATCTGGTGAAAGAGCAATTCCTAGAGTACATCTTGCAGCATATTCTTCTACCAAAGCAGCAATTTCTATGCTTACAAAAGCCATTGCAGTTGAATATGCAAGAAGAAATATCAGATGTAATAGTGTTAATCCAGGAATAATAAATTCAGGAATGATAAAACCATATCTTGATGACCCACAAGCAAGAAAGGTAATAGAAGAAAGAATTCCTCTCGTAAGAATAGGGGAACCGATTGATGTTGCAAATGCAGTATTGTTCTTAGCTTCAGATGAGGCAGATTGGATTACAGGCACGATTCTTAATGTAGATGGTGGAAAGTCAGCTTCAGAAGGATAATCCCTTTTGAAGCAAAGATTTTGCTAATAACTGTGCAACACGTAATGGTTCTGGAAAAGAACCTTGTAAAGTCAATTCATTTAGTAGATATTTTACCTCATGTAACGTACAGCCCTCTTTTCTCACAAAAACGTCTGATGACGTATGTAATGTAATTTTTTCTCGGATTCCAAGTTTTTGATAATTTTTAATTTTGGATTCATATGAATCTGGAAAATGATGTTTGATTGAATCTTCAATTCCCTCTGAATCGTGATAAGTCACTCCAATTATTGGGATTTTTAATGACTCGTGAATTTTTTTAATGTCAATAATATTATACATAGAAATTATCAAACCAGAAATTAAGACATAACTGATATCAGGTCGTTTTAAATCCTCATACATTTGAAGAATGACTTCTGTAGCATCGTCAGCATCCAGAGTTGTGCTTCCAAAGACAAATCCATCAATTACAAAATCTCTTCTCATTACTATCCCGGACAAAATAGATTTTCTGGAATTTTGTCGAAAGCTTTCAGCTATTGCAAGTCCACGTAAACCTTTTTTTTCAAGATGTAGAGGTCTCATTTTTGTTTCTCCTAAGATAAGCCTTATAGCTAAACCCAACAACCCCAATCATTATTACAGTAATTACAGACCACAAAGCAAATGAAATGACGTTGGATTCCTCCATTAGAATAATGAAAATAAATTAAACATCTAAAGTTTCGGTTTCTGAAACTTCGTCTAATTACAAATAGTCCTATCAATGTACCAACAGGCAAAAGATTTAATCAATTTCTGAAACATCTAAATAGATTTGATACCAATAGTTTTTGTGCCTGAAATAATATGTGAAGATTGTGGAAAGCGTCTATTCCACGAAAATGAAGACACTTTGAAGATAGAAGAGGCAATCCACAAAAAGTTCTGCAGAAAAAAGGAGGGAAAAACTCAAAGTTACATGCATCGAGATGCATCAGACACGACCACATTTGATATAGAAAGACAATACGATCTTGGTGGTAATCCAATCCTAAAAAAATAGAATTTTAGCACTACAAAAAATACCTCAAAATTATATTCTGGAGAAATAAAGAAAGAAGAGTTGAATAAAGAGTTTCATTATGATATTGTTGTCGTCGGGGCAGGACCTGCAGGATCTTCAGCAGCATATGAGGCCTCTAAAAACGGAGCCAAGGTTGCAATATTAGAAAAAGAAGAATCTGTGGCTGAAACTGTTAGGACCAGTGGGGTAACATGGATAAAAAATATTAAAGAATTCCAAATACCTGATGATTGCTATAATCCTATCAAAAATTATTCCTTTTGTTCTCCAAATAACGAGGTGACCATAAGTGACTCTACCCCCCAAGCTGCAGTTTTGGATGTAAGGAAAACATTTCGATGGTTGGCACAACAAGCAGAGAACCAAGGAGCAGACATTTTCGTAAAAACCAACGTTAAAGATGTTATAAAAAACCAAAATGGAGACATTATAGGAGTACGTGCCAATAATACTGAAGGTGACGTATCATTTTTTGGCAAGATAATAATTGATTCTAGTGGATTTGGATCAGTTGTCTGCAAATCAATGGGCTTTGTTACCCAATGGAAAAGATTTGGAGCTGGTGCAGAATACGAAGTAAAGGCAGAGAACGTAGATCCTGAAACATGGTGGTTGATGGTAGGTCAAAAGTACTCTCCTGCCGGATATGCGTGGATTTTTCCGATAGGTAAAGACAAAGTTAGAATTGGCGTAGGCATTGGAAAGCCTGAATCATCAATTGATCCCACAGAGCGATTAAAAGAATTGATGGAGTCAAAACCAGGGCCAATTGGCAGACTGGGCAAAATTACGCCAATTGAATTTCATTACGGCTTGATTCCAAATGATGGTTTGTCGCGAAAGACTGTTTACAATAATTTGATTTTAGTAGGAGATTCTGCAGGACAAGCAAATCCGTTGGTATTAGAAGGAATACGATACGCCATAAAATTTGGCAGGGTGGCAGGAAGGGTAGCAGCTAAGGCTTTAAAATCAGGAAAGACTGATGAATCAGCCTTATTACCCTATGAAAAGAATTGGCGAAAAGAAATAGAATCTAAAATAAAAGCCGCAAGAAAAGTGCAGGACAGATGGGTTGGTCTTTCAGATGAAGAATGGGATAAAGAACTAGATATCATCAAAGAGTTAACAGCAGAAGAATTTTTAAATTTTATAAAGGCAGACTTTGGATTGTCAAATATGCTAAAACTTGCCACTCACCATCCAAAGTTGGCAGTAAGACAACTTTTTGGATTAGTAAAGGGAATAAGAAAATAAGTTAACATCGATTAACTGTACGGCATCAAACTAATTTCACAAAACTTGAACCCGATTTCTTAAGAAAAATTTTGGAAAAATGACTCTAGTCAGTTTATCATCATAAACTTGAATAACCAAACTTACAAAGTGCTAATTATCGTACATTAAAGAAATCATTTACAATTACATCATGATATTGCAATTGAGCAACATATACTCCTGGTTCAAAGGGAGTCTGTACCAGTATGTTGAACCTGCCTGAAGAGTCATCCTTTAGGGCAATTGACTCTACCAAATTTCCTTGCTGATCAAAGATATCCACAAACAAGTCTTCTCTGAATGCAAGTGATTTCTGGACAGCACCAGATAGAACAAGATTGCCATCATATTGCGCCTCTATGATTGCATAGTGAGAACGAATTGGAAGATATCTTTCGATTAATCTTTTCAACTCTTCTAATTTTTCACCGATATTTTCTTTATCTCTATTTGCGAAACCGAGTTTAATATCGCCAATAACTTTTGAAAATCTTGACCCGCTGTCATAATACTCACCCCCAAAATTCTCAATGAATGTTTGCAGTTCCTCAAATTCTCTTGCAAGTTCAACGATGTCATAATCAGATTCTGTAAAAACAGCCTCAAATTTATCTTCGACATTTATTATCTGAGTTGCTTTAAAATCTTCATATTGCAAAGTTACAAAATACAGCCCAGGATCAGCTGGTGCTATCCATTGTGTAAAGAAATCACCATGCTTAGTGGCAGAGAATTTTAATTTGCTATGCGTACTTGCGTCCATATTGTAAATTGTAACAAAAATATTTTCTCGCCTGTCAAATTGGTCCTTGTCAACTGCGCCTCGAATAACCCATATTTCTCTTTCTAAATCATATGAAATATTATAGATAATTTTCTTGTTTGTTGCGACTAGATTTTCGCTGAGATATTGTCCAATTTCTAAAAGTTTTGTCTCGACATCTACAAAATTACCAATTTCAACAAGTTCATACGCTTCGGAAGTCAGCTCATTATACTCTTCCGTAAACTGGGCAAAACCAGAAGTTGATGAGGAATCGCTAATTACGGCCGAAGAAAAAGGATTAAAATTAGAAACGGCAATTGAATAAGCATCTAGTTTTTTTCTATATTCAATACGCTTCAACTCATCTAGATTGTAGCCATCTGGAGAACCATAGGGATCCTCCTCATAAGCATAGGAAACTTGCCTCCATTCAGAAAACAAATCACGGACCATGTTATCTGCTGCATCAATATCATTTCTTATTACAAGATCTCTTACATCGTCAATTTTTTCATTAAATGTTTCTGAAAATTCTATGAAACCTGGAAGGAACCTGTTTTTTATCATTTTTAATTCAACTAGGTTTTCTAGAGACTTTGCTCTTTGAAGCACATTTCCTGCACGTGCCTTTATTGCGTCTTCATCTCTTTTATCAAGGTCTGACTTTATCTTTGGAGCAATCTCGCTGACCCAAACCAATAAGACTTCAATCCTGTCAATTCTTGTAATAGACGGTTTGCCAGATGCCATTTGTTCTGCTGTGTCAAGAATTTTTAGAGCACTGTCAATTAAGTAAAGATTGTTGTAGTCAGCTTGGAGTTCTGCTTGTTCCTTCATTATTTGGTACTCAAATTTTAGAAGGACCACAGGATTTCTCTTTTCTCGCAGTTCAGTCATTGAGCGGTCAAACTCTGTGACAATTTCTAGAATTTCATCAACTGAGAATGCATTTTTTACTCTCTCTAGTAACCTTTCCCAATCCTCAGAAAGGCCACGGTCAACTCCAATATCTTTTGAGATTTCTACGGACTTGCTAATCCGTGATGAGATATCAATGGTTTGCCTCATCTTGTAAATATCTGATTCAGATTCAATGATATCATCAACAGACGAGGCTCTTTGTAGTTTGGATTTCATTGAATTCCAGTCAGGCATTAAGATGTTGGCAAGATCAGAGTTTTCAGTTGAATTTGAGGAGATGAACCTATCTACCTTATCTAGGTCACGCAGGATTATCGCTCCCTGATGAAGTTTTGCCGTATCTTCTTTATTTTCAAGTACTTCATCAATAGTTAATTTAGTTTCAAAAGAAATTTTTTCGTTTTTCCAATCAGTTATTATTATTTTGTAAATGTCACTTTGTTTTCTTGATATTATGTCTAGATATCTTGCCTTTGATAAAAGATCCACGAGCTCAGATAATTCTGTTGTGTAAAGTGGAGCAGTTCCCCTTGCAAAAATAAAACCAATTTCTTCCTTTACAGGCCTTGTCAAAATAGTATTAGATTTTTTCATCAGATTTAGCAAAGTTTCTTCAATCTCATCAAAAGTAAGAATCTTAACAGGAGTTTTTTGCGGATTTGCATTCTGCACTTCTACAAATGCATCCGATAAAATATCTAATCCATTTTTCTTATCACCAATTTCATAATAGAAAATAGATGAAAAGATTTCACTATCAATGGATTTTGCTACTTCAAAAGAGATTTCATCAGCTTCCAACATTGAAGCAACAGAATTCAATGATGAGGAGATGGCAAGTCGTATTAGTGGATTAATTTCAAAAATAAATGCCTCAGAGAAAAACTCGTTTGACAAATCAACATAGATTTTTTCTAATTCTTCTAGATCGTTATTTGAAACTGCAAGGTTCAATCGATTAAAGAAAGTTGTTCCCACACCAAATTCTTGATCAATCAAGTCAATTTTTTCAGAAACCAGGGTTTCAGCTAATTCTAATAATTCGTTGGGAGCGGGTTTAGTATATTGATTTGACGTGACTTGAAATTGTGTAGAGGTAGAATAATCACCATAAAATAACTTTATTTCATACTCTCCACTTAATCCACAAATTCTTCCCTCCAAGGGAATTACCTCAGTAATGAAAACACCGTTTGTAAGAGGAACAAGTTGTTGGATTTGACATAAATCACCTCGAGGATTAATAATTTGCATTATTAGAAATGAATTTCCAGAGGAATTTGCAACCTTGCCATAAATAAAAAGAGGCTCTCCAATGTCATACTCACCAAAATTATCTAAAATGGTGATTCTGCTAGATGTTTGTGCGTTAGCATATACAGGCATTAACAAAATTACAATAAAACAAATTACTAATGCCCTCTTCCTCATAGAGATCAAAAGATGCCTTAATAATACTTAAAATTTAAGAAGGTATGATACCCAAGATTTGTCTTATTTGTAAGGCATTAGGCTATTGTTGTAACCTGAAAATTCTTAATGATATTTTTTGGAAAATACTCTGATCTTTTTAAAGTGAGAATACATTCACTATGAAACTGTTCCGCAGTCTTTGTACCACAAGACTTACAAATCATACTGATTAATTTTTTACACTCTGCACATTGTGCAAAATCAATGAGAGATTCTCCACAGATTCTACAAGATTCGTCTGGCAATTTCTTTTCAATAACCCCATAAAAAATTTGGATATAAGCAAGACGTAGAACTCGTTCATCCTCAAGATTAGCCGAAGATTATAATGGAAAAGAAACAGACCAAAAGAATGGACCTAGTTAGAAAAACATTTGATGAATGGGCTCAAAATGGTAAAGCTGAATTAATGGAGCAAGAACATGGTAAAAATGTATCAAAGTTTTTAGAAAAAATTTCTTTTAAAAAACAATTTTCATTTTTAGATGTTGGATGTGGAAATGGTTGGGTAATTCGGAAAGTTTCTACAAACCCAAAATGTCGAAAAGCGGTAGGAATTGACAAAAGTAAAAGGATGATAATACAAGCTAAAAAAAATAAAAAAAATTCCAATGAAGAATATATTCACACAACTATTGAATCTTGGAAATACTCAGGCAAGTTTGATTTTATTTTTGCCATGGAGTCTATTTACTATGCTGACTCTATAGAAGTGGCTTTGAAACAAATATACAAATTATTAAAACATGGAGGACAGTTTTTCTGTGGGATTGATTTTTACCTGGAAAACAAGGCAACAACAAAATGGTCTAAATTGATGAAGGTACAAATGCACCTACATTCAAAACGCCAATGGAAACAATTTTTTGTTGATGCAGGATTTGAAACCAAGACAAAGCACATTAAAGATTTGAAAAGCAAAAAAAAATGGAAACGTGAATTTGGAACTTTGTTTATCATAGGAAAAAAATGAAAAAGAAATGTTCAAATTAAATAAAAAAAAATAGAAAACGTGTGAGCTGGAGCACGAAACGCTGCTACGGCAGAGGAAACTCCTCCCTCCATACAGGAAATGTGATCCGGAGATGGATAATCAGAGATGATTGGCAACGGAGCAGAAAATAATCCAACCTGGCGCACTGTGATGGCAAAACCTGAGATTTCCAGAGAAGGAATGAAAAAAGCCGACCCACATGGAGCAAGGCCAAACAGAACTGTAGGATCCTGTACCAAGTTCAGGTAGGCTGCAAAGCGAAATATCGTGAAAACAGAAGGAGGGTTACTCCCAGCACACACTAATTTTTTTAAAAATAAAAAATTAGATTGTAATTAGCTATCTTACTACAGTTGCCCGACGGTTTCTTTACAAACGTCGGTTGAACATGTACAATCTGCACTACAAATACAATGACCTTGCATTGCACAGTCACATGAATAATCAGGATCGCCACTATCTGCTTCGCATCCACAGGCTTGATCTAGCACGGTAGGGGTTGCTGTTTGTGGTGGAGGGCTTTGCTGTGGGGGGGCTTGTTGGGTAGTTTCTACATCATACAGGATTCTGGTCTTTTGATAATCACTATCATCTGTTAATTGGGCTTCTCCCCTGTTAGTGTGATAGCCACCAGATGCGAGGCTGGTGTCATACATAGTTAACCTGCTCGGATCAATTCCTGTTTGGGCCGTTTCTTGATTCTTGAGGGACCTGCTACTTTTTATAAAAAATCCAACTCCGCCGATAGCAGCCATAGCTGCCATTCCATAAACAATCGTCACGGGGAATTCACCTGTGGAGGTTGTTGCATATCCCGAAGGGGCAGTAGGAGTCACTCCTGCAATTTCTACGCCATCTAACAAATCTAATGCACCAAACCCAATTGTAGAAAGATTTGCTGCATCAGCTGATTGAACACTTCTAATTACATACTTTTGATCAGCATTAACTTCTGCTTCAAAAACTCTTTCAACTTGCCTTCCCTCTCTAAGACTACTCTCCCCCATTGTCCAATGAGATATGACAAAACCGGTTATTGATTCATCTAAACCAAAAGTACCGGCATCAACGTTGATTCCAGTTGGATCAAACAAAAAGTGCCAATTCGTCATTGGTTGTTCTAAGATATAGTTTGCATCTATCAGATTTTTTGACAAAATTTGTTCGGCTTCAGTTCCTGCTAGAATATTGTATACGGCAGGTTCCTTATCTCTAAGTAAAGAAATAGGATGGTTTATTTCCACGCCGTCAATTACAATGTCATTAGTAACAGTCAATCCTCTCCAACCCAAATCAATCAAAGTTTTAGATTGATCCTTTGAAATTATATAATTAATTAAGGTTCCTTCTAAAATCAATTTGTAATCTCTTGCGGCAGCTAGGTTTCTCCCTTTAAGATGAAAGTTATAAGTCACATCTAGATCTGAAATTATCACTTGACTTCCATCACTTTTAATTTTGGAGTTTAGAGCATTAATCAGATTTTGAACACCGGGATTTGTTGAATCTGCAGCTCCCGTGATAGTCCATTCTTGAGTACGTAATTCATCAAATATTTTTCCACCATTTGGATATTCAATAAACACGGTTTTAATGTAAGTTACTTTGAAGGTAGATTCATCACTATTAGGATCAATTCTAGCATTCATTTGAGCTGCCCATGCAGGTGAACTAGTACTAACTACAAGTAGGCTAACCAAGAAGATGGTTAAAATTATAGCCCTAAACACGGGTTAATTTCTTCGATCAAGAGTAATAAACTTATCCAAAAAAAATAGATCGGAATATTTTGAAAAAGTAATATTGAGTAATATTGACAGACATTATGGTTTTAGAAGAAATATGATGGTAGCTATATTAGCCGGTGGGACAGGTTCTGTTAAACTAGTTAGAGGGTTGGTATCCCAAGATATCAAAGTGAACGTAATCTCTAACGTCGGTGATAATTATTGGTTATACGGACTCTATGTTTGTCCAGATATTGATACTATAATTTACGGCCTAGCAGACATACTTGATCAAGAAAAAGGTTGGGGAATTAAAAAAGATACCTTCAACTTTTTGAGGCAGATGGAAATTTTGGGGGAGGAGACGTGGTTTAGAGTTGGAGACAGAGATGCTGCCACTCATTTGATTAGAACAAATATGCTCAAAAATGGAAAAAATTTGAGTGACATTACAAAATGGTTATGTGATAAGTTTGCAGTGAGTGCAAACATCATACCAGTTACTGATAACACTATAGAAACTAGAATTACGACGGACAAGGGAGAAATGCATCTACAGGAGTATTGGGTAAAACATCGAGGAAAGGATCCTGTTAAAGGTATACAGTATATTGGAGCAGAAAAAGCAAGGCCAAATCCAGAGGCAATTAATGCAATTCATGACGCAGATAGGGTAATACTTGCACCAGGAAATCCATTGACATCAATTGGTCCAATGCTTCAAATCAAAGGAATTAGAAAAGAACTTTCAAAAATGAAGAGAAAAGTAATTGCAGTAAGCCCATTGATTGGAGATAAAGCCATTACAGGTCCTGCCGCAAAATACATGGAGGCGGCAGGTATTGAAGCAAATGCGTATGGATTTGCAAAGATGTATTCAGATGTTTGTTCCAATATTGTTGTCGATTCAAAAGACAAGGCTTTGGTAAAGAAAATTCAAAATTTAGACATGAGGGGATATGACACAAAAATAATTATGAAAAATAAAATATCCGAAGACGCTTTAGCTAGTTTTATTTTAAAACAAATTCACGTAGTTTGAAAACCGCTGCAATAATACCAGTAAAAACTTTCTTACAAGCAAAGACAAGATTAGGAATATCATTAGAGCAAAAAGAAAAAATCTGTGAAATAATGTTAGAAGAAGTTCTCTATACATTATCAATTTCACCCCAAATCGATAAAATCATAATTGTTACAAAGGAAAAAAAGGCCTTAGACATCAGTAGAAAATTTGATGCAGTTCCAATTATTGATAATAAAGAATCTGGAGTAAACAATGCAGTTGCACTAGCTGATAAGTATCTTTTAGAAAATAGATTTGAAACTTCAATTGTTTTTCCTCAAGATATTCCATATATCAAAACACAAGATATTGATTTCATGTTAAAATTTAAAACCACCTCAGAATTTGCAATTATTGTTCCCTCAAGGAGATTCGATGGAACGAATGCCCTTGTACGAATGCCAGTAAATTTGATGAAAACACATTATGATGAAGATAGTTACAAAATTCATATGAGTACGGCCAAAGAAATTACTAGAGATGTATCCTTGGTGTTTGTAAAAAGAATTATGTTGGATGTAGATAATATGGAAGACCTAAAGTTCCTACTAAGTCAAAATGAAAAACCAGATGTTGCAAAAAAAATTCAGAATGTTTTAGAGTTAAAATAACCAATTATTGACATTTGCTCAAAAGAAGCTAATTTTAGCCAAAATTCATTCAAATTTTTATATAAAATTTAATAGTATTTTTTAATAGTATAAAAAATCCTCGCAGGAAAAGATTCTATGGGTTTAGCTGCTGCAGCACTGTACGTATCTTGTGTAACAAATGGTGAAAATAAAACTCAGAGAGAGGTGGCCGAGGCTGCAGGAGTGACTGATGTTACCATCAGAAACAGGTACCAAGGTCTAAAGATTGCGTTAAACCTTTAGTTTGGATTCTCTTTTAGAATAGAAAAAATTTACCAATAAAAGGCTAATTGACAACGCTCCGGATATCAAGAATATTATTTCCATTGTACTAACCAAAGGATGAGAAAATGCGTCTTCCATGGAAATCAAATTTATCTGTGAGATGAAATTCACATATGAAAATATAAAATAATTAGTTGCCCAATGAACAAGAATTGCTGAAATCAATCCATATCTAAAATATAACCATCCTAAAATTATTCCACTTGCAGTAGCCTGGGCAAATTTTCCCTCACTCCATGGCTCTCCAGAAATTATATGAGAGATGCCAAAAAATATAGCCACAACAACAATCAAAATTATTGCTCTTCTTGATTCGTAAATATGTAAATTATCTGATGGAGACCATAAGGATTTGAAAAAACTCTTAATCGAAGTTCTGTGAGAATATAACGCAACCAAAGGAAGGCCAATTAAGATTACTCTAAAGCCTATCTCTTCAGTAATAGGTGCCAGGCTAACATAAAAAAATTGGATTAGATCATTTTCAACAACAGGGGGAATTGTAGAAATCCCAAATCCTTCTTGAATAAAATTAATTATTGCAGATACAAATATCAAAATTGAAAACCCCATGGTGACGGCTACCATGTAGTTTGATTTTGCTTTTAGTTTACCCTTAGATAAAAGAGAAGACATGGTTTTAAAAAATCCGTCTTTTGGGCCAACCATTGCAACGGCAAAAAAAATAATGTACATAGACCATAAGACAATAAAGGCATCGCCAATTTCAATATCTATGGGAATTGAAAATTCAGTTCCTGCTACAGATATTTCAAATTGATTTAATGGGTATTCAAAATTAATGTCATCTCCTAGCTCACTATGATACATCACATATGCCCCTATAGGGAATGAAAGAACCATCATTCCAAATATTACCGATAATAATGCAGAATGAGGAATTCCAAAACTCTGAAGAATTTTATTTGGATTTTGCAATTTTGGTCTAATGAAGTTCAATACTTGACTCAGAAAACCCAAGACTGATCAAAGTCTCTTTTATTGTTTCTCGATGATCACCTTGCAAAAATATGTAACCCTCTTTGGCGGTTCCGCCACAAGCATACTTGTTCTTTAAATCTCTAGCAACACTTTCTAGATTATTTAATTTCGAATCCATGCCTTCAATCATAGTCCCTTTTTTCTTAAATCTTCTAGTTTCTAATCGAATTATGATTTTTGTATTGTCTTTTGCCAGCTCGCTACAAGCACATAGATCTTCAGGAAGGCCACAAGTATTACAAATTACTGCCATTCGTCCGAAAAAAGTTCCTTCTTCAGACTATTAAGCCTTCTTAGATGAAAAATTAGCTGTAAAAAACAATGGGATTTTTTAGACAGAATATTTAATGAAATTTGTGTCAAAAGACCTTACAAAAAAAGCAGTAGAAATGTTACTCCAAGGAGCCACTTTGTTAAGAGAACCGTGTCCTTATTGTTCAGGAGTTAGAGTAATGAGGGAAGGGCAAGCCTTGTGTGTTAGTTGCGGCAGGGAACCTGAAAAAAGAAACATTACTCAACAAGATAACAAGGGACTAAAGACAAGTTTGCTTGAAACATTAGAAAAAAAACTTGACGTGCTATCTAAGGAATTAGAACAAGAATCTGATCACGAAAGGCAGCAGGCCATACTAAAATCGATTAATTCCCTTATCGAGGCAGTGGATAAAATCAAAAGATGATAATAAAGTATTTATGTCAAAATTATGGTTTTGAGAATTAACTATGGCTGATAAAAAAGCTGCGCCGCTACCAGCATCAAGTGGAGGTTTGATGAGATTCTTTGAGGATGAGACCAAAGGATTCAAAATTGATCCAAAAATCATAGTTTGTATACCAATGAGTTTAATCGTTGTTTCATGGCTTATTGAAATATTCCTAGCACCGTGATCACCTAATGAAAAAATCTGAAGACGATGTTTCAAATATCCATAATAGGTTTTCCCTGACCCTAGTCAATCCGTCATCACAATATTTTTCTCTTGTAGTTTCTTTACTTGTCGCATCTGTGATTGCAGCAATAATTCACCTGTTGTACCTTGGAACTGATGAATTATGGTTTAGAATTCCAATAGTACTTGCAACCTTAGGGGTTGTTCAATTGATCGATACACAATTTACTAAAAGAAAAGAATACTCAAAATCACTTCATGCATCCCTTTTTGGAAATCTACTTTGGCTTTTAACATTGGTAATGGGAATAGCTGCAAGCATAGTGTTATCTAAGGAGTTATCACTGTTTTTCATTACCTTTGGGATGCTCCTATTTGCAAGTTTTAGAATAGCAATTTTCACTACAACATTAGGGGCAAATATCAAAAAAGCATGGGCCATTTGTCTTGTTCAACCACTTTCAATGTTTCTGGTATTAGTTCCAATGGACATGTGGATTCAAATGGTAATGGAACCAATGACCTTGGGATATGGGATATCCTTCATCATAATTGCAAGTGTTTGGGTGAAATTAACTGATAAAGCAGGTAGACCTGGAATGGAAAGCACTCACAGGACCATTCAAGCATATTTGGCATCGCAAAAAAATGATTTTTCCGAAGCTGAAGAATTAATGGAACAACGTTCAAGTAAAACTAAAATTGCTACTACCCAAATCAGGCTACATTCCCCTAACCATAAGACAGACTTTAGAATGGTTTTGCCAGAAATTCATCCAGGACCATATCATCCAGTAGGTGGAAGTAATATTCCATATTTGATTTACAAGAACCTTGATTCGTCAGCAATGGTTATGCATAGTATTTCTGATCATTCATTGAATCTACCCTCTAAAAACGAAGTGGAAATTTATTTAAAAAATCTAGACAACTGTGTGACCAAAGAAGAGGGGCTTACATGTACAGAGCCTGTGACTGTTCAAATTAACAAGGCCAGAGTACTCGGAATACTATTTGGAAATAATCCATTGTTGTTTTTATCACTGTCTCCTCATGGAATGGAAGATATTCCAAATTTTATGAAAAAAGATATTGAACAGTATGCAAAAAACAGAAATTACTCCAAACCGTTGATTGTTGATTCTCATAATGCAATGGGAAAAGAAATTTCAAAAGAAGATGCAGAAAATATGCTAAAGGCTGCAAAATCTTGTCTTGACACTTTAATTAGAAAAAACAGTTATCCCATAGAGTTTGGTTATGCAAACTCTGAGGATATGGATGTTTGGACTGAAGATTTGGGAATGGGAGGCCTAGGAATAATGTGTCTGAAAATCAATGACAAGAAATTCTTTTTAGGATGGGCAGATGCAAACAATATGGAAAATGGGGTTAGAGAAAAAATCGTTCAAAATTTTGCAGATAAAAACTATAATCTTTTAGAAATATGTACATCTGATACTCATTTTGCACGTGTAAAGCCAAGGAACAAAAACGGATACAATCAACTAGGATTGATGACAGCCGCCGACAAATTATCAAATTGGTTGTTAGAGATTGCAAAAAAGGCAGAGGATGGAATTGAAGTGGCAAAGTATGAGATTCTAGAGAATCAGACTGAAGTAAAAATAATGGGTCAAGAAATTTTTGAAGATTTTTCAAAAGCCCTAGACAATTCCCTAAGGATTACAAAGATGATCATGAGTGGTTGTGCTGTATTGTTTTTGACTAGTTTGTTTCTTTAGGTCTAATACTAGTAATTACCAGACCTAGCAGCAATCACACTGACCCAAGTTTTGGATTACAAAATTTACAATCAATTAGACATTTACAATGGACAATATTCACGAAACTGTTTTTTTGATTCTTCCATTATTAAATTATTTTAAGAAGGGATTTAGTTAGGGAATTTCTAAGTTTCCATAGTTTTCATTTCTTGGAGATTTCCATAAAATTCATCCACAAAAGATGAGAATTGAAAAATTGGAACTATTGGAACACGGTCAATAAAATCAATCTTATCTTGATATAAGGTAACAATTACAGGTACAGCAATAGCACCAGATGTTTTTGAGATATAGTGTTTTGTTCTTTCTATCTGATTTTTTACCGCTTCAGACAAGGCGGAGGTACTGTATCTTTTCCAATGCTTGCAATCAATTAGCATTGCTATCCCTAACCTTATCCCAATTACATCAATTTCCATTCGTGGTTTTGTAAGAATAAGATTTTTTATTATTGCAAAATTCTTGGCTTCTAAAATTTCTGCAGTTAATCCTTCGAAGTCCTTCCAGTTGAGTGCAATAACAACCTCATCAAGAGGCAAGCCACTTTTAATTAGCATTATTGCTGTCTTTAGTTTGTCGCCATCTTCAAAATAATATTTACCTTCTTGTCTTGACCCAATACCTTTTTTAAAAAATATCTCTAAAATTTTTTTTGATTCCTTAACATCAGTTTTAGTAATAACAGAAAAATCTTGAACAGAAATTCCCCCAGGAATGATTCCAGATAAGGTATTCAACATTTTTGTTGTAAATTTCAACTGTGTTTTCATTGGCTAATAAGACGATATAGGTTTTAGGAAATAACAAACCATGGTTATAATGAAATAAGTTTTATTAAGACTGTTTCAAATTATGAACATGAAATTACTGCTAGTGATCATACTAGCTTTTGCAATTACCGCTTTTGGCTTTAATGAGATTTTTGCAGAAAAAAATACTTATTTCGATTCTGTGAAATTTATTCAGTATTTAGATGAGAATACTGCTCTTGAAGAGGTTAGAAACGGGAATCTGGATATGTATTATTATAGAATTTCTGCAGATAGGCTAGAAAACTTGAAGGCCAGAGAAGGATTGGATGTTTTTGATTCCACAGGTGGGTCTTACAGCATATTGATAAATCCGGCAGAAGCTGAAAAATTCAATCCATTTTCCATCAAGGAGGTTAGGTTTGCGTTAAATTATCTTGTGGATAGAAAATTAATCGTAAATGAACTGATGGCAGGCTATGGGGCCCCAATGACATCATACTACAGTCCATTTGACCCAGAATACCTAACAATAATTGAACAATTAGAGGCATTCAATTTCAGATATAATCCAACCCTAGCTGAAGAAATAATTACCAAGAATCTTCAAGAACGAGGGGCTACCAAGGTTAATGATCAATGGCAAATTGATGGAGCCCCAATTGAAATTATATTTTTTATAAGAAGTGACGATCCAGTTAGAAAATCAATTGGAGAAATTCTAGCCTCAGAATTAAAAAGAATTGGATTTACTGTGAAAAAAGATTTTGGAGATTTGAATAAGGCATTTGTAGTTGTCTATGGTTCAAATCCAGCTGACCTAAAATGGAGTTTGTACACGGAGGGCTGGGGAAGATCTGCTTTTGTAAAATATGATTCTGTGGGCTTGGGTCAAATGTATTCACCATGGTTTTCAAATATGCCAGGATTTAATGTTCCTGATTATTGGAATTATCAAAATGACTACATTGACTCTTTAACTCAAAAGATCTATACTGGAGACTTTCAATCATCAAAAGAAAGGGAACAATTAATTCAACAAGCGGTTGTTGAGGGAATAAATGAATCAGTAAGAATTTTTTTGGCAAGTAAAATCGATCTATATGTTGTAAATCAAGGAACACATGGAATAATAAACGACTTTGGCGCCGGTGTTCCAAGTAGATTTACACCCATAAACGCACAAAGCGATAAAGATGAACTAGTTATTGGTGTAAAACAAATCTATCAAGGAGCTTGGAATCCGATAATGGGATTTAGTGATACTTATAGTAGACAAATTTGGGGAATCATATCAGATCCTGTAACCTTCAAACACCCCTTTACGGGAGAAACTTTTCCTGTTCGAGGAGATTGGAAAGTCGAAACCGCGGGTCCTGATGGGAAATTAGATCTTCCAGACGATGCAATAATTTGGGATCCGTATATTCAGGAATGGAAAAAGGTGCCTAAAGACGCCCAGGCGGTTAGCAAAGTCACATTTGACCTTAAATTCAGTAATTGGCATAACGGGCAAAGAATGGATATGAAGGATGTTTTACATTCATTGTACTTTACTATTGAATGGGGAACTCAGACAGATGAAAGTGACAAAACATTTGATTCTGAATTTACTCCACGTGCTGCACAAACAGTTCAGACATTAATTGGAGTAAAACCAATTGATGAAAATACAATTGAGGTGTATGTAGATTTTTGGCATTTTGATGAAGGAGAAATTGCTGAGTGGGGATCTTTGTGGAGCACAATGCCATGGGAAATATTTTCTGCCATAGAGCAAGCAGTAATTGATGGTAAAGTTTCAATTTCAAGGTCTGGTGCGACGAGTAAGAACATCAATTGGGTTTCTTTGATAATTCCAAATGATGCCGTTGTTATTAAGAGCTATCTAGATGAATTCAAAACAAAAAAATACATTCCTCCATCATTAAAAAAATTCGAACCACGTTTTGAATATTTTGATAATCGATATACCGCATCTTCGGAATGGATTGCAAGTAATAATCATGCCATAATCAGCAATGGACCTTACTACCTTAATGCATATTCACCGGAGTCAAGAACCATAAGTGTATCTGCATTTGATGATGAATCATATCCTTTCAAAGCAGGACATTGGTCGATCTTTGAAAATGCAGAATTTCCAAGAATAACAAAGGTTCAGATCCCAAATCTAATTCAAAAAGATCAAGAGTTTAATTTTAGTATTGAAACCTCCAAAACTGATTCAATTCTTTATTTCTTGAATAACGATAAAGGAGAACTAGTATCATCTGAAATAATTGATGTTGAAGAAAAACTAACCAGAATAAAAATTCCTCGAGAAATAACAAAAGAATTAGGGATGGGGGCTAATGATCTTAAGATATTTGCAATATCAGATTCTGTACTAAAACCTGATTTTTATTCTACTAGCTTCTTAGTTACTGGTTACCATAATCAATTGCCTGAAATTGCTCAAGATAGAATTCAATTAGAAGAGGGTGAAGAAGGAGTTCTATGGATTATCATACCAGTAATTGCAGTAATAATTGCAATTGTGCTTTATCTTAAAAAACTAAAACGAACTAAGTAGGAAGTCCATACTCTTTTAAAATATCCTCCAACTGTTCTTCGGATTCCATTTTAGAATATTCATCTAATAAATTTCGATTTAGCTCATAAAAGGTATGACCCCACTTAAATTTATCAAGCAAGGAAAGTGCATCTTGTTTAAAACCCAAAATGAATAATGATGCAGAAATCGCTTCAGCAGTTGTAAGCTTGTTTAATTTCGAATAATTTACGGGATTACCAGCTAGTAATGGCGGCAATTTTCTTTTAACTCCAATGAATTTTTTTGAAAAAGTCTGATCAACTAGATTCCATGAGCAATCAATTCCAACGATTGATTTTATAAGTGATTTGTCTTTTGGAAGTAGGATTTTTTCAGAAAAAGGATCCAATACAAGATTATTTTTATTCATGTGTCGGATATCGCTTGCAATTTTGAATTTTACCATTTTGGCTGCGGTGCATTTTTTTGGATCGTCTTGGCGGAATCGTATAACGTATAGTTTCAATAAAATCAGGTAGGGGGGAATTCTATTTGGATTTTACTCTAATGTAGAATAATTAATTTTATAATAAAGACGTGATACTTGATTGTCTTTTACTACTTGAATGCCCCAGACAGAATCAGGCAACAGATCTGTGGCGGATTCTGGTAAAATAGAGAATTTCTCTACGCGAGCATCAGGACCGCTATATCGGACCTTGAGTTTGAAACCATCCACTTCAACAAAATCATAAATTTCTCCTGGCTTTCTCGTTGAATCTCTAACAAGACAATTGTCTTCAGGACCAATTACACAGACTCCAGTTTCAGAGACAACTCTAAGATTAACATTTGGTTCTTCACCACGTGGTGATGCAATAAGCGAGCCTAATAGTACTCTTGGGCCTGCCTTAACACCATCAAAATCTTTTTGCATTATATTGATTGAAATACTGTCATCTGGAATACCGTTTACTTTTTCAATAATTGTCTGAGAGATTTTTTCCTCTGTAGAAGGGCTTACAACATCAAATAGAAGGGTTTTAGTTTCAAAATCGGCCTCAACTGTTACTTCATACGTTCCAACGCTTGACAGAGAATCAGGAATTGGAAATTGGTATGAAAAAGAACCATTTGGACTTGGTCGAAGGGTTGATACTGGACCCTCGTGGATTCCACAGATAAACGAACCGCAGGTAATTTCTGAACCAGTCTTCTTAAACACACTTACATTATAATCTTCAAGATAGATCAATTTGTTTGGTTTTCCAGTTACAAAGACCACATCACCTGGATGATATTGGGATTTATCAGATGAGATCAATAAAGTTACTGGCTCATCTAAGCCAAAGGTAAAGTCATTGGCTACTCCAAATGATTGGTCGGTTTGTTTTTTAAAGTATAATGCCTTTACTTTGTATTGACCTTCGCTGAAAATTGTTATAGGTAATTCAAAAAGACTCATGAAATTTCCACCTTGGTCTGGATAAACTGATGCTTGGTGAATTGGTTTGGTTGGTTGTTTTTCAGAAGTTATGGTAAGATGCACTCTTTCAGGAACTACTAATCCCTCATCTCCTTGTTCTCTAAGAATAACCGAGCCCAATACCTTTAGTGTTTCTCCGGCCCTGTAGATTGTTTTTTCAGTGTATACATTTATTGGTAATATTGAAAGACTGTCATTTGCAGGATCTGATGAGAGCTTAAAGAATAGGTCTTTTCCATATGTGTCTGTTGAGACATGAATTTTGTAAATTCCCAGATTCGTTGTTGATAAAGACCTGTCCTCTTCAGATTTTACAGTTTTCTGTTTTTCTGCAGAAGGAGTAATCCATGCCCAGGAGAACTGTTGGTTATCCACAGTGGCCCCGGCGTTTACCTTGCTACCATCGGGTTTTGTAAGAGAAATTGATACTGATGCGTCTCCTGTTGGTGGAAGCAAACCAGAAAGATAGACAGTTTCTCCAAAGCCGTACACTTCTTTATCCAAAGATACAGAAACACCATTCTCGATTTTTAGTGAATCAGTGATTGAGAACATTACAGAGTTTGAAACTTTGAGATATTTCGCCGTCACAAGGTATTGGCCTTCGTCAAAAATGTTTCTGTTAAGTTCAGTTGAAACCGAGTATCGTCCTGATGGTTCCGGTACAGCAGTAAAATCATACGAAACCACAGAGCCAGTAGTTGCTAATCTGCCTCCTCCCGTACCTCCGATAATGGTTAGAGCATTACCATCTTTGTCTTTGATTGATACATCTACTAAAGGAGTATAAGAAGTAGATTGGCTTAATTCATCTATAAAACCGCTAATTATTATTTTATCCCCGAAATCATAAACGGATTTATCCGTTGAAAGTGACAGAGGCTCTCTAGTTGTTACATAATTAGAGGGATCTTTTACTACAAAGATAGTCTTAATTGCCGTTCCTACTTCTTTTGAAACTTGGATTCTGTAATCACCTAATCTTGTATCTTTGTTTGGAATTTGAAAAGAATATTTGAATGAACTGTCACCTTCTAATCGTACAACAGTTAAAATCTTGAATGTAAAATCTCCACCACTAAAATCATGTACTCCAAGGGCAGTGTTTCTGGTCTGGACAATTTCCAAGTCTAAGGAACTTACCCAAAGATTATTTAATCTTCCAGTTATTGTGACAGTATCTCCCAAGCCATATACTTCCTTGTCAGTCCACAAAGAAAGGGGAACATCTTCTTTTACATCCTCAACTAAGTCAAATGAGGTTGATGTTATATCCAAATATTCACCAGTTAGTACATAGGTTCCATAAACAGGATTGATGGTGGTTAGAAAAAATGTTCCTGAAAACTCTCCATTAACAGGGTAAAGTGTTCCGGTTTCAATTATCTTTCCAGTAGGGTCTTTAAGTTCGTACTTTAATCCCTCGAATGGAATAATTTCAGATGTTATTCCAGTAAATGATGCCGTTTCTCCAGGTAGGTACTGAGACTTGTCAGTAACGATTGCAAAAATACTATCCTCAGGTATTTCCGGTACTATGATTTCGTCTCCAACTGAAAAGCTCGTCGATGATGTAGCTCCTGCATAGCTAACCGATACAATGTATACACCTGCGGTTGTTCCGAGAACAGGATGTAAACTTAGTGTGGTTTCAAAATTCAAGTTGAGATCCGGATAAAGTAAAACTTCAGAATAATGATTTCCTCCTTTAATGATAATATTGATGGATTCTGGTTTAAAATCTCCTTGCTGTACCTTAAAAACTTCTTCAGACACATGTCCTTTAAGAACTGCAGTTTCTCCAAACAAATAACTGGGTTTTAAAGAATTTATTGTTACAGAAACATCCTGAGTGTCTTCAGTTATTGGCACTTTTCCATTTGATGAACCGGCATTGGAAATTTCAAACTTCCAGTCATCGGCACTATCAAGATCATATCCGTCATAGATTCTCTGCCAAGAGGTAAAGTCATTTTTAATATCAGCTAATGGGGGTGTTGCATCAACCACAATTCCGTTTTCATTGCGAAGTTCAACTACTTCATTGGTATCAGTAAACCACACTGTTTTGTAAGAATATGTTAAGAATTGTCCTGCTTCAATTACAGTTCCAATGGGAATAGTAAATGTTTGTTTGAGAACTGTGGTGGATGCAATCTTCCAACCTCCAATATCTACATCCGAATCAGTTGGATTGTAAAGCTCAACCCATTCTGAGGGGGAGGCTGAATCATCACCTGGTGGATTAATTTCTACCTCGTTAATTACAACTTGATTTGCCAATGATGACTGAGCACTGACCGGAATGCCTATTGCTACTAAAACAAAAATGGAAAATAAAATGGTGATGTTTCTGATCATTGCTTTTTCCTATATGGAATAAACCAAAGGCCTCTTTTTAGAATTGAATAGAGGAAAAGTTGAGCTAGTTGTTAAAGTTGAACTCAGAAATCTGACTTTTTGAGTGTTTTTCATGCATAAATTGCAACTTTTTGGTATTTAGAGAGTGCGTATAATTGATCTAAAAGTCCAAAAGAAAAAAGTGGTTCTTTTACCCGACTAATACGCGTTTTTTGCTTGTTTTACGAGCTAACGCATAGACTTTTTTGCTTTTAATTTTGGTTTGTCAGTAACAAGACTCCTTCCTTTTTTTGTACCTTTCTTCTAGAAGTATTTCGAATCTTTCCTTTTCTTTGGAGTTTTTTTAATTTTTCAGAACTTAATTTTATGAATTTTTTTGTACCAGACGATTTTTTTTTTGAAGACATTAAGACGTTTTGTTGTTCATCCTTTTGTAGATGATTCAACTTTTTTTTAGGTGTTAGTCGTTTTAGATGTTGTCTTTTTTTTTAACCATTTTAATCTTATTTCTTTTGTTCCTGCTGTTCCCTAAAAATTATTTGTTTTCAGAATCACAATTTGGGCATTTTTTATCAATAATTTTAAAACCGCATTCCATGCAAATACCTTCCCCAACATCATTTTCAATCATACGTCTTTTTCTTATAACATAGACCTTTATTCCAAAAAATAACAATATTCCAATTATGATAGCAAAGATTACTGTGGTAAATGGAATGAGTCCTATCACAAAGAGCACAATTCCTACAATCAAAATTATATCGCGTTTCTCAAAATTCAATTAAATCAGAATTAATAAGAATTCATAAAAATGTGCCGAAGCTCAGAGCCATTAGGTTTATTTCATATCAAGTCATTACTCTAACTCTTCTTCATTGCTCGGCACTAAAATTACTACAATGTTTGATAATAAAATAATGATTGAAGTGGCGGGATCGGCGAGATTCGAACGCGCGATCTCTGCGTCCCAAACGCAGAATCATACCAAGCTAGACCACGATCCCGACGAATAATAAAAATCACCCAATTTAAGCCTGCCACGTAATCATTTTAAAGACAAGTCAAAGAACAAAAACCGATGCAGATAGAAGACTATGTCAAAGCTGGAAAAATTGCTTCAGAAGTAAGAGAGACGGTCAGAGTAAAGGATTGGATTGGCAAAACAGTTTATGAAATATGTGAAGAAGTAGAAAATGAAATTTTAAAAAAGGGTGCACAATGTGCGTTCCCGGTAAACACAAGCATCAACGAGATTGCAGCTCATTATACAGCTGAGCCAAATGATCCCATAACCATTACAGATTCTGATTTAGTAAAAATTGATCTAGGTGTACAAATTAATGGATTCATTGCAGATACTGCAGTAACTGTTTGTTATGATCCACAGTTTGATGGTCTCGTGCAAGCTGCTGAAGAATCTTTAGAGAAGGCAATGTCAATGGTAAAAGTGGGTGTCAAGGCCAGTGACATTGGAAGAGCGATTGAAGCCACAATCAAACAAAGGGGATTCAAACCTATTGCAAATCTAAGTGGGCATTCGTTAGACAAGTATACAATTCATGCAGGAAAAACAATTCCAAATATTTGGTCAATCGGAGGATTTACTCTATCTGGAGATTCAGCTTATGCGTGTGAGCCATTTGTGACTACAGCAGATGCTGGGGGTTTTGTAAGAAATGGAAAAATTAAAAATATTTTTGCTCTAAATTCAAGAAAAAAAACAAAAAACGTAGAGGCAGATAAACTACTTGATTTTATCTGGGAGAACTTTAACATGCTTCCTTTTGCATTACGTTGGATTACAAAACAGTGGGAAGAAAAAGAAGCAAGAGAGCTACTTGATCATTTAATTAAGAAAAAGGCGGTGCAGGCCTATTCAATATTAGTTGAAATTCACGGACAAAGAGTGGCACAAGCAGAACACACATTCATTCCAAATGAAACTGGAGCCTTAATAACCACTATTTCTCAATAGGTTCTCCAAAGATTTTTTCTATTTGCATTGTTCCTTCACAGGAATTACATTTGAAAGTCTCTGCAAATAGGTAATCGCCTTCTTTGAATTTTCTTTTTCTTTCCATATTACACGATTTGCAATTTTCTGTCGTATATGCAATGACAATTTTTTCTTTAGAGAACATTATTGAGAAATTCCTATCGTGTTTCCCACACCAATCAACAAAACTGATTGGCCAGTCTTTGTGTTCTCATGAATCATTTCATGGACTTGAGAGCGCACGTTTTCTGCTTGGTTAGCAATTTCTTTGGTCATCAAAGTAATTGCTTCTTTAATAGATTGTTTAATTACAATTGCAAAAATTGGAATATTATTTTTTGTGGCAATATCTTCAATTTGAAATCGTTCAATTCCAATACCTCCAATTGCAGCTCCAAATCCCTGAGCAGTAATTGCAGAATCTTCTCCTTCCATTTTTAATGCAGCATCGACCATTATGATAATATCAGGTTTGTTTTTTGCAATTATTGTTTCCACAGCATCTCCTGGTCGACCAACGGTAGAACCAGGACCTTCTGGTTTTAACAAAACCAATTTCCTCCCATCATACTCTTTTTCACTAACTACAGTCTGAAATGCCACCAACTCTTTTTTTGTATTTTGCATCATTTTTCCTACCACCATGGGTCCTATCCCATCACCAACAGGTTGTCCTAGTTTAAAAACAGGAATTGCTTTTGTTATGGCTTCTGCCTCTTCCATAATAAAAGGTAAAATCATTTGAAGCGGTAAAATCAGGGGATAGTTGTTCTGTTTTTTTGCAGTCAAATACATGTGATTAATTATTTTGTAAATCATATGAAGTGAGGTGGCAATTTCGAGAAGCGTTATGACTTTACTTAATTCTATTTCATCAGTCTCTGGAGATAATGATTTTACATGATTTCTAGAATAATCCTCTCGTGCTCTAACAATATGCCTTACCTTTTCTACAATTCCATTTGGATCCATATCCACTGGCATTATTGTAAAGTAATCTAAAAATCGATCAATTTTTTTTGTGGGATCTTCTTTTGGATTCATATTTTTCTTAACATAGTCAATTAGCTCTGTTCTTGCTTCGGTTCTATATCCGTCTAATTTTTTGATGCCTTTTTTGATTTCACCTGAGGTGACTAGTAATTGAATTCTTTGTCCGTAGAAAACAAAAAGAATTATCGGTAGAATCCAAATTAACATCAAAAGAGGGTTTGAATCGTCGCTGAATCCAAATAACTGATCAAGATCAATATTCGTAAAATTTACCATAACTTCAGCGACCTAGGAATCCAAATTAAATCATTCGTATAATTTTGACTCGATCATCAAATCTGAGAATCATATCATATTGAATGTTGAAAAATTAGTGATTCCTTTTATTGCACTATAATGGAGGTGGGATGTGCCAGAAACAAAACCAATCATTGCAATAGTTAACGTTGTGGCTTCAGCCTCAGTAGATCAAAAAATAGACCTCAATGAAATTACAAGAAAATTTCCAGACGTAGAATACCATCCTGATCTATTTCCAGGTCTGGTTTTTAGACTAAAGACACCAAAAACAGCCACTCTGATTTTTACCTCAGGAAAAATGGTATGTACTGGTTCAAAATCAGAAGAGATGGCAAGAAAGGCAGTAAAAACTGTAGTTCAAAAGCTTCGAAAGGGAGGAATCAAGATAAAAAAAGATGCTGTAGTTACCATACAAAACATTGTCTCTTCAATCAATCTTCAAGGCAGAGTGCGCTTGGAAAAAGCTGCAAGAACCTTGCCCCGAAGCATGTATGAACCAGAACAATTTCCAGGATTGATTCATAGAATGGTTGATCCAAAAACAGTAATTCTTGTCTTCTCATCTGGAAAACTTGTTTGTACTGGAGCCAAAAATGAACAAGATGTTTACAGATCAGTTAACAATCTACATTCATTATTAGAAGAAAAAGACCTAATGATTTACGATTAGATTTCGATTTTTAAAAAAAAATTAACTTATTTAATTGGACTGCCCAAAGGCACGTCATCATTTACTGTTAACCAAAAGGGTTTATCGTCAACGTCTGCTGCAAGTAACATTGCAGTAGATTCAACTCCAGCCATTTTTTTTGGTTCAAGGTTTGTAATAACTACCACAACTTTACCGACAAGATCCTCTGGTTGATAATATTGTGCGCCGCCAATAATGACATCTCTTTTATCATAGCCCAAATCAATAATTCCCTTAATGATTCTAGATTTTCCAGGGATTGGTTCAGTTTTTATTATTTTTCCCACACGCAAATCTAATTTTGCAAAGTCATCGTAAGAGACGTTTGGCATAAAATTCACTTAATTCTCTTATTAAAATTAATTTCGAATACCTACATTAGATCTTTCTTTTGTATGCCACTAGTTTCAATATCATATCTTAGAGGTGCGGGTAATTCTAGATATTTTTTATTGGCTAGAATTACAATTTGATCTTCAGGAACATTTACCTTTTTTAATAATTTTCCTCGTTGATGAGCATAAGCATTTTTCCAAAACTCTGCAGCATCAAACGTTCCAATTTTTGTCATATGTTTTCGTATTCCATTTTATTGAAAGGACTGTGACGGAAGAATGGCATAAGCCGTTAGAACTGGAGTTACTGTTCTGGATTTTAGGCATGATGCCCATCACAGTCTGCTCTTTTTCCCTGTGTAATCTAATATATTTACTGCGAACGCTCTATTTTTTAGTCATGGCAATAATTGAAACGTCAATTGAGATTAATGCCCCAACTGAAAAAGTTTGGGATTTGGTATCAGATATTGATAATGAGCCTAAATTTTGGAAGGGCACAATAGGGGTTCGAAACATCTCAAAAGAAGGAAACGTCATTAATCGAGAAATCGTAATTGCGTTTAGGGACCAAAAATGTCAGCAGAAAGTTACACTCCACCCAAAAGAAAAGATTGTGGCGGTATTTACAAAGGGAATAATTAGTGGGAATAAGACTATAAATCTAATAGCTCAAGACAGCCGAACTTTACTTGAGGTAAAGTGGGATATAAAACTCACAGGATTAATGGGCGTGTTTACAGGAATGATAAAAAAGCACATAAAAAATGGTACAGAGTTGGCACTACAGAGCATCAAAAAAGAACTAGAGAGATAATTCGTAAAAATGATAGTTGATATTTTTAATTATTCACTTACTGCAATCTTAATTGGAATCTGTGTAGCTTGGATATTTTTAATTAGATCAATGTTAACCACGTTTAGATTAACACCATACCTAGACAAATTTGAAAAAATAAAACACAATAATCCCAAGGTATCAATTATTCTCCCTGCAAGAAATGAAGAAGAATTTCTTCCTAAATGTTTGGACTCCTTAATTGACCAAGACTATTCCAACTATGAAATAATTACTATTGATGATTCTTCAGAGGATTCAACACCGAAAATTATTTCGAAATATGCAAACCAGGATTCTAAAATAATTTCCGTCTTGGCAAGACCCAAACCAAATGGATGGATAGGAAAAAATTGGGCATGTATGGAGGGTTACAAAAAAGCGACAGGAGAGTTGTTGTTGTTTACAGATGCCGATACAAAGCATGCCAAAAACGTAATTTCGTTGGCAGTATCACATCTACTTACCTTTAATCTTGATGCGTTAACCGCAATGCCCAAATTGGTTCCAATTGATTTTTGGACAAAAATTACCCTACCCATGATATCCACCTTTTTACATACGAGGTTTTCCGCTGTTCGAGTTAATGATCCATCAAAGAAAACTGGATATTTTTTTGGTAGTTTTTTTATTATTAAACAAAAAACATACGAAGAAGTAGGAACACATGAAGGTGTAAAACAAGAAATTATTGAAGATGGGGCTCTTGGAAAAAAGGTAAAAGATTCAGGCTACAAAATGAAGATGGTAAGAGGAGATCATCTAATTGATGCAGTTTGGGCCCGTGATAAAAGTACTCTTTGGAATGGCCTCAAAAGGCTAATGATTCCCTTGTATCTTCAAAGCCATGGAATTGCCGTCGGAATATTTTTTGCAGTTTTGTTTTTACTTTTTATGCCATTTCCAATTTTGGCCTATTCTTCAATTCTCGCTTTTGAAACCTTGTCAAATTCTATGGTGTTTGTATCATCTTTGATTGCCTCAATATTGATCTATACTGGAGCAGTAATCGAAGTCAAAAAGGGACTTCATCTCAAATTGATTTATGCACTCTTTGGTCCTTTAGGAAGTTTGGTGGTGGTTTTAGGATTTTTAAGCGGGTTGCTACAGGCGAAAAAAGATTCTTCTATCTCTTGGAGAGGAAGAACCTATTCCATGAAGGACCATGTTCAGGATTCAATAAGGATTTAGGAGAAATCTTTTTAGTCGTAAACAAGGAAATCAAAGTCGCTTGGATAAATCAGGTGTTATTGTTGGTGGAATTGCTGGAGCAGTATTAGTTTTAGTCGTGTTCACAATCATTATGATTCCACAACCAAATGCAATAAAACCTGAAATTATTGTGACCAATGGACATGATTTAAGTGCTGTAGGAGAAATTGTTCCCTCTTATTCAAAAAAATTATCTTTAATTGAAATATTTGAAAATTCGGAAGCTGGCGTAGTACGTGTCAACATTCAAAGAACCGAAGAGAGTATTACTTCAGCCGGTTTGGGCTCTGGTTTTGTTTTTGATAAAAAAGGCCACATCATAACAAATGCACATGTTGTAAAGGATGCAAAAAAGGTGGTAATTACATTTTTGGATGGCAGATCGTATAATGCAGAGATAATTGGTGTTGATACTTTTACTGATATTGCAGTAATCAAAGTTAATGCAGGCTTGTCATTGTTGCATCCTTTACCCTTGGGAGATTCTTCAAATCTGCGAGTCGGCGAGCCTATTGCAGCTATTGGTAATCCGTTTGGGCTTTCGGGTTCCATGACATCGGGAATTGTAAGTCAATTAGGTAGATTGCTTCCTTCAGGTGCGGGATATTCTATTCCGGATGTTATTCAAACAGATGCTGCAATAAACCCTGGAAATTCCGGAGGTCCTCTATTAAACATGAGAGGCGAAATAGTTGGGATAAACACCGCAATACAATCTGCAACAGGAGAATTTGCAGGGGTAGGATTTGCAATACCATCACAAACATTAGCTAAAATTGTTCCTAGTTTAATAAAAAATGGAGAATACAAACATCCTTGGATTGGAATTTCAGGAAGAGACATTGGTCCTGACTTGGCAAAAGTTTTGAAACTTAATGATGCCTTGGGTTTTTTAGTGGTCACTGTTATTCCAGATAGCCCTGCATCAAGAGCAGGACTTCAGGGTTCTGAAAATACAGTAGAGATGGACGGAATCCAATATATTGTTGGAGGAGACATCATACTATCTGTTGACGGATTGGAAGTCAGAAAAATATCGGATATTCTGATTCATCTGCAAAGGGCAAAGTCTGTGGGGGATGAAATGGTTTTAGAAATTATCAGAGATGGTAGGACAACTAATTTCACTATTATTTTAGGTGAGAGACCAAATGGAGAATAAAGCAATACAAGATTAAATACTTCTAAAAATGCATTTTTCTATTGAACAAGCTTGTGTTAAAATCTGAGAGTTTAAACAATGTTTTAGAAAATAAAATAGTTTCATATGAAAATGCTCTACAAATTTATCAAGATGCAAAATTTGACCCATCGGAATTATTTTCAACAGCACAAAACTTGAGAGAAAAATTCAAAGGTAAAACTGTGACATTTTCAAAAAAAGCCTTTATCAATTTAATTAACCTGTGCAAAGACACCTGTACTTATTGCACATACAAAGCTGAACCGGGAGAAGAAAAACTATCGTTGATGTCAAAACAAGAGGTAAAGCAAATTCTGAGTCTTGCCAAAAAATACAGATGTGTTGAAGCATTATTTGTAACTGGTGAACGACCGGAACAAAAATATCAAGAAGCAAAAGATTGGCTCAAAAAAAACGGTTTCAAATCAACTGCAGAATATCTAGCTCATGCTTCAGAATGGGCTCTAGAAGCAGGACTCTTTCCTCACACAAATGCAGGGAATCTTACTTTTGATGAAATGAAAGAATTGCAAAAGACCAATGTTTCAATGGGTTTAATGTTAGAAAACGTCAGTGAAAGACTGTCACAGAAAGGAATGCCACATTATTTGGCTGCTAGTAAAAGACCCAAAGCTAGATTAGAAGTTTTAGAAAATTCTGGAAAATTAAAAATTCCCATGACGACAGGCTTGCTAGTCGGAATTGGAGAAACCCCAGAGGAAATTATTTCATCTATTTTGGCAATAAAAAAACTACACGAGAAATATGGAAATATAC
>SMUZ01005152.1_pt1 | contig 40921 bp, 40 predicted proteins | sample 2456421 | NCBI WGS metagenome assembly SMUZ01 (sample SAMN11095932, study PRJNA526329) | marine sediment metagenome | biome: Marine sediment; feature: Surficial sediment; material: Deep marine sediment; isolation source: Hadal surficial sediment | place: Pacific Ocean | collected 2014-11 | depth... | reverse complement strand
CGTGGAACTTTGTGCACGTTCAGCCGAGAATCTCATAGAATCGGGTACCTTCAGTCAATAATGGTGTTGGGAAGCTGAGGTTCTACCTTTGAACTACGCCCGCAACTGTCAGATACCCACCGATTCTACAATCTGCCGGTGACTCCCGTGACCGTCAGATTATAGAATCGGACCATATCATTTAACCGGCACACCAACAGCCCAGAATAAGACCATGGCGGACAAGCATCTTCGTAAGGTTCGCAGCTTCGTTCGCCGACCCGGACGGATTACTTCGGCCCAGCGCAGGGCGCTGACGGAGCTGATGCCGCGCTTCGGCATCGAGTTTCAGGATCGGCAGCTGGACCTCGACGCCGTCTTTGGACGCAGCGGGCCGCGACTGCTCGACATCGGCTTCGGCTCCGGCGAAGCGTTATTGAGCTTGGCGGCGAATAATCCCCGCGTCGACTATCTCGGCGTGGAAGTGCACGAGCCGGGCATCGGGCATTTATTGTTGTTGCTGGAGCGAGCGGATCTTTCCAATGTTCGCATCATCCAGCGAGACGCCGTCGAAGTGCTGGCCAGCATGCTGTCCGATGCGTCCCTCGACGGGGTGAACCTGTTCTTCCCGGACCCCTGGCCGAAGAAACGTCACCACAAACGCCGCCTCGTGCAGCCCCCGATCGCGCGTGAGTTCGCCCGCGTCATCAGACCTGGCGGGTTATTGCATATCGCCACGGACTGGGAAGATTATGCGGAACATACACGGGAGATCATTACCGCTGACGGCGCCTTTACCGCGGTCCCTGCTGAGACGCTGAAGGCCGACCCTAGGAGTCTGCGTCCGCCGACGAAGTTCGAACGTCGCGGGCAACGGCTAGGCCACGGCATCTGGGATCTGCTCTACGAGCGACGCGAGACCGAAGAGGTCGTCTGACGACAATCGACGCGCTGCGCGAGCCAGCCTATCGAAAACGACTCAGACGGCCGCCTTCAGCGCCTCCAGTTCGCGGGCACTGACGAGCACATCGCCGTCGCGCAGGATCAGTGGGATCGATCGCAGGCTGGCGCCGGGACACGGCCCGAGGACACAGAGCCCCTCGGCGATCGTGAACCGCGCGCCATGAGACTGACAGAGAATCAGATCGCGCTCAGTCGTCAGGAAGCGATCGGTCTGCAAGTTCAACGCATACCCGGCATGGGGGCAACGATTCAAGTAAGCGAATGCCCGCTCACCCTGGCGCACTACGAAGAGTTCCAACGGCCAGTCACCCTCTCCCCAACTGAATTCCCGGCTCCCGGGATCCGGGATATCTTCGAGTGCACAGACGCGAATCGTGAAGATCGTCGAATCCGGACTACTCATCCAACCCCAATGCCCGCCATAATCGCAATCGTCAAAGCATACCGTTTCTGGAGAGACCCGTAGTGCACACGCGCGACTGTGGCCTGGGGCGCACGCCCCGTGCCTGAACAGACAACCCCACAGCCGCGACGCTGGCAGGAGATCCTGCTGAATCGGCGCATGCTGATCTGCATCTTCCAGGGTTTCTCCTCGGGTATGCCTCTGTATGTCCTGATCCAACTCGTCCCGGCGTGGCTCAGGAGCGAGGGCATCGATCTCGCGACGATCGGCCTGCTCAGCCTCGTCACGTTGCCGTATACGTTGAAGTTCGCCTGGGCGCCGCTGCTGGATCGATATCGCCTGCCGTTCCTCGGGCGGCGCCGTGGTTGGGCGCTCGCGAGCCAGATTCTACTGATCTTCAGCATCGGCATGCTCGGATCGGTGGATCCATCGACGGCCTTGCGTACGGCGATCTGGCTGATCTTCGCGACGTCACTCTTCAGCGCGACGCAGGATATCGTCCTGGACGCCTATCGCCGCGAGCTGCTCGCGGACGACGAGCTCGGCACCGGTAACTCAATTTTCGTCAATGCCTACCGGTTGTCTTCCCTGATACCCGGATCGCTGGCGCTGATTATGTCCGACCTCTTGCCCTGGTCCATCGTGTATTGGACGGTCGGCGCGTTCATGTCCGTCGGCATCGTCACAACGTTATTCGTCCCCGAGACGGCCGATGACCGAATCGCGCCTCGCACGCTTCGTCAAGCCGTGTTGGATCCGTTCATCGAGTTCTTCTCTCGGGACGGCTGGCGTGCCGCGATGGCGATCATTGCTTTTATGCTGCTCTACAAGCTCGGTGACAGCATGGCGACAGCGCTATCCACGCCATTTTATCTCGACCTGGGCTTCAGCCGCACCGAGGTGGGCACCGTCGCGAAGTTCGCGGCGCTCTGGTCCTCCGTCGCCGGCGCGGCCCTCGGCGGCATCGTGATGCTGAAGGTCTCCATCAACCGCGCGCTATGGATGTTCGGCGTCGTTCAGATCATCTCGATCCTGGGCTTCGCCGCGCTAGCGAAGATCGGTAACGACCCCTACGCGCTGTTCGCGGTGGTGAGCTTCGAGTACATCGGCGTCGGCCTAGGTACCGTCGCGTTCACGGCATTTATCGCGAAACAGACGAGCCTGAGTTTTACCGCGACGCAGTTCGCCTTGCTCACGAGTATCGCAGTCATTCCGCGGACGTTCGCGAACGCGAGCACCGGGTTCATCATCAACTCCGTCGGCTACTTCAGCTTCTTCCTGATCTGCACGGCCGCTGCGATTCCCGGGATGTTGTTGTTACTCGTCATTGCGCCATGGTCGAAACGAACGGAATCGGCTCGCAGACAAAATCAGACGTCTGAAGCCGCTTAGAGCTCCCAGTCGTAATCGATCGTCAACGGCGCGTGATCCGAATACCATTTGTTCTTATAGATCGCGACTCGGCCAATACTCTTCTCCAGCTCCGGCGTCACGAGTTGGTAGTCGATGCGCCAACCGACATTCTTCTGCCGTGCCTGGCCGCGATTCGACCACCAGGTGTATTGCTCCGGCTCCTGGTTGACGACCCTGAATGCGTCAACGAAGCCCCCTGTCGTTAACGCACGATCCATCCAGGCGCGTTCTTCGGGTAAAAACCCCGAGTTCTTGCGATTGCTACGCCAGTTCTTCAGGTCGATCTCTTTGTGGGCGATGTTGAAGTCACCGCACAATATATACGGCACGCTCTTGCGGCGCAGCGTGGCCAGGTGCCGTTCGAATAGATCGAGAAAGCGATACTTCGACGCCTGCCGATGCTCGCCCGCTGAACCCGAGGGCAGATAGACGCTGACGATCGCGACATGATCGAATATCGCCTCGACGTAGCGGCCTTCGGCATCGAATTCCTCCGCCCCCAGGCCGTAGACGACGCGCTTGGGCTCGGCGCGAGAATACAGGGCCACACCGCTGTACCCCGGACGTTTGGCGTCATAGAGAAAGCGATGGTAACCCCGTCGCTCGAAAGGCGAGCCGTCGAGTTGATCCGCCTTGGCCTTGAGCTCCTGCACACACAGGACATCCGCTTTTTGCCTGGAGAACCAGTCAAAAAACCCCTTCTTGGCGGCTGAACGCAGGCCGTTAGCGTTGAAACTTACGACTCTCACCGAGGACGATCCCTAATAGCAAAGAAGCGCTGTATCATAGAGCACGGCCTGTCTTCGGTCTCTATGGAAGCGTATAAGACACAGTTCTTGGAGTTGGCGTTGGAACTCGGCGTGCTGCGGTTCGGCGAGTTCGAGCTGAAGTCGGGGCGTGTCAGCCCCTATTTCTTCAATGCGGGTTTATTCAATAGCGGCTATGCGGCCGCTAAGCTCGGTCGCTGCTACGCCGCGGCGCTGGCGGAGCTAAACATCGAGTGCGACATGCTGTTCGGACCCGCGTACAAGGGGATCGGGATCGTGACGCTGACGGCCGCGGCGCTCGCCGAACATCACGACCTGGATCTCCCTTTCGCCTACAACCGTAAAGAAGCGAAGGATCACGGCGAGGGCGGCGCCAGCATCGGGGCACCGATCTCGGGAAGGGTGTGTATTCTCGACGACGTGATCACGGCGGGCACCGCCGTCCGGGAAACGGTCGGTCTAATCCGAGCCGCGGGGGCCGAGCCGGCCGGCGTACTCGTCGCGCTGGACCGCGAAGAGGTCGGTGGGCGAGGCCGAGTGTCCGCCGTACGTGAACTCGAGGAGAGCATCGGCGTCCCGGTCCACAGCATCGTCTCGCTGACTGATCTCGTGGACCATCTGGAGGAGGACGACGATTACGCGAAATTCCTCCCGAGCGTCCGCGCCTACAGAAACCGCTACGGCGTGCCCCTGGAGGACGTTCGTTAGAGCAATTTCGGCCTGTTTTTTGCAAAAACGCGGCCTGGTTAACCTTCTTGCAGCCCCCTAATCTGGTATACGTTCATCTTATTCAGGAAAGAACTTCTTGACATAATCTGATGGGAAAAATCCGGCTAAAACTCCTGGTCGTTGGGCCGCTATTGTTGGGAATGGCCCAGGCATCTGCGCAGCAGACTCTTTACCGCTGGGTGGATGACGAGGGCGTAGTTCATTACAGCGATCATGTGCCGCAAGTCCATTCCAGTCGGGACCATGAGGTTCTGAATGGTCAGGGCGTTGCTATTCGCCACGTGGAAGGCGCCGCGACCGAAGAGGAACTGGCCGAGAGAGCCCGAGTCGCAGCCCGGCAGGAAGCCGAAGCAGAGGTGGTGCTGGCGCGAGTCCGTAACGATAAGGTGTTGTTGGATACCTATCTGTCAGTCGAGGAGATCGAGAGTCTTCGAGACCGGCGTCTCGGGCTGCTGGGATCGCAGCTTAACGCCACGGAACTGTACCTCGAGAATCTCATCGAACGGTTTGGTGAGCTACAACTGACTGCCAAAAACTTTAAGCCGTACAGCGAAGATCCGGACGCCAGGCCCGTGCCTCAGTATCTCGAGCTCGACCTGACGCGTACCGAGGACGCGATCAAGCTCTACGAGGAGACGCTGGTCCGGGCGCGCGATCAACAAGATACCCTGACGGAAGCCTTCGCCAGAGACATCCGGCGATTTCAGGAGCTGACCGGCAGCTAGCCCAGCAGGAATTAACTGCCGCCCGTGTGACCGAAGCCACCGGCGCCGCGGTCGCTCGCCGTAAACGACTCCACGAGTTCGAAGTTCACCTGCTTAACCGGCACGACCACGAGCTGGGCGATGCGCTCCCCCGGCTGAATTCTGAACGTTGTAGCCCCGCGGTTCCAACAGGAGATCAGCAATTCCCCCTGGTAGTCGGAGTCGATCAGGCCGACGAGGTTGCCTAAAACAATGCCGTGTTTATGGCCGAGCCCTGAGCGCGGCAATATCAGCGCGGCCAAGCCTGGATCGTCAAGATGAATAGCCAAACCCGTATGTATGAGTTCGCAAGCCCCCGGCACGAGTTCCAGAGCTTCGTCGAGACAGGCGCGTAAATCGACGCCGGCCGATCCCGGGGTACTCCGCTCGGGAAGCGGTATTTCCTGGCCCAAGCGCGGATCAAGGATCTTGAGCTGTACGCTCTGGGCAGGGGGGTCGCTCATTCGGCTGGGTAGTGATCCAACAAGGCTCCGTTGATGGACCCCTAGCCCGCTTGGGAGGATGCGCTGTCAGCGACGCGGCTGGCACGATAGCGCTTGGCGATGAGTTCAATGAGTCGACGTGCGAGTATCGGCTTGGTGGTCTGCTCCAACTCGACTTCGTCGCCCTCCCAGATCACCGTCAGCGAGTTGGTCTCCCGATCGAAACCGCAGTCGGGCCCGACCAGGTTCGCGGCGATCATGTCCAGACCCTTCCTGGCTAGCTTCTCTCTAGCGTGGCGAGACACGTCCTCAGTCTCCGCCGCGAAACCGACGGTGAACGGTCCATCCGGAATCTTAGCCACACTGCTCAGTGTATCGAGCGAGCAAGTTAGCTCCAGAGTGATCTCGGCGTCGGTCCGCTTGATCTTCCGGGCCGACGGTGCCACCGGACGATAGTCGGACACGGCGGCACAGGCGATCAACAAGTCGGTTTCGGCGATACGCGCATGGACGGCGTCGTACATCTCCTGTGCGGTCTCGACGTCGACGCGCTCGACACCCGGTGGGGTGGGCAGAGACACCGGGCCGCTGACCAGAACGACGTCGGCTCCGGCCTGTCGCGCTGCACTCGCCAGCGCGAACCCCATCTTGCCCGAGCTTCGGTTCGTGATGTATCTCACCGGGTCGATTGGCTCACGGGTCGGGCCGGCGGTAATGATCGTCCGCAACCCCTTCAACGACTCGGACACGAGAATGGCGGGTTCTTCGAAGACCGCACGCACGATGTCCTCCGGCTCCATCATGCGACCCGGTCCTTGCTCACCGCAGGCCTGGTCGCCGTCCATCGGCCCGACGAAACGGATACCGCGTTTCTGTAGCAGTTCGAGATTTTCCTGTACGGCTGGGTTGCTCCACATCGCCTGATTCATCGCCGGCGCCAAAATGATCGGCGCCTCAGTGACCATACAGATCGTCGTCAGCAGGTCGCCCGCGAGGCCGCCCGCCAGCGATCCCATGCAGTGGGCCGTCGCCGGCGCGACCAGGACAAGGTCCGCCCAGCGTGCGAGCTCGATGTGGCCCATGGCCGCCTCTGCGGCCTCGTCCCAGAGGTCCCCTCGTACCCGGCGCGCAGACACGGCCTGGAACGTGACGGGCGAGACGAAGGCCTCCGCACTGCGGGTCATGACGACCTGGACCTGGGCACCCCTATCCTTAAGCCGCCGGACCAGCTCGGGGCTCTTGTAGGCCGCTATTCCGCCCGTGACTCCCAGCAGGATTTTCGGGCCGTTGTCTTCGTTCGTATCAGCCATGGCTATCCACCACCTGCACGGAGCTTAGCTTCCCGGCGAGGCCTTTGCCACCAGACGGGTCCGCTTTTCTACAGCAATCGGGGACTTAGTCACTCTGGTCAATTCGCGCTCGTGAACTTAGATTCTTAAATTCACCAAGGCACGGATCGTCGTCGTGAGACTCAAGGATTGGCCGCCGAATGAAACGCCGCAGTACAAGTTGCTACGCGCGGGACCCGCCAGCCTCTCGCACGGCGAGCTTCTGGCGGTATTGCTCGGGGCGGGCCCGGCCGGTGGCAACGCGCTGACGCTGGCGCAGCAGTTGCTGAGCCAGGTCGGCGATCTGGCTCGCATCGTTACCGCCAGCGCCACCGATCTCGGCCGAGTCCACGGCATGGGCCCGGCCCGAATCGCCGCGGTCAAGGCCGCCGTCGAGCTCGGGAGGCGCTACCTCGAAGCCCCCGGCGAGTCGCGACGCTCGCTCAACGCGCCCGGCGACGCGGCGCGGTTCTTCAAGGCGCGTCTGTCCGACCTCCCTCATGAGGTGTTCGGGTGCCTGTTTCTGGATACGCGCCATCGCCTGATTCGCTATGAGGAGCTGTTCCGGGGCACCGTCGATGGCGCGACCGTCTACCCACGCGAGGTACTCAAGCGATCGCTGCACCACAACGCGAGCGCGGTGATTGTCGGCCATAACCATCCATCCGGGATCGCCGAGCCCAGCGAGGCGGACCGGAGTATCACGTTAAAACTTGCCCGGGCCCTGGCGTTGGTCGATATCCGCCTCCTGGACCATCTCGTCGTGAGCCGCAACGGGCACGTCTCGCTGGCCGAGCGGGGCTGGATATAGCGTCAATCAGGCGGTATAGTCCTCGGCCTCCCTCCTTCCAGGCGTTCGCTGTAGCGATGTCCAGAGTTTGCCAAGTAACCGGGATACGCCCGATGTCTGGGAACAATGTGTCCCACGCTCTAAACAGGACGCGCCGGCGGTTCCTGCCGAATCTTCATCACCGGCGATTCTGGCTGGAGAATGAGAAACGGTTCGTGAAGCTCCGGGTCTCCCGCAAGGGCCTGCGGATGATCGACAAGATCGGCATCGAACAGGTCGTCAAGAACCTACGCGAGCGCGGCCAGAAAATCTAACGAGGGTCGATCGAGATGCGCGAGAAAATTCGGCTCATGTCCACGGCTGGGACGGGACATTACTACACGACGACGAAAAACAAACGCCTCCATCCGGAGAAGTTGGAACTAAAGAAGTACGATCCGCGGATTCGGAAGCACGTCATCTACAAAGAGACGAAGATCAAATAAGAAATCGGCCGCTCGGCCGTCGTGGCTCAGGCTACGGCCGGTTCGGGCAGCGGCTGAAACGACTTCAGATACGCCGAGAATTCCTGCAAGGCTTCGATCCCGCTGGCCTCCGCCCTCGCACACCACTGTCTGAGTTCGGCCAGCAGGCGTTCATTGCTGGCGTGCGCGTCTTCCCACAGCGCTTTGAGATCGGCCCGGAAGTCGAGCACGGTTTTCAGGCCGGGGTGCCGGTCGATCAGGTCCGCGAGCCGTTCCTGCGACGCCTGATCCATAAATCCCGGCTGCCAACTTAACAGTCGCTTCGCGCGGCGCAGCAATCGAGCGGCATTGCCGCCGAGGTGCTCCAGCTCGCAGCTGAGCACCGGCAGCGTCACCCTGTCGGTGTAGTGCCTGAGTACGTGCATTCGATTGACGATGATGGCGCGCAGCGCATCGACGTCCGGCGCCGTAGACGCAGCGATCAGTTCGGGCTCGGGCGCAACGCGCCTGATCTTCGCCAGGCCGATTGCAGACAAAACCTTCAGATACAGCCATCCCAGGTCGACCTCCCAGGGTCGTTGCGAGAATCGCGCAGAGCTCGGGAAGGCGTGATGATTGTTATGCAGCTCCTCACCGGCGACGAGCACGGCGAAGGGCCAGATATTGGTCGATGCATCGTCCGTATCGAAGTTCCGATAGCCCTTGGCATGACCGACTCCGTTGATAATGCCGGCCGCGAGCAACGGCATGGTCGTCAGCTGAATCGCGAGCAGAATGATTCCCGGGACGCCGAAGAATAGAAGGTCCGCGAAGACCAACAGGACGACCCCGCTGTTCGACCAGCGGCGATAGAGATTACGTTCCAGCCAGTCCGTCGGAGTCCCCTGGCTGAATTTCTCTATCGTTTCAGATTTAGCCGCTTCCGCTCGATAGAACTCGGCACCCCGCAGGACGATATTTTTCAAGCCGAATAGCAGCGGGCTGTGCGGGTCGCCCTCTCGTTCACAGAATGCGTGATGCTTGCGATGTACCGCGACCCATTCCTGAGTGCTCGCGCCGGTATTGATCCACAGCCACAGGCGGAAAAAGTGCCGTAGGGCCGGATGCAGCTCAACGGAATGATGGGCCTGATCGCGGTGGTAGTACAGAGTGATACCGATCAGCGTCACATGCATGAACAACAGAGCGACTACGACGTAACCCCAAAAACTCAGGTTCGCTAAACCGTAGAAGTGGTCATAGACGAATTGCAATGCGAGACCCCACTGGCACCCACGAATACGGCTCACTATAGCCGATGGACCAGACTACGCCAAAGCGGCCCGCTGGCGTGTGCGTCACTTCACGAAAGCGGGCCGGTAGCAGGCCTGATCAAGGCCGCGTAAGCTCAACCGGTGCCTGAGCTTCCCGAGATAGAGACGACGCGGCTCGGCCTGGAACCGCTACTGGTCGGCCAGACGATAACCGCGGTAACCGTCCGCCAACCGAACCTGCGTTGGCCCGTCGAGCCCGCGCTCGCATCACAGGTCCGAGATCAACGCGTCAACTCGGTGGCGAGGCGGGGAAAGTATCTCCTCGTGACGATAGAAGGCGGCACGCTACTGATCCATCTCGGCATGTCGGGCAGCCTGCGCTTCCTGGCCGAACCGCTACCCCCGTCTCGACACGACCACGTCGACTTCGTCTTCGCCTCCGGGGCCCGGTTACGCTTCAGCGATCCGCGGCGCTTCGGCAGTGTGCATTTCACGACCTGCCCTGAAGATCATTGGCTACTCAGAAATCTCGGCCCAGAACCGTTGGGCGAGGAATTTACTGCCGAATATTTGTGGAATAGTTCGCGGAAGCGACGCGTGGCGATCAAGCAGCATCTGATGAACGGCCGCATCGTCGTCGGCGTGGGCAATATCTACGCCAGCGAGGCGCTGTTCCGTGCCGGTATCCACCCGAGCCGGTCGGCCGGCCGCATCGCCAGACGGCGCTTCGGACCATTGGTCGATGCGGTCCGCGCCGTGCTGAACGAGGCCATCCGAGCGGGCGGCACCACCCTCAGGGACTTCGTCGGCGGGGATGGGAAACCCGGCTACTTTCAACGCGCACTCATGGTCTACGGCCGCGAAGGCGAACCGTGCGTGAAGTGTGCGACGCCGATCAAGCAGCGCCGTTTGGGGCAACGGGCTAGCTACTACTGCCCGCAATGCCAACGCTGACGAAGCAGGTCGCTGCAACAGACTCAGCAGTTGGTCAGGGAACGTAGAACCTCGGCTCGCCGATACCCCGCGGGTCCGAGGCCGCATCCACTCGGCCCGTAGCGAAATCCCACGTGACGACGTGCATGTTGCCGAAGTCTCCCCGCGCTCTCGCCAGCGAATGGCCGAGCGCCTCGAGTTCAGCGACTTGCTCCGCGGTCAGCGCATCCCCCTCGTAGCCGATTCGATCCGGGGAATACTGGTGATGGATGCGCGGCAAAGAAACCATCGCCGTCGCGTCGGCGCCATCGATCCAGGCGAGACTCGCCAGGAACACCATCGTGATGATCCGGCTTCCTCCGGGCGTGCCGAGCACGGCGAGGCCGTCTGCGTCGAGGAGGATCGTCGGCGTCATACTCGACAGCATCCGTTTCCCCGGCGCGATGGCGTTAGCCGCCCCGCCCAAGAGCTGATAGCCGTTGGCAACACCGGGTTTCATCGAGAAGTCGTCCATCTCGTTGTTCAGGATTACGCCGGTGCCCGGTGGCATGAAGCCGCTGCCATAAGGGAAGTTGATGGACTGGGTAGCGGCCACCGCGTTGCCTTCCGCGTCCAGGATCGAGAAGTGGCTGGTCTGATCCCCGCCGGCCGCCCCGCTGACACGAATGCCCGGCAGCGTGTCGCTCGGCGTCGCCTGATCGATCCGCATGCTCATGCGTTGGCCGGCAGCGTAGAAAGGATTCAGCAGACGCTCCAGCGGCACGTCGACGAAATCAGTATCTCCCAGATACTCGGCCCGGTCCCGATACGCCCGCCGCATCGCCTCCGCGAACAGATGCGTACGGGTCACCGTGTCGAGTTGCTCGAGGTCGTAACCGGAGACGATGTTCAACATGTTGATCAGCGCGACGCCGCCCGATGAAGGCGGCGGAGTCGAAATGATGGTAGCGCCGTCGTAGGTCCCGACCAGAGGCTCCCGCTCTACCACCCGGTAGCTCGCGAGATCCTCCAGCGTCCAGATTCCTCCGCCGGCCCGAGCCCCATCCACGAGCCTCGCCGCCACGTCGCCCCGGTAGAAGCCGTCGAACCCCTCTCGCGCCAGGGCCGTGAGCGTCGCGGCGAGGTCTTCCTGACGAAAAGTACTGCCTTCGGCGGGTGGCTCGCCGCCGGGCAGAAATACCGCCCGTGCGGCCGCGTTCATCGACCGGCCACGACGGGCCAGCCCGTTGGCGAACGCCGCGTGGGCGCGGTAGCCATCCCGGGCATAGCGAATCGCCGGTTGCAACGATTCTTCGAGCGGCAGACGGCCGTAGTGTTCGGCCAGATGTACCAGTGCGGCCGGCAGCCCGGGAATACCCGCGGCCAGGGGTCCGTCCCTGGACGCGCGCGGCATCGGGTCGCCGGCGGCGTCCAGATACATATCGGCCTCGGCAGCAGCCGGCGCGACTTCGCGGCCGTCGATCATGACGTTCAGGCCGTCGGCTTCACGATGGAGTAGAAAGAATCCCCCGCCGCCCAGGCCGGAGCCGACAGGTTCAACGACGCCTAACGCAGCGCTGACGGCGACAGCCGCGTCGAACGCGTTGCCGCCTCTGGCGAGTATCTCGACGCCGGCCTGGCTCGCCAGCGGATGCGCGCTGGCCACGGCGCCCCGCTCGGGGCCTACGCCGGCCGCCAGTACGACGCGGCCCGCGAGTACCAGCGCAAGCAAGACGAAGGATGCGTGTCGAGGAGAGCACTTCATCGTCAGGTCCCGAATTTAGCCTTCAGCTCGCTGGCGACGTGCGGGTGCACGAAGGACGAAATATCGCCCCCAAGCTCGGCTATCTCGCGCACGAGACTGGAAGATACGAAGGTGTAGTGCTCGGTCGGCGTCAGGAATACGGTCTCGACCTGATCCGTCAGATGCCGGTTCATCGTCGCGAGCTGGAATTCGTACTCGAAATCCGATACCGCCCGAAGCCCCCTGATGATGGCGCGCAGTCCATGCTCGCGGGCGAAATCCACGGTCAAACCCTCGTAGCCGGTCACAGTCACGCTGGGAATGTCCTTCAGTACCTCGCTCGCCAGCGCGACACGCTCATCCAGGGAGAAGAGCAGATTCTTGCCGGGACTGGCGGCTATCGCGACCACGATCTCGTCGAATATCTCGCCGGCCCGTCGCACGAGGTCTTCATGACCCCGAGTCACCGGATCGAATGTCCCTGGATACATCGCGCCGACACTCATTAATACACGACAACCTCGGCTGAAGACGGCCTCATTCTATCCTCGTGACGGCATGAGCGTCATTCTTGAAGCGCCAGCAAGCCGTAACACACCCCTCCGGCCCGGCTCTCGTTTGCAAGTACTGCCCCAGGCAGCGCGGCCGCGAGTCCTTCGAGACCGCCGCCAGCTTTCGCGGCCGGCCGGCGTTCAATGTAGACCCGCGCCCGCGGAGCCAGCCACGGCGATAGTTTCGCGAGTAACGGTTCCAGAGGTAGCTCATACGGCGGGTCGAGAAAGACGATGTCGAACTGCTCGGACACCGACCAGTCGAGCACGGTCGAGACGGATTCGTGAATCACGCTCGCCTCGACTTCGAAAAGAGTGATCTGTGCCCGCAGCGAGCGGATCAGGGACGAGTCCGTTTCCACGAACCAGACCTCCCTCGCCTCTCGTGACAACGCCTCGAGCCCCAGTACGCCGGTGCCGGCGAACAAATCCAGGCAGCGGGCCCCGGGGATCAAGGCGTTTAACCAGTTGAATAGCGTTTCGCGAACGCGATCGGGCGTGGGCCGAACCCGGGTACCGGCCGGAACGGGTATACGCCTGCCGCGCCATTCGCCGGCTATGATGCGGACTGAGTTCGAGTTCTTCCGGGTAGCCATGCCACAACCCTACCTCAAGTTGCGTTGAGACAGCGCAGGCTCTGCGTATAATTCTCGGCCTCAGGCCGATTCTCGAGACGCTTCTTCCCGAGAATCGCCTCGTCTTGGACGCGCGCCGCGGCCGCAACACGCTCGCGCATGCAGATGCGTTGCTCGGAGACGCTGAGCGATGATTCGTTTCGACAATGTTTACAAACGCTATCCGAATGGTCGCGACGCGCTGGCGAGCGTAACTTTCAACCTTGAGCAGGGTGAGATGGCGTTCTTGACCGGCCCGTCGGGTGCCGGCAAGAGCACGCTCTTGAAGCTCGTAGCGCTGATAGAGAGGCCGAGCCGGGGAACGGTGTTGGTCGGCAACCAGAATACCTCCAGAATTCGGCGCAGGCGTATCCCTCAGTTTCGCCGCCGGCTCGGCATCGTCTTCCAGGAGCACAGGCTGCTGAACGACCGCACGGTGTTCGACAACGTCGCTCTGCCGCTCGTCATCGCCTCGCTGCGCCGGCGGGACATCGGGCGTCGCGTGCGTGCGGCTCTGGATCAGGTCGGCCTCCTCGGCTACGAGAAACAATCACCCGTCTCGCTGTCCTCGGGCGAGCAACAAAGAGTCGGCATTGCCCGCGCCATCGCGAGCCGGCCGGAGCTGGTGATCGCCGACGAGCCCACCGGCAACTTGGACCCGAAGCTCTCTCGCGAGATTCTCGGGCTGTTCGAACGCTTCAACGAGGTCGGCGTCACCATCCTGATCGCGACGCATGACCTCGGGTTGATCGAGACCCACAAGCACAGGCGCCTCCGGCTGGACGGCGGCAGAATCGTGCCGGAACACGCGGAATAACACGGACATGATGCACCGCCTCAAGCACTACTTCGCGCTACACGCCCAGAATCTGTTCGGCGCGCTGGGACGCGTGGCGCGGCAACCCGTCGGCAGCCTGATGACGATCGTCGTCATCGCGATCGCGCTGGCGCTCCCGGCGGGGTTGGGGGTTCTGCTGAATAACGCACAGATTTTGAGTGGCTCCTGGGGAGGCGCGATCGATTTCACCGTTTATCTGAATCTGGACGTCGATCAGGCCCGGGCCGAGGAGTTGACTCGTGACGTGCAGGCGCGAGCGGATGTGGCACGAGCCGTATTTATCTCTCGAAGCGAAGCGCTCGCGGAATTTCGCGCTTACTCCGGCTTCGGCGAGGCGCTGGATGCATTGGACGAGAACCCTCTGCCCCATGCGCTGGTCGTGCGTCCCGCGAGCAAGGACAAGGCCGACGTCGAAGCGCTGGCCAGCTTGTTGTCGTTAATGCCCGAGACGGATCTCGTGCAACTGGATACCGCCTGGGTCGAACGGCTCACCGCAATGCTGGCTCTTGCGCGGCGAGTCGTCACGATGGCGACGATTCTGCTGGGCCTGGCCGTCGTCCTTGTCATCGGCAATACCATCCGGCTCGAGATCAACAACCACCGCGAAGAGATTCAGGTGGTCAAACTGGTAGGCGGTAGCGACGGGTTTATTCGGCGCCCGTTTCTGTATATGGGGCTTGTCTATGGGCTCGCCGGTGGTGTCATGGCGGCGCTGACCGTCACGTTGAGCCTGGCCCTGGTGGCAGCACCGACGCGTGTGTTGGCGCAGCTCTACGGCTCGAGTTTCAGTCTCGCGGGCCTGGCCTGGCCCCAAACGCTGCTCCTCCTCGGCAGTGGCGCCGTGCTCGGCTGGGCCGGCGCCGGGATCGCTGCCGCACGCCACCTGAGGGCGATAGAGCCAACTTAAGCTACTGTTTTAAAAGAGATTTAATTTCTCTTACCCAGGAACTTCAGTAACGCTTATCACTCTAACACCGAGAGTGCTAAAATCGCGCCCAGCTAAGGAGGCTGGTTGTTGTGACCACAACAGTTGCTCTTAAAGATAGCCTACTCCCGCTCAGCGGGCCGATCGGCAGCCTGGACCAATACATGGCTGCGGCTGCCGTGATCCCGATTCTCAGTGCCGAGGAAGAGATCGAGCTGGCGACGCGGCTCAGGGAGACGAACGACCTGGAGGCCGCTCAGACGCTCGTTATCTCTCATCTTCGCTTCGTCATACACATCGCGCGAGGTTACGCAGGCTACGGTCTACCGATTGGCGACCTGATTCAAGAAGGCAACGTCGGCCTGATGAAGGCCGTCAAGCGTTTCGACCCGAACGTCGGCGTGCGGCTCGTGTCATTCGCCGTCCATTGGATCCGGGCTGAAATTCATGAGTACGTTCTGAAGAATTGGCGGCTGGTCAAGATCGCGACGACCAAGGCGCAGAGAAAGCTCTTCTTCAATCTGCGCAAAGCGAAGAAGCATCTCGGTTGGTTGTCCAAGGACGAGACCGAAGCGGTCGCCAATGACCTGGGCGTCAGTGCCCGCGAAGTCACAGAAATGGAGAAGCGGTTGTCAGGGCGCGACATCTCCTTCGATCCGTCGCCTACGGAGAACGAGGAATTCACCCCCATGGCGTACCTGCCGAGCCCCGGCAGCGATCCGGCTGATCTCGCGGAACGCGACGACTGGCACGCCGATTCCCACGACCGCCTGGGCGAGGCACTCGACGAACTCGACGACCGGAGCCGCGATATCGTTGCGCGCCGCTGGCTGGCCGAGAAAAAGGTGACGCTCCATGAGCTAGCGGCCGAGTATCAGGTCTCCGCCGAGCGCATTCGCCAGATCGAGGCAAAGGCCATCTCGAAACTCAAGGGCTTCATGACCCCCTAAAGGCCCCTCCGCGGGTACGATCACGATCACGCTGACCCGTCGCGAACGACACGTCGGGCTCCGCGTCACCCACGTCGGGCCACTGCTACCCGACTCCATGCGCAACCACGTATTCGACTCGCTGGTCTCCATATCGAGTTACCGAGAGTCCGGTAACCCACAGCCCGTGCCGGCGAGACTACAGTACCCCCCCGGGTTCTTCGCGAGATATTGCTGGTGGTAGGACTCTGCGTAGTAGAAGCTCGGGGCGTCTATGACTTCCGTCGTGATCCGGCCGAGACCGGCCGCCGTCAGCGGCGCCTGGAACGCATCTCGGCTGGAGATCACGGCGTCACGTTGGCTCGCCCCACTCGTGTAGATTGCGGAACGGTACTGCGTCCCGATATCCGCACCCTGACGCATGCCCTGAGTGGGATCGTGAGATTCCCAGAAGAGTTTCAACAGCTGCTCGAAGCCGACCCGCTCGGGCTCGAAGACCACCAGAACCGCTTCAGCGTGGCCGGTACGGCCGCTGCAAACCTCTTCGTAGGTTGGATTCGGCGTGCCGCCGCCCGTGTACCCAACGGCAGTGGTGTAGACCCCCGATGACTCCCAGAACAACCGCTCCGCACCCCAGAAACAGCCCAGCGCGAACGCGACCTGCTCGGTGCCGGCCGGGAACGGCGGTTTGATCGGCCGGCCAAGAACGTAGTGAGCGGCGATCACCTCTAACGGCTCGTCGCGCCCGGGCAGCGTGTCGTTGGATTCGACGAGCCGTCGTCTTCGCAGTTGAAACGTCATCAAGCCCTCTCGATCTTCGTCATCAGCCGGCCGCGCTTCCCATGCTGACACCCGGCACCGGCAGCGTGGTCGTGCCCATCAAATACTCGTCGATACAGCGGGCTGCGCCCCGCCCTTCGTTGATCGCCCACACGACCAGCGACTGGCCCCTGCGGCAGTCCCCCGCGGCATACACACCGGGGACCGTCGTCTGATATTCGCCATGCCTGGCCTGATAATTCGAGTGACTGTCCAGCGCCACTCCCAGCGCCTCGCCGATATAGGGCTCGGGGCCGAGAAACCCCATCGCCAACAACACGAGGTCGGCCTCCCAACGCTGCTCGCTATCCGGAGACTCGACCATCCGGATCTCACCGTTTTCTCGTTGCCAATCGACGCGGCTCGTCCGCAGCGCGGCGACGCGCCCTGCGTCATCGGCCAGAAATTCCTTCGTGACGATGCTGTAGCTTCGCGGGTCCGCGCCGAACTGCGTGATTGCCTCCTCGTGCGCGTACTCCGTCCGCAGAATGACGGGCCACAGCGGCCAGGGGTTATCGACCGCGCGTTCGTACGGAGGTTGCCTCAGCAATTCCAGGTTGATCACGCTGCGACAACCATGCCGCAGCGCCGTGCCGATGCAGTCAGCCCCGGTATCACCGCCGCCGATCACTATGACGTTCTTGTCCTTCGCGTCGATGTAGTTCCCATCTTCGAGATTGCTGTTCAGCAGACTCTTGGTATTGACGGTAAGAAAATCCATCGCGAAATGGACTCCGCGCAACTCGCGCCCCGGAATCAACAGATCACGAGGCCGGGTCGCACCGGTCGCCAGCAACACCGAGTCGTGGTCGGCCGCTAACTGCTTCGCGTCGACGCTCTCCCCGATATCCGCGTCGGTCACGAACTCGACGCCTGCTTCTCGCATGAGATCTACGCGCCGGTCGACGACGCCCTTGTCGAGCTTCATGTTGGGGATGCCGTACATCAGCAGTCCCCCGATACGGTCGTCGCGTTCGTAGACCGTCACGCGATGGCCGGCGCGATTCAGCTGGTCCGCGGCCGCTAGCCCACACGGCCCGGAGCCGACAATGGCGACCGTCTTGCCGGTCCTGACACTCGGTCGCTCATGCTTGACCCACCCTTCAGCGAAGCCGCGATCGATAATAGCGTTTTCGATATTCTTGATCGTTACGGGCGGATCAGTGATCCCGAGGACACACGCTCCTTCGCAAGGGGCGGGGCACGTTCTTCCTGTGAACTCCGGAAAATTATTGGTCTGGTGCAGGCGATCCAACGCCTCGCGCCAGCGGCCCTGGTAGACGAGATCATTCCACTCGGGAATCAGGTTATCGATGGGGCAACCCGTGTCCGCCTGGCAGAACGGCACGCCGCAGTCCATACACCGGGCACCTTGCCGGGCGAGGTTCTCTTCGCTGGGCTCGGTGAAGATTTCGCGAAAATCTTTCTGACGATCCGCGGCGTCCCGGTAAGGGACGCTCTTCTTGCGGTACTCCATGAAGCCGGTCGGCGTGCTCATCCTGGACTGCCTCAGCCACACATGAGGGAATATTCGCCGGTCAGGTCATCGTGGATCGCAGCCTCCATCTCCTCGTCGTGCTTCTTACGCTCGGCGAGAACCCGCTTGTAGTCGATGGGCATCACCTTCACGAACTGGCTCAGCACGTCAGGCCACGCATCCAGAACCCGCTCCGCTTGCGCAGAGCCGGTGTATTCCCTGTGCTGCTCAATGAGCTCACGCAGCTCCGCGGCGTCCTCTTCGGCGCCCACCGGATCCAGATCCACCGTACCCATGTTGCACTTCGATGCGAAATCACCGTGTACGTCCCAGATGTACGCGACGCCACCCGACATACCGGCAGCGAAGTTGCGGCCTGTCGGCCCGAGTATCACGGCACGGCCGCCCGTCATGTATTCACATCCATGGTCACCGACGCCCTCGACCATCGCCCGCGCCCCGCTGTTGCGTACGCAGAAACGTTCTGCGGCGCGGCCCCTGAAGAACGCCCGGCCGCGCGTCGCCCCATAGAGCGCCACATTGCCGATCAGGACATTGTCCTCCGCGACGAAAGTGCTCTGTCGAGGCGGATAGACAATCAATCGCCCGCCGGAGAGCCCTTTGCCTACGTAGTCATTGCTATCGCCTTCCAGTTCGAGCGTGACCCCCCTGGCGAGGAAGGCGCCGAAGCTCTGGCCTGCCGAGCCTTCGAACTTGACGTGAATCGTGTCCACGGGCAGTGATCGCTCGCCCCAGATCTTCACGACGTTGTGGCTGAGCATTGTTCCCACCGTACGATTCGTGTTGCCGATGGGCATTTCGAGTTCCACGCGCTTGCCGTGGTGAATAGCGTCCTGACACAACTCGACCAGCTTGTTGTCCAACGCGTGTTCCAAGCCATGATTCTGCTGAATCGTGCAGTAGACGTCGGCATCCTCATGAGTCTTCAACGCCGGAGTCAGGATCGGCGTCAGGTCCAGCCCATCGGCCTTCCAGTGATCCACGGCCCCACGGATCTCCAGCACGTCCGTACGCCCGATCGACTCGACGATACCGCGGAAGCCGAGTTCGGCCAAGATCTCGCGAGCCTCCTCGGCGACCATGAAGAGATAGTTCACGACATGTTCCGGCTGGCCGGCGAATTTCTTCCTCAATACGGGATCCTGAGTGGCGATCCCGACAGGACAGGTGTTCAGGTGACATTTGCGCATCATGATGCAGCCGAGCGCGATCAGTGGGCCGGTGGAGAAACCCATCTCTTCAGCGCCCAGCAACGCACCGATGACCACGTCCCGACCGGTTCTGAAGCCGCCGTCCGTCTGCAGGACAACGCGATTCCGCAGATCATTCATCACGAGCGTCTGGTGCGTCTCGGCAATACCCAGCTCCCAGGGCAACCCGGCGTGCTTGATGCTCGTGAGCGGCGACGCGCCGGTCCCGCCGGAATCGCCCGAGATCAGGATATGATCGGCGTGCGCCTTCACGACACCGGCCGCGACGGTCCCGACGCCGACCTCGGAAACCAGCTTGACGCTGATTCGAGCCTCCGGATTCGAATTCTTCAGATCGTGGATCAACTGCGCCAGATCCTCGATCGAGTAGATATCGTGGTGGGGCGGGGGACTGATCAGCCCCACCCCCGGAGTCGAGTAGCGGATGCGCGCGATGATCTCGTCTACCTTTCGCCCGGGCAGCTCGCCACCTTCACCGGGCTTCGCGCCCTGCGCCATCTTGATCTGTAGTTCATCGGCGTTCGTCAAATACCAGATCGTCACGCCGAACCTTCCCGAGGCCACCTGCTTGATCGCCGACCGACGCGAGTCGCCTGACGGTAGAACCTTGAATCGCTCGGAGTCTTCACCGCCTTCGCCGGTATTGCTTCGCCCGCCGATGCGGTTCATCGCCACGGCGAGGGACTCGTGCGACTCGGCCGAAATCGAACCAAAGCTCATCGCGCCGGTGCAGAAGCGCTTGACGATCTCGCTAGCGGGCTCCACCTCAGCCAACGGAACCGCTGGCCCCGCAACGCCCGTCTTGAATCTCAGCAAGCCTCTCAGCGTGCAGTTCGCGCGCGCATCGTCGTTTGCTTGCTCGGCGAAGCGTCTGTAGGCATCTCGGTCGTCGGTACGCGCGGCCGTCTGCAGGGCCGCGATCACGATTGGATCCCAGGCGTGGCGTTCACCGCCGCTACGCCAGTGAAACTCACCCGGGTTCGGCAACGTCGCTGACTGATCGTCTTCTCCGGCCGCGTAACCCAGCGCATGCCGTCGCAGGGCCTCCTGCTCCAGGACCGGGAACCGCACGCCCTGCAGGCGGCTGGCGGTCCCTGCGAAACAGCGGTCGACGACGTCATCGGCCAAGCCTAAGGCCTCGAAGATCTGAGCGCCCTTGTAGGACTGCAGCGTGGAGATTCCCATCTTGGCCATCACCTTGAGCATTCCTTTCGCGACGCCCTTGCGGTACGCGGCATCGATACTGGCATCGTCAGGGTGAGCTTGTGGATCGAGCAGGCCGTCACGCCGCGCCTGCCAAAGCGCCTCGAAGGCTAGATACGGGTTGATTCCGTCGGCGCCGTAACCGATCAGCAAGCTGTGATGATGCACCTCACGCGCTTCACCTGTTTCCACGATGATACCGATGCAGGTTCGTTTCGCCTGGCGCACAAGGTGGTGGTGGACGGCCCCGCACGCCGCCAGCGCACTCACCGGCACCCGGTCCGCGTCGATCGCACAATCCGACAACACGACGAGTTTGTAGCCGTCGTCCAACGCTTGCTCGGCCTCCTGACAGATGCGCTCCAATGCCTCAACGTAGCCGCCCGGCACGTCACCGCGGGCAAACGTGATATCGATCGTCTTGGCCTTCCAGCCACGGTGATCCATGGCCTTGATCGCCTTCATCTCAGCGTTCGTCAGGATCGGGTGCCGCAGCCGGAGACGATGGCAGTGCGTCTCGGAGGTATCGAGGAGATTGCCCTCCGGGCCGATGTAACACTCCAAGGACATGATGATCTCTTCGCGGATCGAGTCGATCGGCGGATTGGTGACCTGAGCGAACAGTTGCTTGAAGTAGTCGTACAACATCCGCGGTTCGTCGCTCAGGCAAGCCAGCGCCGAATCGTTGCCCATGGATCCAACCGGATCGCGAAGCTGTTTGATCAACGGCTGCAGCATGAATTGCATCGTCTCGGTCGTGTAGCCGAAGGCCCGCATGCGCGGTATCACCGTGGCCTCATCCGACGGCGGCGCAGTTCCGTCGGTCACGATCTCTTTTAGCGTGACGCGCTGCGACTGCAGCCATTCCTGGAACGGGAGGCGATTGGCGAAGTCGTTCTTGAGTTCCTCATCCGGAATCAGCCGACCCTGATCGAAGTCGATCAGGAACATTCGGCCGGGCTCCAGCCGTCCCTTGTACTTGATCATCGCCGGGTCCAGCGGGAGGACACCGACTTCGCTGGCCATGATGACTCGGTCGTCGTGGGTCAGATAATAGCGGCTGGGCCTTAACCCGTTGCGGTCCAGCACCGCGCCAATGTACTGCCCATCGGTAAACGCGATCGAAGCGGGGCCGTCCCACGGCTCCATGACGCAGGACAGATATTCGTAGAACGCCCGCTTGTTCTTCGCCATCAGCTCATTCTTCTGCCAAGCCTCCGGAATCATCATCATGATCGACTCCTGGAGCGTACGGCCGGTCATCAACAGGAATTCCAGAACGTTGTCGAAAGCGCCCGAATCCGAGACTTCGGGCCCTACGACCGGGTAGAGATCTTTGAGGGAATCACCGAACAGCTCGCTCCTCGATACGCCCTCTCTTGCGCTCATCCAGTTGACGTTACCGCGCAGCGTGTTGATCTCGCCGTTGTGACACATGAAACGATTGGGCTGAGCGCGGTCCCAGCTCGGAAACGTATTCGTAGAGAACCGCGAGTGAACCATCGCCAGGTGGGAGATGTAGTCCGGGTCCTTGAGATCCGGGAAGTAGGTCATGAGCTGGCCCGGCGTCAACATACCCTTGTAGATCAGGACTTTCGTCGACAGGCTGCAGATGTAGAACGCCTCCGCCTGCTCCATAGCCGAGTCGTTACGGAGCTCGCGGCTCACGCGTTTGCGGATCAGGTACAGCTTTCTCTCGAATGCATCTCCGGCGAGGTCGGCCCCCGCCGCGATGAATACCTGTTCGATATGCGGCGCCGCCCGACGTGCCGTGGGGCCCAGATCGGCTTTCTCCGGATCCGTGGGGACGACACGCCAACCGACGAGTTCCTGACCTTCGGCCGCACAGATCTCGCTGACGGCCGCTTTGCAGCGCTCACGCTCAGCAACATCCGTGGGCAGAAAAACGACGCCGGCGGCGAATTTACCGGGTTCGGGGAGCTCGGTGCCGAACTCATCCCTGGCGATCCTGGTCAGGAAATCGTGCGGTAGCGCGGTCAGGATGCCCGCGCCGTCGCCGGAATTCGTCTCGGCGCCACGCGCCCCACGATGATCCATCCGGCACAACAGACGGTCGGCGTCGCGGATGATCTGATGGCTCGCCACACCCTTGATCTGAGCAACGAACCCCACACCACAGCTGTCATGCTCCAGGCGGGGGTCATAGAGACCACGGGCCGCGGGCAACCCCAGGCGGGTCCGAGGCTTCATGGCTTTTGTCGCTCAATACTTGGAGTCATGGCATTCCCTGGGCGGAGCCGCCGCTCCGCACGCGTCTTAATCATCGTTGCAGGGCTTATAGGCGGCGCGGCGCCTCACTCTGACGCAGGCCGCCCACATCTGCGAGCGGCGAGATAGCCACTTCTCTGGGTTCAGTCGGCCATCGCCGGAACGGTCAATAATAAGAAGACGGTCAGGGTTGCGTCAAATCTTAGTTGCGGAGTAGCTTTAGGCTAGCCTATATGAATCAACGGCTTACTGCCCCCCGATTGCGATAGTGAACGGGACCTGGCCGCGCCCGAATACGTCGATAGGCTCCCTGAGACCGGCGTCTAAGACCAGCTCGCCGTGGAATTCATAGGTCAGTGTGTTGTTCGGCCCCGTCGCAAACGCCATGAGCCGGGACGCCGAGGAGACGATTTGGCTGAAGACTTCCACCTCGAGCGTCTCGCTGCCCCGGCCGGGGAGCGTGAACGGGGTGGCGTATTGTCCGATTAGGCGTCCCTCACCGCTCAGCCGAATGTCGAACTCCAGGCGCACGACGGGGATCTCCGCCGGATTGGGATTCACGAGCACGAAGCGCAGCGAGAACAGTTGGCCGTCGGGACCGGTTTCGAGGACGCTCAGGCCAAGCAGGTCTACCTGCGGCGCAGCCAGGCGTCGTGGCACCGACGAGCATGCCTGGATCGAAAGGACCATGGCTGCGGCCAGTGTGATCGCACCGAGACCTCGCGAGCGTCGGGCCCCGCCGCTTGTGGGTCTGCTCATCCGTTCTCCTCCATCACTCACTCACCATCCCAAGATGCCTGCGAGCGCTCCCAGCGGGCGCCGATAATCTGCCAGTCGCCGCCATCCCGGATGAGCTCAAGCTCGATGTTATAGAGTTGGCCGTCGAAACCGCCCAGCAGAGACGCACCGGCGCGTCGCCCCAGCAGCCCCGCGAGCAGCGACACTTCGGCGGCATCAGCGCCACTGAGCACGATGGACTCGATCCGCGTGACGACTTCGAGCGACTGGTGTGTCAGGAAATAGACGCGAATGATGTCGATCAGTCGATCGCGATCGTTCCCACGCACGTCCATGTAGCGATCCGATACGAGCCCCCGAAAGTGACCGGTGTCGCGTTCTTCGGCCGCGACCTCGGTTCTCTCGATAAACTCGCGTAGTTCGGCGTTCGGGTCTTCGGACCCGCAAGCGCTCAGTACCGCAAGAACGGAACATGCCAGCAGCCAGCGACGGGGCATTCGGGGCTTCCTCACTGGGGACGGGTTATTGTATTGGATGCCAACGTCCGTCGCTGCGACCGTCGAAGAAGACTTGGCCCGCGTCCACGCTGGCTTTAAGGTAAGCGCTCCATCTGCTGGTCGAGACGCCGATGACAGCCGACCTTGAAGACCTGCTCGAGTTCTGGTTCGGTAGCCGGCCGACCGATGAGGACGGCGTCAGCGGCCACATGACTCGGTGGTTTAGCGCCGATAGCGAGTTCGACGCCGAACTCTCAAACCGCTTCGGCGCGGCAATATCCGCCGCGGCCGGCGGCCAGCTTGACGAGTGGGGTGAATCCGCCCACGGACGGCTCGCGCTTATACTGCTCCTGGATCAATGCCCTAGAAATACTCACCGTGGGGACCCTGCGGCATTTGCGCAAGACGCGCTGGCGCTCTCCTGGACGTTAGATGGATTGTCTCGCGGCATGGACCTGGAACTGGAGCCGTTAGAACGAATGTTTTTCTACATGCCGATGCAGCACTCGGAATCCTACGACAGTCAGGAACGGTCGGTAGAAGTCTTTACAGAACTCGCCCAGAGCGACGCCCCGGACTTTATGAAGAAATACTTGCTCGACGCGGCGAAGTCCGCTCGGGTACATCGCGATATCGTCGCAAGATTCGGCCGCTTCCCACACCGAAATTCAGTGTTGGACAGAGTGTCCACGGCGGACGAACAAGCCTATCTCGAAGAGGGGGCGCCGACATTTGGCCAGTAATCTTTTCGGGCCGTTCATCGTCGCAGAACGGCTCCGAGCAGGAGTAAAACGGTAATGCGAAACCAACCCGCGCGTCGTGTGGCTATTGTCGGTGGCCTGCGGATACCTTTCTGCCGATCGCACACGGCCTATCGTCACTGTTCGAACCAGGAAATGCTGACGGCCGTCCTGCGCGCGCTCGTGGAAAAATTCGCTCTGGCCGGTCAGACGCTCGGAGACGCCGCGTTCGGCGCGGTGCTCAAACACTCTCGAGACTGGAATCTCGCCCGTGAGAGCGTGCTCTCCTCGGGACTCTCTGCACAGACCCCGGCGTTCGACTTGCAGCGCGCGTGCGGGACGAGCCTGTCCGCCGCGGTGTTGATTGCCACGAAGATCTCCACCGGACTGATCGATTCAGGGTTGGCCGGCGGAACCGATACCGTCAGCGATCTAGCCATCGTCTATCCGGACGCCTACCGGAATATTCTGCTGGAGAGTGCGCGCGGGCGAAGTATCGGGGAGAAGCTCAGACCGTGGCTCGCATTGCGCCCCCGACACTTCAAACCCGAGTTCCCGGGGGTCGTCGAGCCTCGGACTAAGCTCTCGATGGGCGAGAGCATGGAGATCACGGCTAAGGAGTGGCAGCTGACGCGGGAGGACCAAGACCAGCTCGCGTTGGAGAGTCACCAGAAGGCCGCGCGCGCGTACGAGGAAGGTCATTACGACGACCTCGTCATCGACTTCCAGGGGGTAAGCCGGGACAACAACATCAGAGCGGATACCAGCCTGGAGCAGCTGGCGCGACTCAAACCCGTTTTCGATCGTAGCGAAGCCGGCACGATGACGGCCGGCAACAGTACCCCCCTCACCGACGGTGCGTCGGCGGCGCTACTGGCTTCGGAGGACTGGGCGCAAGCCCGAAAGCTGCCGGTTCTCGCCTATCTGACCTACGCGAAAGTAGCGGCTGTCGACTTCGTTAACGGCGAAGGCTTGTTGATGGCGCCCGCCTATGCGGTCTCGGAGATGCTGGCGGACGCCGAACTGTCACTGCAGGACTTCGACTTTTACGAGATTCACGAAGCGTTCGCCGCGCAGACGCTGGCGACACTGAAGGCGTGGGAATCCGCCGCCTTCTGCAGGGAGCGGCTCGGGAGATCCACGAGCCTGGGGGCCATCGATCGACACAAACTCAATGTCAAAGGCGGCAGCATCGCGATCGGACACCCGTTCGCCGCGACCGGGACCAGGATACTCGCATCGTTGGCGAAGCTGCTGCACCAGAAAGGCTCGGGCCGCGGACTGATCTCAATCTGCACGGCCGGCGGAATGGGGGTCACGGCGATCCTCGAAGCACCCTGATAGACCTCCAGGAGCTACTTCTATGACCGGATTCGACGCGCTGCTCACCACCCTCAACGCCATCCTGTGGCACGACTCGGCACTGCTGATCCTGCTCGGGACGGGTGTGGTGTTCGCTGTCTGGAGTGGTTTCAGTCAGTACAAGGCCCTGACCCATGGCGTGCAGGTCGTACGCGGAATCTACGACGACCCCGACGACCCCGGCGCGATCAGCCACTTTCAGGCGCTCTCCGCGGCGCTCTCCGCGACGGTGGGGCTCGGGAATATCGGCGGGGTAGCGTTGGCGATCTCCCTCGGGGGGCCTGGGGCCGTCTTCTGGATGTGGGTCGTGGGGTTCTTCGGGATGGCGGTCAAACTCACCGAAGTCACCCTCTCGATGCTCTATCGCAACACCGACGATCCCGACAATCCGCACGGCGGCCCGATGTGGGTCGTCAGCAAAGGCCTCGCCCGTATGAATCCGGCGCTGGCACCTCTCGGCAAATTCGTCGGTGGCGTGTTCTGCGTCACCTTACTCGTGTCCACGATTACTGGCGGGAACATGTTCCAGGCCTGGAACGTCGGCGAGATCACCGAGGAGTACTTCGGCGTCCCGAGTATCGTAACCGGGATCGTCCTGTCGCTATTGGTCGCCATGGTCATCATCGGCGGCATCAAGCGAATCGGTGCCGTCGCGGGACGCCTGGTGCCGATCATGGTCGCGTTGTACTTGCTGGCCGGGGCCTATGTTTTGATCATGAGCGCCGATCAAATTCCAGGCATGCTCGCGTTGATTTTCCGCTCTGCATTCTCGCCGCAAGAGTTCAGCGGCGCGTTCCTCGGCGGCACGGTAGGCTATGCTTTCCTGTTCGGCATGAAACGTGCGCTCTTTTCCAACGAGGCAGGCCAGGGTTCGTCGCCGATAGCGCACTCCGCCGCGAAAACCAACGAACCGGTGCGCGAGGCGCTCGTGGCCGGTCTCGAGCCGTTTATCGACACGTTGATCGTTTGCACCTTCACGGCACTCGTCATTCTATCGACTGGAATCTGGAATCGCGCACCCGAAGCGAGTTATGCCGCACCGCCCGCGGTCGTATCGGTCGGCGCCAACGAGTGGAGCCTGGAGACACTTCCGGTCCCGCAACGCGTGGGCGACCAGTGGGCCAGCGGCGACGCCGTGTTCATCGTGCTGAGCGCGGGGCCGAACCCGCAGTCCGGCAACAACCTGCACCACCTCGATGGCGTCATCGTCGAACAGAGCGGGGCACTGGTGATCGAGTGGGTGAGTCTGACCAGTACCGTACGCCCGCAGGTTGACAGGCCGGGCATCTACGCGAGTTATGTCGGCGCGACGCTGACGGCCAAGGCTTTTGACTCCGTGACCCCGGGCCTCGGTAAATGGCTCGTTACGTTAGCGGTCTGGCTATTTGCGTTCTCGACGATGATCTCTTGGAGCTACTACGGTGAGCAGGGCATCGTCTTTCTGTTCGGAGAGCGGATGGTGCTCGCCTATAAGGTCATCTACTGCGGACTGATCATCGTCGCAACCTGGGGCTTCATCGAGACTGACGCAGATCTGGATAACCTCACGGGGGTGGGTACCGGAGTCATGCTGTTCGTGAATATCCCGATCATGTGGCTGTTCGGTCGCCAGGCGATGCGCGCGTATCACGACTATGTGGCGCGGCTGAAAGCCGGGCAGATGGGCCCGGGTCATCCCCCGCCATCGATAGAGAATCTAATCAGCGGGCGTGATGGGCGCTGAGTCGCCCGCACGTCGCGTCGACCGATCGTGAGCGCCCGCTCTCAAGGCGAGACAACGACCGTCGTGTGCTTTCGCGTAGTGGATCTCAGCCTGCGCACGGTCGATGCGAAGAACATCCACGGTCTCGGCCAGAGTACGCGGGCATGTTAGGGAGATTTTTGGAGTTAAGCCTCGCCGCACGTCCGATCGATCAGTCGTACGAGTTCTATCAGGCTCTGGGCTTCGCCAGTGTGCCTACCGGGGACCTACTCGTTTACCCCTACGCCGTGGTCCACGATGGCCGGCTCTGTGTCGGGTTGCACGAACGGGACTCCGACGAGCCGCTGTTGACGTTTATCAGGCCAGACCTTAAAGCCTATTGGCGAGCCTTGCGCAGGCACCGCATCGACTTCGAGTTTACGAAACTCGGCGATGACGAGTTCAATGAGATCGGGTTCCGCGACCCGAATGGTCAACTGATCGTGTTGATCGAGGCACAGACCTTCTCGCCCGGCGCCTGGGAGGATCACAGTGGCTCCGTCTGCGGCCGATTCGTCGAATACAGCTTGATGACGAGTTCCAGAGCAAGCGCTGCTGAGTTCTGGCAGGCATTGGGGTTCCATACCGTCGGTGCGGGAGAGACCCCCCACCCGTGGATCCGGCTGAAAGGCCACGGCCTCTCGATTGGATTTCACGAGACTGCTTACTTTCAGCCCGGTCCGAGTTTCGCAACGACGAACCTCGACGCGCGCCTTGAGTATCTGCGGGCCAAGGGCCTCGACACACAGCGGTCTTCGTCCACGGCAAAAGCCCTGCGCGGCTCTACCACGCTCTTCGCGCCCGAGGGGACACCGCTCTATCTCTTCGATGAGGCCGAGGCGTTGTACCCGGAGGCCTGAAGCCGCTCCGGCAGCATCTTGCTACCCAGCGGTCGCCACGCTCGGTACTAGCAGACCGAGTACACGCGAGACTTGCGGCAGATAATGGCTACCGAACAAATTGAAGTGGTTCAGCAGATGGTACAGGTTATAGAGATCGACACGAGTCTCCCAGCCCGACCGCAAAGGCCACTCGGCCATATACGCGTCGTAGAACGCACGAGTGAAACCGCCGAATAGCCGCGTCATCGCCAGATCCGCCTCGCGGTCGCCGAAGTAGACGGCCGGATCGAATACATACGGCACGTCCGACGTCGTCGCGCCCCAGTTTCCAGACCACAGATCCCCATGCAACAGTGAGGGCGCTGGCGCCTCGTCGCCAAAGAATCTCTCCAGCCCACCGAGAAGTGCGGCACCGGCTTCCTGATTCGCGCGCGGGAGACCGTTTTCCGCGGCCAGACTAAGCTGAAAACCGAGTCGTCGATCGCGTAGGAATGTAATCCAGTCGTCATCTGGATCGTTCGGTTGGCGGGTCGAGCCGATGGTGTTGTCCCGCCTCCAGCCAAAGTGTTCGCTGGAAATTCGGTGCTGGCGTGCGAGTCCTTTGCCGAGCGCGCGCTCCGCCGCCGGAGACTTCGCACCCAAATCGAGCCATTGCAGAAAAAGATACGCCGTGTCTTCGACGCTGCCGACGCAGTAGACCGCGGGCACGCCGACCGCTCCGCCGTCCTGCAGCGCCCGCAGCCCGTCAGCTTCGGCTTCGAACATCGCCACGTCGATCGCTTGATTCAATTTGACGAACAGCGGGCCTCGGCTACTGGGCACACGATAGGCCTGGCTGATACTGCCGCCGCCGACGGTCGTTGCCTTGGTGGGTTGTGCCTCTATTCCGGTGTCGCGTAGGAGCTCGTCGGTGGCCTGCGTCAGATTCAAGATCTGCTTACGCGGCCGTGCGCTCGCGCGCCAGCCGCCCGCTCAGTCGTGCGTGCAACGGCGAGGTACGTGGGAAATGAGTCAGTAGATACTCCATCTGGTCGGCTAGTACCTTGCGTCCCTTCAGATAGATGTACTCCGCGTAGGTCGGCGTAAACGGAACCGCGACGAGCTGCAGGCCAACCTGCTCCGGCGATTTCCCCCCTTTGTGATTATTGCAGCGCCGACAGGCCGTAACGACATTAGTCCACACATCGCCTCCGCCGCGACTGATCGCCGTGATGTGATCTCGAGTCAGCTCTGACGTACGAAACTGCTGCGCACAGTACAGACAAAGATTGGCATCGCGTTTGAACAGCGTATGGTTGTTAAGCGGCGGCGTGTAGCAGTCCCGGTTACGCTCGAGCGCATGAGTTTCGCCGTGAGTCGCGATGATCGAATTGACTTTGACGATGCTGCGCTGCCCGGTCACGGCGTTGCGGCCGCCGCGAATTTCGTAGATCAGGGAACCACAAGCATAGGCGACCTGTTCGGTGTGGTAGAGCCGAACTGCGTCGCGGTAATCGATCCACTCCAGAGGCATGCCCGCGACATCGGTACGCAGTACCTCCTGGGTTACGGCATATAGGTCCATGCTGTACTCGCCGAAGTTGGTTATCGGCGCTGCCAAGTGTCACCGAGACGGCGAGAAGTTTCAATGGCCAGTGCCGCAGAAGTCCAACAGCGGCCGGCCGCGAGCGTGCCGCCTACAGTTCCTTCAGGACGGCCTCCAGACTCTCTTTGGCGTCACCGAACAACATGCGCGTATTGTCCTTGAAGAACAGCGGATTCTGGACGCCTGCATAACCGGTCGCCATGCTGCGCTTCAGCACGATCGTGATCTTGCCCTTCCAGACCTCCAACACCGGCATTCCCGCAATGGGGCTGTCGGGTTCTTCCTGCGCGGATGGGTTGACGATGTCGTTCGCGCCGATGACGATCGAGACATCGACATCCGGAAAGTCCTCGTTAACCTCATCCATCTCGAACACGATGTCGTACGGTACCCGTGCTTCGGCCAACAGCACATTCATATGTCCCGGCATACGCCCCGCCACCGGGTGGATGCCGAAGCGGACGTTGGCGCCTCTCTCCCGGAGTAAGTGGGCTATCTCATGAACGGTGTGCTGGGCTTGGGCGACGGCCATGCCGTAACCCGGCACGATTATGATCTCTTGCGCCGTATCGAGCATGCTCGCCGCTTCAGCCGCATCGATCGACAAGACCTCACCCTGGTCAGCCGTGCTCGCCACGGTCGTGCCGCCGGACGTACCGAACCCGCCGGCGATGACCGCGAGGAATTTGCGATTCATGGCCCGACACATGATGTAGCTCAAGATCGCGCCGCTACTGCCGACGAGCGCGCCGGTCACGATCAACAGGTCGTTGTTGAGCATGAACCCTGTCGCGGCGGCGGCCCAGCCAGAGTAGCTGTTCAACATCGAGACGACGACAGGCATGTCGGCACCGCCTATCGCCATCACCATGTGCACGCCGAACAGCAACGCGACCCCAGTCATGATCAGCAGCGGTATCAGGCCGTCGCCACCGGCCGCGGAGTCGATGATGAACTGTCTGCCGGCCCAAATAGCGATGACCAATAGCCCCAGATTCAGCCAATGACGCCCCGGCAGCGTCAGCGGGCTGCCGCCGATTCGGCCGCTGAGCTTACCGAACGCGATGACCGAGCCGGAAAACGTGATGGCGCCGATCAGTATGCCCAGATAGATCTCGATGTTGTGGATCGTCAGCTCCACGCCGGTAAAGACGACTGCCGGATCCAACGAGTTGGCGAACCCTACGAGCACGGCTGCCATCCCGACGAGGCTGTGGAGAACCGCGACGAGCTCCGGCATCTGCGTCATCTGTATTCTTCGCGCCAGAATCAGGCCGATGCCGCCGCCGATCACGACAGCCGCGATCAAGACTTCATAGTGAGCGGTCACGATACCGAACACCGTCGCCAGCACCGCGATGCTCATGCCGATCATTGCGTAGAAGTTCCCGCGACGTGCGGTCTCGGGACTACTCAACCCCCCGAGCGCGAGAATGAACAGAATCGTGGTTCCGATGTAGGCGACGGTCACTATCCCTGGTGGCAACTGCGGTAGCATCGTTGACCCCCTACTTCCGGAACATCTGCAGCATGCGGTGGGTTACCGCGAAGCCGCCTGCGATATTGATACTGGTCATCAGGACCGTGATTCCGGCTACCCACATGATCCAGGCCTCCGGCGAACTGATCTGCAGCACCGCGCCGACGATGATGATGCTGCTGATGGCGTTGGTGACACTCATCAACGGCGTATGCAGCGCCGGGGTGACATTCCAGATCACCATGTAGCCGACGAAACAGGCCAATACGAAGACCGTGAAGTGCGCCATGAACGAGGGCGGCGCGACCATGCCTAGTCCCAGTAGCGCCGCGCCACCCACGCCGAAGATGGCGGCCGGGCCGACCCAAGCCGGCGTTTTCGACGGTTCCTGTACCGGTTGCGGAGCAGGCTCCGCCGCCTTTGGCGGTGCGGCGGATAGCTTCGGCGCCGGTGGTGGCCAGGTGATCTCCCGGCCGTTTACGACCGTAGCGCCACGGATTACCTCATCTTCCATATCCACGACGAGCTCGCCGTCCTTCTCCGGACACATCTCGGTCAGCAGGTAACGGAGGTTCGTCGCATAAAGCTGGCTGGATTGAGCGGCCAGCCGACTCGGCAGATCCGTATAACCGATCAGCGTCACGCCGTGGCGGTTGACGACCTCGTTTGGCTCGGTTAACTCGCAGTTACCACCCTGTTCCGCCGCGAGGTCGACGATCACGCTACCCGACTTCATCGACTCGACCATCTCGGCCGTGATCAACTTCGGAGCGGGTTTCCCGGGAATCAGTGCGGTCGTAATAATAATGTCCACTTCGGCCGCCTGCTCGGCGAACAATTCCATCTCTGCCTTGATGAACTCATCGCTCATGACCTTGGCGTAACCCCCCTGGCCCGAGCCTTCCTCCTCGAACTCCAGCTCGAGAAATTCGCCGTCCATACTCTCTACCTGCTCCTTCACCTCTCGGCGGGTATCGAACGCGCGCACGATAGCGCCCATGCTCTTGGCCGCACCGATCGCCGATAGCCCGGCGACGCCCGCGCCGATGACCAGCACTTTTGCCGGCGGGATCTTCCCCGCTGCGGTGATCTGTCCGGTAAAGAAGCGGCCGAAATGCTGCGCGGCCTCTACGACCGCCCGGTAGCCGGCAATATTCGCCATGGAACTCAGCGCGTCCATCCTCTGGGCGCGGGAAATTCGCGGAATGCTATCGACGGACAGGGCGGTAACGCCTTTACCGGCGAGACGATCCAGGAGATCCGGATTCTGCGCAGGCCATAGAAAGCAGATCAGCACCTGGCCTTCGCGCAGAAGATCGAATTCGTCCCGGCCCGACTCTTTGGATCGTTCCGGGGCCCGCAGCTTTAAGATAATGTCGCTGCTCGACCACAGGGTCTCGGCATCGGCTGTGACGGTGACGCCCGCCTCCCGGTAGGCGTCGTCGTCGAAACTCGCGGCCGTACCCGCACCTGCCTCGACGGCCACATCGAAGCCCAGCTTGGCAAGCTGCGATGCAGCCTCCGGAGTGGTTGCGACGCGCTTCTCACCCGCATGTACTTCCTTGGGGATGCCTATTCTCATGCACAGTCTCCGGCCAGCAGATTCTAGCTAACGATCCGCATTAGAAAGATTGACATCGATGCCGAAAGGCGCGCGCGTGCGGCGCAGCTTGCTACTTCGTCGGCGTTTCAATGGATTCAGGCAGGATTGTAAACAAATCACAGGGCGACGGCCCAGTTATCCCGCAGTTGGGATCGAGGTGAAGCGGCCAAGACGGAACTCCGGTGGAGCCCCGTGTTTTAGCCACTTGTTTCGTGTCTGCCGGTAGGCGGGCTTCTAACGGCCCTGGGTCATCCCGCCACTCGGTTGGTCGGCCGGACGGAGACGGGTATCCCGGAGGCGGCGGAGTTGATCAGGAGTCAGCGTACGAAACTGTCTCTGAAGTTCCCTACGACGATCCAGCGACAGGCGCTGGAAACGCCGATAGGTGTCCTGAATCCGGTTACGCGTGTCCGGCGTTAGATTCCGATAGAGCTGATAACGGTCGCGTATCGTCCCGCGCTGGGCGTCGCCGAGATTCTGCCACTGCTGGAAGCGGTCTTGGGCCTGCCCTTGCTCCCGCCGACTCATATCCAACCAGCGCGCCGCGCCCGTCGAAATTCGCTCCTGGCGAGCAGCGTCCATCTGACCCCAGGCGTTCTCATGATCGGCCAGAAGCGTCTTCTGATTATCGGTCAAATCGTCCCAGACCACGCCATCCGCATTGACAACCCCGACGAGTGCAAGCGCACTGGCAACCCATACGACGAATTTAACTTTCATTCTCATCGTCCTTCCTCCCCTTCGCCGTCAGCGCATCTTCCTCGCCCTGATTCGTGCCTTCCCACTCGGCGACTGCTAACCATTCCTCATCGCTCTCCTGCCAGCTACCCAGATACGCCAGGAAATCCAACTCAGGCGCACCATCAGCCGCATTCGCAGTCGGGCCGAATACCACGCTCATCGCGGCAAGCCCCAGTAGTGAACGAAGCAATCGTTCTAAGAGAGCGTGATCAACCAATGCCATCCTCCACAATCTCGCCTGATGTCAGCTCGACTTGCTCTTCCAGCCATGCATAGAATTCGAGTTCCTCGATCATATCGAGTGCCTCTTCACCCAGCAGGATCTCCAGATCAGCCACTGCTGCCACATCAAAACCGCCGTCCGTGAGCGGATCCATCTGTCCCTGCCAGAGCATCAAGCTCAACAGAGCCACCGCCGCCACCGCGCCCGCAGGCAACCAGGATCGACTCCAGGCCGGCCTCGCTCGCTTCGCTAACTCATCCAACGCCCGATAACGGGCCTGAGTTAACTTGGAGCGTGTTCGACCATCCAGCGCAGCGACGCTCCGCTCGAAGAGTAGCTTCGTTCGCTCTTCAAATTCGCGGTCCTTCCTCACATTCTCGCTGTCCATTAGACATGCTCTCCAAGCATATCCCGAAGCCGGTGCACGGCCCGGGAGTAGTGTGTTTTGACGCTGCCATCGGAACAACCCATAGCTGTGGCCGTTTCCACAACATTCAAGCCTTCAAAGTTGCGCAGCATGAATGCCTCCCGCTGACGCCGTGGCAGGTCGCGAAGCGCCTGCTCAAGCGCGTCCATCGCATCACTCCGTGCCAGCGCCTCGGACGGATTTTCCGAACTCGGCCCCGGCGCTTGAGCGATGGGGTCGTATTCCTCGCCTTCCTGTCCGCCGAAGAAGCTCATGACGCGTCCTCTGACAATCCGCCGCCGCTGCCAGTCGCGAATGCGGTTTTTCAAGATCCGATAAAACAGCGGGCGCCACTCCTCGACTGATCGGTCGGCGTAGCGGCGTGCCAGGCTGATCATCGCATCTTGGACGACGTCCAGCGCCTCATCGGCATCACGCGTACTGACGACGGCAATGCGGAAGGCGCGGGACTCCACATCGCGGAGAAACGCCTCCATCTCGGCCCTGGATTCCAGTGTCTCGTCCTCCCTCTGCAAGCACATGTGCGCCTGGAGTGTCGCCGCGAACGCCATTAGTCGCGCCCACCACAGCGGTTTGAACGGAGCCTATGGTAACTGTTCATATCGTCTCGATAGCGTTCCATACTCATAACCCAAGATAACGCTTCGATACTCGCCTGGTTGACAGCGGATTCTAGGATAACCCCTTGACCATCAAAGAAAAATTATTGACATAATACCGCGGCAGCCCGAGCGATAGGCCGAATTCAGCTTATCGATCATAGTTCCTTATTTTTAATAGATTTTATGTCCGACTCCAGAGCCTCATGACGCACCAACCAGCGGTCATACGCGTTGCGGTCCCGGTGCCGGTTCCGGGAGGGTTCGATTATTTGTGGCCGGGACCAGACGCGCCTCCCAGCCCCGGGTGCCGGGTGCGGGTGCCCTTCGGCAAGGGTGAACGCATCGGCATCGTGCTCGACCATGTCTCGGAGAGCCGACTCGACCCGGCGAGGCTGAAAGAGGCGTTAGAGGCCCTCGATTCGACACCGGTTCTCGGGCCGGATCTCCTGGCGGCTCTGCTGTGGTGCGCGGACTACTATCATCATCCGATCGGTGAAGTCGTGATCCAGGCTCTGCCCACGCTGCTGCGGCGCGGCCGCAGTCCCCGCACAGAGCCCGCGCCCGGCTGGCAACTGACCGACGAGGGTCGATCGCAGACGATCGCGTTCATCGCTCGCCGCGCACCGCGGCAGGGCCAAGCCCTCGACGTATTAGCGAGCGGCAACGTCGTTACAGCGCACGCATTGCGCGTACTCGGTATCGGCGCTGACACGCTCAAGCGGCTGGCCGACAAGGGCTGGATTCAGGCGACCACGCTGACGGAAAGCGCCGGCCGGCCGATCCCTAACGCGACCGACGCGACCGAGCCCGAACCCGAGCTGACCGAGGATCAGAGGTCAGTCCTTCGCGCGATCGCTGACGCCCCTGCGGGCTACCAGCCCTTCCTGCTTCAGGGTGTTACCGGCAGCGGTAAGACCGAGGTCTATCTGCGCTTGATCGGCCAACAGCTTGAAGCGGGTCGGCAGAGCCTGCTCCTGGTGCCCGAGATCGGTCTCACGCCGCAGCTCGTTGCCAGGCTCAAGCGGCGTTTCGGCGATCGGCTCGCGCTGATGCACTCGGGCCTCAGCGACCGTGAACGTCTCGACGCGTGGCGCGACGCCTACTCCGGGGAAGCGAAGTTGATCGTCGGCACGCGTTCGGCAGTCTTCGCGCCGCTGCCGAGCCCCGGCTTGATCATCGTCGATGAAGAACATGACCCTTCTTACAAGCAACAGGAGGGCTTCAAGTATTCGGCACGCGACCTGGCGATCTTCAGGGCCCGGCAACTGAATGTGCCCGTGCTGCTTGCCTCGGCCACGCCGTCTCTGGAGAGTTTCTACAACGCGCAACAGAGGCGCTATAAATCGCTCACGATGCCGCGACGGATCGGTTCAGCGGGCCCCCCCGCCATCCGCATCATCGACCTGAACGTGCATGCCGTCCGACACGGCTTATCCACGCCATTGATCACAGCAATCGAACGTCACCTCGCGGACGAAAATCAGATTTTATTATTCCTCAACCGCAGGGGCTTCGCGCCGGTTCTGTTCTGCGCGGAATGTCGCACGGCCGAGGAGTGCGGGCATTGTGACGCCCGCATGACGATCCACGCGGCCAGCGGCCAGCTCCGCTGCCATCATTGCGGAGTTCAGAAGGTCCTCGCTTGGGCGTGTGCGGATTGCGGTGGCGAGCGCATCGCCGTCGGTGCCGGGACTCAGCGAGTGACTGAGGAGCTTGCGGCCTTGTTTCCAACCGCCCGAATCGCACGACTCGATCGAGATATCGCGAGTCGTAAGGGCGCACTCGCAGACGTGCTGGCCGACGTAGAACAGGGCGACACCCAAATCCTGGTCGGAACGCAGATGTTGACGAAGGGGCACGACTTCCCGCGAGTGACCCTGGTCGGAGTTCTGAGCGCCGACCAGGGTTTGCTCGGCACGGATTTCCGCAGCAACGAGCGGCTCGCCCAGACGTTGCTGCAAGTCGCCGGACGATCGGGAAGGCGGGAACAACCGGGTGAAGTATTAGTCCAGACACACTACCCGAGCCACCCGCTTCTGCGTCGCCTGATTCAACAGGATTACACGGCCTTCGCTGAACTCGCACTCGCCGAACGCCAGCAGACGCACTGGCCGCCTTTCTCCCATCTCGTTGTCTGGCGAGCGCAGGCCGACGCGCGAACACCGGCATTTCAATTCTTACGGCGTGTGGCTGGAAGGGCGCGGCGCGAGGCCGGCCCGGTTAAAACGCTGGGTCCCGCGCCGGCGGCCATGGAGCGGCGCAGCGGAAAGCATCGCGCTCAACTACTGTTCCAGTGTTCACAACGGGCACCGCTGCATGACCTCGTGCGTAAATTACTCGGTATGGCACGGACGTGGCCGGAATCCCGCCGGGTCCGCTGGAGTATCGACGTCGATCCGACAGAACTCTAGCCCGCCCTTTATATCGGGCGTAGAATCGCGCCTTCCCCGAAAGGCTTGATCCGTTGCGCGCCGAACTCGACCTGCTGCTCAGAGAAACTCTGGCCCGCCTGATCGCCGAACATCGATCTATGCCCGCCGATGACCTCGAGCCGCAACTCGAGCGTACCCGGGATTCCAAACATGGCGATTTCACCAGCAACATCGCATTGAGAGTCGCGAAGCAGCTCTCGCGCCCGCCGCGTGAATTCGCGGCGGAAGTCGTAGCAGCCCTCCCGGAGTCGCCGTTGGTAGAGAGCGTCGAGGTCGCTGGCCCCGGTTTCATCAACTTTACACTCGCCGCAGGCGCTTACGAGCAGGAGCTTCGAACTATCCTGGCAGAGGGCGACGCATACGGGCGTTCTGAGACCGGATCCCGACAACGCGTCCTGTTGGAATATGTCTCAGCGAACCCGACTGGGCCTCTCCACGTCGGTCACGGGCGTCTCGCGGCCTACGGCGCATCGCTGGCGAACCTGCTGCGAGCGACGGGTCATGAGGTCCATGAGGAGTACTACGTCAACGACGCCGGCCGGCAGATGGATATCCTGACGATGAGCGTGTGGCTCAGGTACGCGGAGTTGCTCGGCGAGCAGCTGCCGTTTCCAGAGAACGCCTATCAAGGCGCGTATGTAGCGGAGATCGCGCAAGCGCTGCGCGAGTCACACGGGGACTCGCTTGCCATCGACGCCACCGCGATTGCGTCGGTCCTCGAGAATTCGGAGACCGGCTCGGAGGAACTGCTCGACCTCGTCATCGCACAAATTCGCACGCAGCTGGGTAGCGACGGGTTCGAGGCAGTATCAAGCGCGGCGCTCACGAGCGTACTCGACGACATCAAGGATGATCTCGGCGGCTTCGGCGTAATGCCTCAGAACTGGTATTCCGAACGCAGTCTCGTCGACGGGGCGATCGAGCGCGCACTTAAGATGCTGTCAGAGCAGAATATGCTCTACACGCGGGATGGCGCGACATGGTTTAAGGCCGGTGAGCTCGGCGATGAGAAAGACCGCGTCGTCGTCCGCGAGAACGGCGCTTCCACGTATTTCGCCTCGGATATCGCTTACCACTTCGAGAAGCGCGCGCGCGGCTTCGACCTGCTGTTGGACGTGCTGGGTGCCGATCACCACGGCTATGTCGCCAGGGTCCGCGCCGGCCTCGAAGCCATGGGCGAGCCAGCCGACTGTCTGGAAGTACGACTGGTGCAATTCGTTGCACTGTATCGTGGACGGGAAAAGGTCCAGATGTCTACCCGCTCCGGGGAGTACGTCACGCTACGTAAGTTACGCGACGAGGTCGGTAACGACGCGGCAAGATTCTTCTATGTATCGCGCTCCAACGATCAACACCTGGACTTCGATCTGGAGCTCGCCAAGACTCAGTCCAACGACAATCCCGTTTACTATATCCAGTATGTACACGCGCGCGTTGCAAGCATGGTGCGGCGAATGAAGGCTGAGGGTACGTTCGTCGAAGACTCGAGCGCCGGTGATCTGTCCATGCTGGCCGAAGCGGAAGAACGAACTCTGATGGTCGCGCTGAGCCGTTATCCGGAGATCGTGCAGCTAGCGGCGGTGAACCGCGCGCCCCAACATCTCGTTCATTACCTGCGCGAGACGGCGGCAGCGTTTCACGCCTGTTACAACTCCCACAGAGTACTCGTAGACGACCCGGCATTGCGTCAGGCACGGGTCGCACTGACCCTGGCTACTCAGCAAGTTGTCCGTAACGGTCTCTCACTGTTAGGCGTTACCGCGCCTGACAGCATGTAAGGCAAGACGATGGCGACGCGGAAAAGAAAAACTCGAGTAGCCGACGATGGGGCGCCCGGTTTCGTCTGGATGTTATTCGGCCTGAGTATCGGCCTCGTGGTCGCCGCGGCCGTGTATGTCGCGGACCGTCGGGAGCCCGCGATCGTCACGCCGGCTCAGTCCGAGATCGTTAGTCCATCGCGCAGCGTCTCGGTCGAACCCGCGGAGGAACCGCATCCGGCGACCCGGTTCGATTTCTACGACCTCCTCCCCAACTTCGAGGTCATCCTGCCCGAAATCGAATCTCGGGCGAGCCCGAACCGTGAGGGCGTAACCATCATCGCACCGGGCACCTACGAATTGCAGGCCGGCTCATTCACGGCGCCCGCGGATGCCGAGCGGATGAAGGCGAATCTCGCACTGCTCGGCATCGAGTCACGACTGCAGAGGGTCTCAGTCGCCGACAACGTCTACCATCGCGTCCGCATTGGACCGATCGACGATCTGAACGTACTGAACACCGTTCGCCGTCAACTCTGGGATGCCGAGATCGACGTCATGCTGATCGAGCTTCAGCGTTGAGACGGTGATGAACGGCTGGTGGCCCCGAGTACTGGCCCTGATGAGCGTCACTGGCGGGTTGGCGCTCGCCGACGAGGTGACGATCAAGATCGCGGCCGTAGGCGACATCATGCTCGGCACGGACTACCCGGACGATCGGCTACCCGATAACGACGGCGCTGATTTCCTGGGGGTGGTCGGTCCGGTCTTGCGAGCCGCAGACATTACGCTCGGCAACCTCGAAGGCGTGATCATGGCGGGCGGTACGCCCGACAAGACCTGTTCGAGTCCGCAGGCATGCTTCCTCTTTCGCTCGCCGCCCCACTATGTCGGCTATCTTCGTGAAGCGGGCTTCGATGTCCTGAGTCTAGCCAACAACCACGCCCGAGACTTTGGCGAACACGGTCGCAGCGCGACGATGCTGACGTTGGACACGTATCGGATTCATCACTCCGGGCGTCGAGGGGACATCGCAACCTGGCGGCATGGGGAGCTTGCGGTAGCGTTTATCGCGTTCTCGCCGACACGGCTCTCCTATCTACTAAACGATATCCCTGCGGCTGAAGAGCAAGTGGCACAGCTGGCAAGCTCTCATGACCTCGTGATCGTTTCCTTTCACGGCGGTGCCGAGGGCCCGGATGCGACGCGACTGCCCTTCGAGGAAGAGTTCTATTTAGGCGAGACCCGCGGTGAGGTTGTCCGGTTCGCACACAGCGTCATCGATGCCGGTGCAGACCTCGTGCTCGGCCACGGGCCCCATGTGTCTCGCGCCATGGAACTGTATCGCGATCGTCTGATCGCCTACAGCCTCGGGAATTTCGCGACCAATTTCGGCGTCCGCG
>SMUZ01070772.1_pt1 | contig 41163 bp, 33 predicted proteins | sample 2456421 | NCBI WGS metagenome assembly SMUZ01 (sample SAMN11095932, study PRJNA526329) | marine sediment metagenome | biome: Marine sediment; feature: Surficial sediment; material: Deep marine sediment; isolation source: Hadal surficial sediment | place: Pacific Ocean | collected 2014-11 | depth... | reverse complement strand
GAATACATGAGGGAGCTCATTACCCAGGATTTTCCCGCGGTTGTACTCGAAAATGCCAAACACCACCTGTTCCTGGACCAACCGTTTGCGTTTATTGACGCGTTGAAAGGTATGTTACGGGATCTTCGTAGATAGTGCTGTCCAGAATGCGGAGCATTCTGAGACCGCACTAGTGGAGGGCAGGGATGCCCACGGCGTTCGCTACTTTTTCCGAAGGAAAATGCGAGGTTTTCGTAGAAAACCGACGGAGGAAAATTCGCAGGAGCGAATTTCCGGACAAGAACTAATTAGAGTTTACCGTCCTAGCCATCTTCACCAAGATCGCCATAGGGACTCGCGAACACGATTTTGTACCCGTCGGGATCCAGGAAAAGGCATTCGCGATGCCGGGCTAAAGGATTAACGTGTGGCCCTTCGAGGATCTCGGCACCGGACGCGCGCAGGCGCTCTATTGCGTCATCGAAACGGTCGGTCACGAAATAGAGCCAGATTCCGTTCCCGACCGGAACATCGTCATCAATCAGATGAGGATGCTCGTGAGCGTCGCGATGATGGAGCTGCAGCAGCAGTATGTCATCGCGCATGATCTGCTCGTACTCGGTACCACCGTGGCCGCTTTTAGCATCCAGCACCTGTTGATAAAAAAGACTACTTGATTGGACATCGCGCACTGTGATCATCGGTTGAGTTTTCATGATGAACTCCGTCAACCCTAGAGCTGGTATAAAGCCTTCACGTTTTCATGGGTGATCTTCGCCCTGTCCTCGTCCGGCACGTCAGCGAAGATCTCGTCGAGAACGTCTAATGAACAGGGCCATGTCGAATCGACATGGGGATAGTCGGAGCCCCACATGAGATTGTCGATGCCGATCAGTTCTCTGGTGAGAATCGCCGGGCGGTCGTCCTCGATCGTTGCATAAAACTGTCGTTTCCACACCTCATGGGGTCGTTCTCCGGTGAATTCTTTCATTCTGAAGCGATGGTCGCGCAACAGTCCCTGGTCCACCCGGTCGAGCCACTGAGCGATCCACCCTGCGTTGAACTCGCTCACCACAAACTTGAGTTTGGGGTGGCGCTCGGCGACCCCTCGGCAAATCAGTTCAACGAGCGTTCGTTGTACGGTCGTCGGCGCGTTGGCGTAGTCTAAAATAGAGTCGCGCATCGCGTGTTTCTGGCGGAATTGAGAGGGTAGATAAGCGTTGGTGCCGACGTGCATGGACAAGGGGAAACCGGCTTCCTCCGCCAGCGACCAGATTGGCTCGTAACACTCGTCCCGATACGGTCTTTCAGCGGGGGCTGAGCAGGGGATACAACCACCTCTGTAACCTTTTTTGATAACGCGTTCGAGTTCTACAGCCCCGGCTTGGGGATCCTGCAATGGAATTGCCGCAAGCCCGAATAACCTCCCGTTTGCCGCGTCTGCATAGTCGTACAGCCAATCGTTGTAGTTCTGCTGACAAGCAACAAGAAGCTCGGTGTTTTCGAAGCTGAACATACCGAAAAACCCTGGGTACAAGAACTCGGCCGCAACTCCATCGATATCCTGATCGTCAGGCCGACAAGCACCGTCGCGAATTCCGGGACGTAGTCCGTCGTAGCCTCTGGCTAGTGTCGCGACTGCTTCCGCGTCATTCAACTCGTCAACTTCCGGCTTATGGCCGGGTCGTCTGTCGATGGATACGCCCTCGCGGAGCCGCATGCCGGCCCAGCCCATGCGTTTTCTGATACCTCGTGGCCCTTTTGCAGGAATGACGATGGCATCCAGTTCGGTGCCTGCGTTTGTGACGCGCGGTGCGTCATCTCCGAAACGTTCTTTGAGCCCAACAAAAACCTCTTCGGCTTCAACCACGTGAGAATCTGCAGAAATCGGTTTCATCTTCCCCCTCTGCGAATGAGTGCCTCACTAATGTAGCCGCCAACACAGGTCTGTTCCAGCGTAATCGACTGCCAGCTGGCTTTGATAAAAAGAAACTCAGTGTAGATCCCTCGACCTGACAATCTCGAAATACTATCCTCGACCCATCAGTTACGGGAGGTGGATAGCTGTGAGCAACGATCCCTACATTCTCATTACCGCCGATACGCATGCGGGTGGTAGTCACGCACAATATCGGGAATGTCTCGATCCGACCTATCGACAGGCGTTCGACGAATGGCGTGGTGGATACAAGAATCCAGCGCAAGAACACTACGGCAGCAAGAAGATGCGGAACTGGGATCTCGAGATCCGCACCAACGATCAGAACGGTCAGGGGGTTGTGGGAGAGGTCGTGTTCCCGAATACCGTACCGCCTTTTTTTAGCAAGAGCATCGTCATTGCACAACCGCCCAGACCTGAGGACTACGAACTTGCCCTCGCTGGAATTCGTGCGCATAACCGCTGGTTGAAAGATTTCTGCGCGGAGGATCCGGACCGGCGAGCTGGAATTGGCTTGATCTTACCGAATGATCTTGACGAAGCGATTAAAGACATTGAGTTCATTGCACAAGCGGGTTTACGTGGCGGAGTGTTGTTGCCGTTGATTCCTCCTGATTGTAATTGGTTGACTCCGCTGTACGATCCGGCTTGGGACAAGCTGTTTGCCGCCATCCAGGATCACGATCTCGTGATCAATCAGCATTCGGGCCAAGGGTCGCCCGATTATGGGCGGAGCCTGGTCGGCGAAGCCTTGTGGATATCGGAGGTAACTTTTTATTGCCAGGCGGGCTATCGCCACCTGCTGATGAGTGGTGTGTTCGAACGTTTCCCGAAACTGAAATACATCCTTACCGAATCCGGGTGCGCGTGGGTGAGCCCTATGTTGAAGCAGCTCGACCGGATTCACATGGGTATTGAAGCAGGTGCGATCGGCGAAATGCACTACGATGGTGACTGGGTATTGAAAGATCTGCCGAGTGAGTACGCTCAGCGTAGCTGTTGGTATGGCGCGAGCTTCCCAAGCAAAGCCGAACTCGATGGTTTAGCTGAGATCGGCGCAGAGAACGTGTTGTGGGGGAATGACTACCCGCACTACGAGGGGACTTTCCCCTACAACCTCGAGTCCCTGAGATTGACCTTCGCCGACGTAGCAGAGCGTGAGCGGCGTATGCTTTTCGGTGAAAACGCAGCGTCGCTCTACAACTTCGATCTCGACAAACTCAAGCCCCTTGCCGATCAATATGGACCAACCCCTGAGCAGGTCAACCAGCCGTTAACGCGCGACGAGATTCCACGGGACGCAACCTGTTCGCTATTTCAAAGCGCACTTTATGGGATGTAGGCAAAGGAACCTCTGATTAATTCTCGTTTGCTCAGCGCGGACTACGGGGCTTGTGGTTAGGCGCGGTTCGTAGGTAATGTCGAGCACATTGCCAAGAATCGTAACAACACCACAGGCCCCGTAGTCCGTGCCTTTCAGGAGCATATCGCGCCTGCCCTGCCGGTGTTGCGCACCTTGGCAATGTGCTCGACATTACCCGCGGTACGCGCCTTGGCAGGACAGGCGCGATATGCTCTGAGCTTTCGAGAATTAATCAGAGGTTCCTCAACCATGGCCATGCCTCAGAATCTCGGGATCGTCGATACCATGATCGGTTTTCCCGCAAGCGACTTTGCCCAGTACGACTTCATCCGTGCACAGCTCAAAGACGGTTCTACCGATTTCGATTTTCCAGTGGAGTACATGTTCAAGAACGTTCCCAAGGAACTCTACGGAAGCAAAGACCCGATTTCGGTCACGCTCCACGAAATGGACCGATTCGATATCGAAATAGGACTCATCGGCGTGGGCGGTGATGTGAGTCGTAAGGCACTGACCGACTACCCGGATCGTTTTGTGCCTCAGGGCTCGGTGGATCCGAACACGGGTATGGAGGGCGTGCGTAACATGGTGCGTCAGTACGAGGAATTTGGGGTGCGTTCGTTCGGTGCGTTTAATGCCGGATACAACCCCCAGGTTGGGATTAACGATGCGCTGATGTATCCGATCTATGCCAAGTGCGTGGAACTCGATGTGCCTATTTTTTCGTGTGTCGGGGTTCCGGGCCCTCGTTTTCCCATGTGGCCGCAGCATGTGGAATTGCTCGACAAAGTGATGTACGACTTTCCGGAACTCGTGTTTGTCACCCGTCACGGTTGCGAGCCCTGGGAAGATCTGGCGGTGAAACTCATGCTCAAATGGCCGAACTTGTATTACTCCACTTCTGCGTTCGCGCCCAAGTATTACCCGGAGGCGATCATCAAGTACGCAAACTCACGAGGGGCGGACAAGGTCATTTATGCTGGGTATTTCCCGATGGGGCTGTCGGTTGAACGGATCATGACCGATATGAAAGACGTGGCTTTCAAAGACGAAGTCTGGCCGAAGTTTTTGCGGGACAACGCAAGGAAGGTGCTGAAACTCGACTAGCAGCGTGCTTCGGAGGTATCGATATGAGCGCTGTCGATTGACACTACCTGTTTAGGGAATATCCTCAGGTTGTCTGACTGAGAAAAATTCTGGCTTGAATACCGCCTCGATCATCCATGACGATCTGACGGCCCTGAGAGCCCAGGTGAGCCTGATCTCGCTGAAAGTATTAGTCGGAGTAGGCGCGTTAGTAGTTGCCTGGTCCTTTGTTCAAGACCAACCCTATCGCTATGTCCACCTCGGTGCCGAGTTCCTCTTAATCGGCGTTATTTACTTCCAGAAAAAATTGCCCGATGTAGGGGCTTACGTCTTGTTCTGCGTTTTTTACTTCGTTGGCGTTACAGAATTGTTGGACGATGGCTTTGATGGTGCCCACATCGAATGTTTCGTACTTGCCACGTTTCTCGTGAGTGCGTTGATTGGCGCCAGAGGCGCGATTGTTAGTATCGCTATCTGTCTGTTTACGATTTCCAGTGTCGCATTTCTCTTGCAAAATGGTTGGCTGCAGCTACAACCAGAATCCGACGGATTACCTGAAAATTGGACTGGTTGGGTATGGGACCACTTGAGTCTGCTTTTATTTGCGGGGGCTATTAGTGGTGCCACCGTGTATTTGATGGACCGTCTAAACAGAAGCCTGAATCATGCCAACAGCCTGGTAAGGAGACTGGAGCAGGAAGTCGAAGAAAAGGAAAACGCGATCCAGATGAGTCTGGAAAGCGAGCAGATGTATTAACTGCTCGCAGACAACGTCTCCGACGTGGTGTTCACGTTGACACTAGATTTGAAAACAATTTATTGCAGCCCCTCAGTTCTGCAGCAGAGAGGTTATACGGCCGAAGAGGTCCTTGAACTCGACGTGCTCTCGTCGATTAGCCCGGAAACCAGACATGTGGTAACAACGACCCTCGAGCAGGCATTCAAGGATATGGAGGCGGGAATAGATAGGGTCTACCCCCTCGAATACGAGATCTCACACAAGAACGGCCACTACGTATGGATAGAAACACGAGTCACGATTGTGCACGGCTCAGACGGTAACGACGCCTGTTTGCTTGGTGTTAGTCGCGACATCACAGAACGCAAACGGGCAGAACAAGCCAACCGCGAACTCGAGACGCAAATTCGCCACATTCAACGAATCGAATCCGTTGGTCAACTTGCGGGCGGCATTGCCCACGACTTCAACAACATTCTGGTCGCGATCATGGGTTATACCGAACTCAGCCTGAACAGCGAACTCAACGAAGAAGTCAGGCAAAACCTGCAAGGTGTCATGAGCTCCGCACTCAGGGCATCCAAGTTGACGGGGCAGTTGCTGGCGTTCAGTCGCCGCCAGATGTTCAATCTACAATCGATCAACCTGAACGAACTCGTTCTCAAGTTGGAAGGAATGTTAGGCAGGCTGATCCGCGAAGATATCGATCTAACCATCACCACGACAAATGAAGACAACTACATCGATGGCGATAGTGGCCAGTTGGAACAGGTGATAGTTAATCTGGTTGTTAACGCGAGGGATTCGATGCCGGACGGTGGTCAGTTGAATATCATATTGGATCGAGTGGGGCCGGATGACGAGTTTATTCATCAACAGAGTGATCACCTCGATGTGAACTACTCGCGCCTTGTGGTACGAGACTATGGTATTGGTATTCCAACAGACAAGATCGAACTGTTATTCGAACCCTTTTTTACGACAAAACTGGAAGGTACGGGAACCGGGCTGGGTTTGTCGGTGGTTTACGGCATCGTCACGCAACATCGCGGTTATGTGACGGCATACCAGCGCGAAGATGGTACCGATTTTGTTGTTTATCTGCCTGAGGCAACTGAACGCGTGCAGGCAAGCCCCCACCCCAAATCCAGGGTTTTGTCCCATAGAGGAACAGAGACGATACTGATTGTGGAGGATGATGAACCGGTTCGAGCGGTCGTATCCCGGATGCTAGAGGGGGCCGGATATCATCTGTTGCTTGCGAAGGATGGGCTTGATGCGCTGCGATTGTTTGATCAACACAGAAAGGACATTGGCCTTATTCTGATGGATGTAGTGATGCCTAAAATGAATGGCAAGGATGTCATGCTGAAGATTCGCGAAACCGATACGACCGTGCCGTTTCTGTTCTCCAGTGGTTACTTTTATGATGCCCAACAATCCGACTTCATCAACGAATATGATCTTGAACTCTTAAAGAAGCCGTACAAGCAAGAAGCGTTGCTGGAGCGGGTTCGCCGCATATTGGATTCTGGGGTAGAGGTGAGTGCCGCGGATTAGCGTCGGGGTCCATCTGGACCCATACTCCGCCCGGTCAGTCGCCGACTGTTCCGGAAACGGCTTCGCGGAAGTATCCCGTGAGAGAACTGCCGTCGAGATCGTCGAAGTCAGGAAAAAGCACATAACCCTTTTTGACGGGAGATTTGGCGAAATATCTCAGGGGAGAAGCTGCGCCTGACTCGATTAACTCAGAACAAAGGTCATCGGGAAGTTTGAACGCCAGCCCAACAGGTGTGAGAGAAGCGCATATCAGACCGTTTGCATAGAGGGCCGCACCACTAAAGAAATGTTTGCATTCGATATCGGATTGCTCCGTTAGATGCTGGCTAGCGAGAACCTTGAGGTTTTCCAGGAATGGTTGGGCCAAAATGGTGGTGCGCCTGTTAGTTGAAAGCTAATCGCTGCTCTTGTCGTCCAGAGGTTCGAGCTTGATGCTCAACACTTTGTTATCGAGTACCGCCTTACGGGAATAGACCAACGGAAAGCTGGCTTCGGTGGCCCAGCCTTCCAACAAGTTGTCATAAAAATAGGACCGTGGGTCTCCAGATTGCCCGGGTGCGTTGGTCATTTTTGCGGCGTCCCAATTGCCAACGTCGAGAACCATGCGGAAAGACGCGCCTGAGCGGACGAGAAAATCATCCGCCCGAAAGCTCGTGCTGTTGGTGGTATTGCCGCTTCCCCCACGAGGGTAAGCCGGATAGATCATCGCGTTCGCCAACTCGTCTGTCGCCCGATGCTGCAAGGGATGTACGAATTGGATCTGGTGCAGGTCTCCCCAGCGCCAGGCGGATGGATCCTCTCCGAGCAATTGTTGGGTTTCAACGAAGGCTGGGCCAAGGGTTGCGCTGGCCACTCCCTGACCAAGCGGAAAACGCAAAGCTTCCAGAACGGCTTGAGTGTCTAGAGGTTTCAGCAGGTCCGGTGCGAGCGGCGCGATTGCTTTCGCAAGTTCCGGCTGGAGGTGGCGGTAGAACCACACTGCATAGAGTGCCGCGTTGGGCGAATCCACCGAGAGGTTTCCATCCCAGTTACTCAACATAGCGACAGCAGTTTGTGCATTAACCGTCAGGTTCTCCGGCGACGGCAGCCGTACGATGATTTTTCGCGCCAACATGGAGTGATAGTCGCGTTGTAATGACAAGGAATTTTTGAGCGTGTGCGCTGATTGGCTTCGCAGCACTTCCTTGAGCCGCTTGTAGCGCCAGGGTGCTGACCATTCGAAGCCTACCCGGTGTGTCGCGATTGGGTAATCGTCAGGCAGACTCATTGCATTTGCTGTGCCGGTGAATCCCCGCTCCGGGTTGTACTCTTCGGGGAGCACATCCATATCGAAGTAGCCGTTCCATTCGTAGCGACCATCGCCAGGCACCGGCAACAGACCGTCCCAGTTGTCACGGCGCGGAAATAGCCCTGCGGGTTTGTATCCGATGTTGCCATCCACATCTGCGTATACCTGATTTTCCGAAGGAGCGCCCCAACGGTTGAGCGACGCTACAAACTCGCGCCAGTTTTGCGCTCGCATGTATTCCACACTGCCAAAATAAGGTGCCATACCCGGAGTGAGCCAGGCAGCGCGCACTGCAAAAATCTGGTTTTCGGTTTTGAACACAACCGGACCATGGCGGGTGAACTCGAGCGTCACGAGTTCGTCGGGCGCATCTTTGCTAGCGATGCTTTCTGTTAACGTCTTGAGAAGCTCTACTCTACCCTGGTAGAGATAACCATTTTCAACACGCTCGTAGACGTAGAGGTCTTCCTGGTCGATGGGGAAGATTGTGAGCCCGAAAGCTATCCGTTCGTTGTGACCGATTGAAATCCCGGGCAGCGCTGGTTCACCGGCGCCAATTACATTGAGCCCGGGTGCAACCAGGTGGGCGATGTAGCGAAGCGACGGAACGGCGTGACCCCGATGAGGGTCATTCGCAAGGATGGGGCGACCCGTGGCGGTGCGGTTTCCTGCCACTACCCAGTTGTTACTGCCGAGGTCTGCGCTGAGTTCATCGGCCCAGGCCTGGGTCAGATCAGGGACTGGTTCGTCGAAGCGAACGGGTGTTTTAGCGAGTAGATAGAGATCCAGTACACCCTCTGGTATGTCGCATGGGTCCAACCCTGCGGGTATTTTTGTATCCCATTGAGGCTCGAGTACTTTCCACAGCGAAGCTGCGTCGAGGCCGAGTTTGCAGGCAATTCGCGCCCTGCGCACTTCGCTCACAACGTTACGCCAGAGACCGTTACTGCGAATGCGCACGACGTCTTCTGGTGACCAGATTGCCGGTGCGTAATCTAACAATTCGAATTCAGGGGGTATGAGTTCTGGATGTTGGGAAAGCGTGTTTACATAAGCGTTGATACCGGCGGTGAAGGCTTCGGCGATACGTTTTGCGTCGCTGCCATAAGCGAGCCATTCACGGTACATATCGCCCCGGTAGAGGAACAACCGGGCGGCCCGGTCCTGCTCGAGGTAACGGGCGCCGAGTACCGCCGAGAGTTCTCCGAGACCTCTGAGGCGCCATAGGTCAATTTGCCACAAGCGGTCTCGTGCCGCATTGAAGCCTTGTACAAAAAACGCATCGTAGTGCGTTTGGGCGTAAATGTGCGGGACACCCCAGGTGTCTACGATAATCTCGGCGGGGCGCGTTAAGCCTTTGACCGTGTAGCTCAGATCCTCGGCAGTCGCATAAAAACTGAGCGCGAGACCTACAACCTGTGCCCAGCAAACTAAGTGCACGTTGCGCCTAAACTTCATAGGAAACGAATTCTACGGTCATGCCGCCACACACGGCCAGGTTCCAGTAGTTGAATCCATATGTTGGGCTTCTTTGTCATTTCATTCCATACTCCTCAACAATGACCGGATTCAGAAGAGTATTTGATTAATCTGCTCATGTCTGCCTCGCTACTTTTGGGCTCACCTGTGACGGGGCACTGGTGTCGGTGCTGGAAGATGGTCAGGGTAAGGTACTGAACGTGGGGCGCAAGATACCGAGAGATGGGCTGTTTTGTTGTGAGACCCAATTCTGACCGTTCATCAACTTTTTCTGACCGCCTGTCAGCGTTTACAAAACCACCTTAACCAATGACCTGCTGATTTGTGCACAATCTTCACTATGCGCAAATCAGATAAAAAGAAGACAGTCACATACGTTCGCTCGCGTGATCGCTTCTTCCGACAGAACGACCAATGGTTTTTTCAAACCCGTGAAGGCGCGTGCGGTCCTTTTACATACCGTGAGATTGCCGAGCAGGAATTAGGTCGCTTCATCGCGCTCAGAGATCATCACAAGAAGCCGTTTTTTCCGCGAAACGATCCGTACGCATTCGACCCAGCGTCCCAGCGGTGGCACCCCAAACACTGATTCGTACTCGTTTCAGACCTCGCCTCATCTATACCGAAGCGCATACTCTACAGGTGGGTCAATTTTATGTTGCTGCTAGTGGGTCAATTTAACTGTGCTGGTGACACAATTAATCCCACTCCAACTTCGGCGGATGGAAGTCGAGTGGGAAGTTGTATTGGTCAGCAATTGTGGCAAGTGCCTCAAAACAAATCCTCCCGTATTCCGCTATGTCTTGTGAGCTATCCCTAAAAAGACGCGATTCCGCGAATTGTTTTTTTGACTGAGAATCATTCCCAACGGAGCATCCCATTCGCCAACATCTGTGGTGAAAGCGGACACAAAATTCAGGGCTTTCAAGTTCGAAAACGACCACAAGGCGACTTCGCCATCCAGAGCTACTCCGTCGGAACTTTAAGCTCGACCTCGTCGAGCCAATTGAGTACCACCGTCAGATTTCGCTGGGGCTTGATTGTCGTCTCGACCATCAGCTATCGCTCCCCGTCTGCTGATACGTCAAAGAATCTGCCCTTATTGAGGTCTCTGACGATAGATGAATCAATCGAAAACAGGAACTCTGGGGAACCGATCGGGTTGACCGAATCATGATGAAAAGGCGATTAGTCCCAGCTGAGCGCACCACCAGTCTGATATTCGGTCACCCGAGTCTCGAAGAAATTTTTCTCCTTTTTGAGATCCATGATCTCCGACATCCACGGGAAGGGGTTTTTAACTCCCGGGAACTGCTCGAGTAAACCGATCTGTGCCAGGCGTCGGTTCGCGATGAACTGCAGATATTCAGCCATCATGTTGGCGTTCATGCCGAGGATGCCCCGGGGCATAGTGTCCTTGGCATATTCTATTTCGAGCTGGGTACCTTCAAGGATCATTTGTCGAGTAAGGTCCTGCATCTCCTCATCCCACAGGAGTGGGTTCTCCAATTTGATCTGGTTGATCACGTCGATACCGAAGTTCACGTGCATCGATTCGTCACGCAGGATGTACTGGAACTGTTCCGACGTACCCGTCATTTTGTTTAGCCGCCCCATGGAGAGTATCTGGGTGAAGCCACAGTAGAAGAAAATTCCTTCCACCACGCAGTAATAGGCAATCAGGTTTCTTAACAGGGCTTTATCTTTTTCCGGCGTACCGGTATTGAACATGGGATCCGATATTTCCTGCGTGTACTTCAGTGCCCAGGAAGCCTTGTTCGCTACCACCGGCACCTCGTGGTACATGTTGAAAATCTCGCCTTCGTCCATACCGAGGGATTCGATGCAGTACTGATATGCGTGGGTGTGAATGGCTTCCTCGAATGCCTGACGTAACAGGTACTGACGGCATTCCGGGTTGGTGATTAGCCGGTAGATGGCGAGCACCAGATTGTTTGCCACAAGCGAGTCGGCTGTTGAGAAAAACCCGAGGCTGCGCTTCACGACGGTACGTTCGTCCTGAGTCAAGCCGTCTTCGGATTTCCACAGGGCGATATCCGCCGTCATATTGATCTCTTGGGGCATCCAGTGGTTGGCGCAACCGTCGAGGTATTTCTGCCAGGCCCAGTCATACTTGAAAGGCACGAGCTGATTGAGATCCGCACGGCAGTTGATCATGCGTTTTTGATCTACCGTTACTCGCTGGTGGTCGTCGGTACTGGATGCGAGTGTCGTGTCGAGCTTGGCGACGGTTGCTGTCTCCCGGATTTCATGGGACGTAGCTGGAACCTCCTTCATGGTTGGTATTTCCAGGACGATCTCTGCGGATTTTTCGACGCCGATCGCTTGCTTGTGTTGCGTCGAAGGTGGCATGAGCGCATCAGAGGTTGTGGGGCTTGGGCTACGTCCGGGGTGGAGTTGCCCGGCATCCGCTACGATCTTTTCTGGCTGTACAGGTGCGATGGCCGGCGTAGGGTGCTGAGCTAACTCGTCGTCGTAATTATCCCAGGTCAACATGGCTGATCTCCTTTACTGACAGGCTTCGCAGTCGGGGTTGTCGATCGAACAGGCAAGCGGTACGGCGGCAGGTTCGGCTACGGTAATGTCTTCGTTCATCAGCTGTGCCGTTATCCCGTCATGTGCAACTGCTGCCTGTTCCGGTGGAGACTCAACGCCGCTATTCATCGAGACAGCGTTCAACGTGCCTTTATCCAGCGTCGATTTCTCCGCACTTGTTGCGCTGAGCGCGCGCAGGTAGTAGGTGGTCTTCAAGCCGCGCAACCAGGCCATACGGTAGGTCACGTCGAGTTTGCGACCCGAGGCACCGGCCATATAAAGATTGAGCGACTGCGCCTGGTCGATCCACTTCTGGCGCCGGCTCGCAGCATCCACCAGCCAGCGCGGTTCCACCTCGAAGGCAGTTGCGTAGAGCTGTTTCAGTTCGTCAGGCACTCGATCTAAAGAGCGTAGGCTGCCATCGTAGTATTTCAGGTCGTTCACCATCACCTTGTCCCAGAGACCCAGGCGCTTGAGGTCGTGCACCATGTAGGGATTCACAACAGTAAACTCGCCGGAGAGATTCGATTTCACATAGAGGTTCTGATACGTGGGTTCGATGGACTGGGTAACACCCGCGATGTTTGCGATGGTTGCAGTTGGGGCGATCGCCATCACATTGGAATTGCGCATGCCGTTGATCTGAACCTTCTTGCGCAGCTTGTCCCAATTGAGCGTTGTATCGAAATTGGCTTCCAGATACTTTTCGCCTCGCTCCTGACTGAGGAGCTTCAACGAATCGATTGGCAGGATGCCACGGCTCCACAGGGAGCCGGAGAAGCTCGCATAACTGCCGCGTTCCTTTGCGAGCTTGCAGGAGGCATCGATCGCGTAATAGCTGAACGCTTCCATGGAACGGTCGGCAAAGGTAACAGCTTCGTCGCTGCTGTAGGGGATGCGTAGTTGATAGAGCGCATCCTGGAAACCCATGATGCCGAGCCCGATGGGCCGATGACGCATGTTCGACGTACGTGCTTGCGGCACGGAGTAGTAGTTGATGTCGATCACGTTGTCCAACATACGCACTGCCGTACGCACGGTGGCTTTGAGCTTCTTCAGGTTGAGTTCGCCGTTCTCGACATGTTGCAGGAGATTGATCGAACCTAAGTTGCACACGGCAATTTCCTCATGCGAGGTATTGAGTGTGATCTCGGTACATAGGTTGGATGAGTGCACCACACCGGTGTGCTGTTGCGGCGAACGAATGTTGCAGCTGTCCTTGAAGGTGATCCAGGGATGCCCTGTTTCGAAAAGCATCGAGAGCATCTTGCGCCAGAGATCCTGAGCTCGCAGACGTTTGAAAAGAGAAATTTCGCCGCTGCGAGTCATCTCCTCGTAGGTTTCATAACGTTTCTCGAAAGCGCGCCCGTAGAGATCGTGCAGATCTGCTACCTCGTTTGGTGAGAAGAGGGTCCACTCACCGTCTTCGCTCACACGCTTCATAAAAAGATCGGGAACCCAGTTGGCCGTATTCATGTCGTGGGTTCGACGCCGGTCGTCTCCGGTATTCTTGCGCAGTTCCAGAAACTCCTCGATGTCGAGATGCCAGGTCTCCAGATACGAGCAAACCGCGCCCTTACGCTTGCCGCCCTGGTTCACAGCGACGGCTGTGTCGTTTACGACTTTCAAGAACGGCACCACACCCTGGGATTTACCGTTCGTGCCTTTGATATAGGCACCGAGTGCACGCACGGGTGTCCAATCGTTACCGAGCCCACCGGCCCACTTGGAAAGCAAGGCGTTGTCACGGATGGCGCTGTAGATGCCATCGAGCGCATCTGGCACGGTGGTCAGGAAACACGATGAGAGTTGGGGACGTAAAGTACCGGAGTTGAACAACGTCGGTGTCGAACTCACATAATCGAACGAGGAAAGTAGATTGTAAAACTCGATGGCGCGTGCGTTCGGGTCGTCTTCTTCATGTGCGAGGCCCATGGCCACACGCATGAAGAATACCTGGGGCAACTCGAAACGGACTCCGTCTGAGTGGATGAAATAGCGATCGTAGAGCGTTTGCAGACCGAGATAGGTGAATTGTAGATCGCGCTCTGGGTTGAGTGCCTTGCCGAGACGTTCGAGATCGTAGCTCGCGAGTTCGGGGTTCAATAACTCGAGATCTATCCCGCGGCGGATAAAAGCTGTTAAGGCAACGGGGTACAACTCTGCCATATCGCCTTGAATCGCGCGGTGCCCACCGGCCGTGTTTACGTCAAGGAATCTAAATGCCTGGGCGCGCAACCCATCGAGCAGGAGCCGCGCCGTCGCATAGGTGTAACTGGGCTCCTCTTCTACCAGCGTACGCGCGGTGATCAACAGACAGGTTGCGACATCTTCCTCGGAGATGCCGTCGTACATGTTAGCCATCGATTCGCTGATGATCCGCTCGCCTTCTACATCGGCAAGGTCCACACAGGCTTCCATCACCAGCGTGCGAATGCGTTCAATATCGAGCGGGGATCGTTCGCCGCTGGGAGATACGACTTGAATATTGGAGGTGGCGCTCTCCTGATCGTCGCTTTCTTCCTCGATGCGTTCGGCTCGCACCCTGGCGCGTTCCTCGCGATATAACACATAATCACGCGCAACCTTGTGCTCGCCCGAGCGCATGAGAGCGAGTTCGACCTGATCCTGAATTTCCTCGATGTGGATCGTTCCGCCGGACGGAAAGCGCCGCTTGAACGTCGAGCTCACCTGATCTACCAGCGTTATCACCATTTCGCGTATACGCGGCGACGCTGCGGCACTACCTCCTTCCACTGCCAAAAACGCTTTGGTCATCGCGACGGTAATCTTGTCGTCTGAATACGCAACGACTCCACCATTGCGTTTGATGACTTTGAGTTGTCCCGGCGCCGTTGCGGCGATGGAGGGTGGCAAGGATTCTGCAGCCGGTTGATGTTGGGTCTGAACCTGACCCGTGTTGTCCCCGACTTTTTGGATAGGAGTTTTTTGCATATGAGTTTCTTGCATGTGAGCTTCTAACTCCCTCGAGTTCTTGCGGAGTCGACTATTTCTGCTTTGCGAGATTCACTCGCGGACGCGCGGACCTGCAAACACAATATGTAGTGGTTGCGATGTCGGCAGAAATACGCCCCTCCGAACAAATTTCCGTTTCTATCTGCTCTTCCGACTGTTTTTTGCTACCTTTTTCGACTCATTTCCCGGAAAATTAATAGATCGGGTCAAATGAGAGAAAACGCTATATGTAGCGGTTTTCAATCGGACGACACACAAGATAATGCGGTGACTAGTCGATTGCAAGGCATTAACTGTGGATAACTTCGGGCTTGCGGGTGGGGTTCCTGTGGGTGGTCTGTGGACAGATAGCACTATTAGGTCGACATCTATATATTGTGGTCCGTTATCGCGCCCAAAGAGTGGAAAAGAGCGGCAAAAATGAGCCATATCATGGCCATCGACCAGGGTACTTCGAGTACGCGTGCCATCATTTTTGACCTCAATGGTCGCATTCTCGGCATGGGACAACGTCCTTTCGATATGGTGTTTCCAGCAGATGGCTGGATCGAGCAGGCACCGGAAGTACTCTGGCAGACAACCCTTGAAGCCGGTCGAGAAGCGGTTGCCAACGCCGGTTTGTCAGCCGCTGATATCGATGCCCTGGGCATCACCAATCAAAGGGAAACAACACTCGTTTGGGATCGCCAGACCGGTGAATGTCTGCACAATGCCATCGTCTGGCAGGACCGACGTACCGCCGAGCAATGTGAAAACATGCGAGCAGACGGAATGCAACAATCTGTCGCACGTATAACTGGGCTCGTTGTCGACCCGTATTTTTCAGGCACTAAGCTCGCGTGGTTGTTGGAAAACATTGCTGGCCTGAAAAAAAGAGCGGAAAGTGGAGAGTTATGTTTCGGTACCGTCGACAGTTTCCTTATCTGGCGACTCACCAAGGGTCGGCGCCATGTCACTGATGCGAGCAATGCGGCGCGCACGATGCTGTTCGATATTGGTACCCAGCGTTGGAGCGACGAACTACTGGCCTATCTCGACATACCGGCAACGTTGTTGCCGGTAGTGCTCGATTGCGCTGCGGATTTCGGGATAGCCGATGCAGAGTGGTTCGGCGCACCTATACCAATACTCGGCGTTGCCGGTGATCAACAGGCGGCACTGATCGGGCAGGGTTGCTTGCGCCCCGGGATGACCAAGAGCACCTACGGTACCGGCTGCTTCGTTATTGCGAACACGGGAAAACGGCAGTTGGTTTCGCAACAACAGCTACTTACCACGGTTGGCTACCGGTTGGCAGGAGAAACAACCTATGCCCTCGAAGGCAGCATTTTCGTGGCAGGTGCTGCCATTAAGTGGCTGCGCGACAATCTTGGGCTCATCGACGATGCAGCGGAGTCAGGCCGCGCCGCGGTTCGAACCGGTGGAGATTCAGGCGGGGTGTATGTAGTTCCAGCGTTTACCGGGCTCGGTGCGCCACACTGGGCACCCGAGGCGCGCGGATTGTTCATGGGGCTCACCCTCGACACCAGCCGTGATCAGATCGTCACGGCCACACTGCAAAGCGTCGCTTTTCAAACGGCGGAGCTCATTAGCGCCATGGAACAAGACGGTGCTGCGGTCGAACGGCTGCGCATTGATGGCGGCATGGTGACGAACAACTGGTTATGTCAGTTCCTGGCAGATGTGCTCGATCTAGTCGTAGAGCGGCCGGTGATTACAGAAACCACAGCTTTAGGCGCGGCAATGCTCGCGGCGGTTGGGTGTGGACTTGTTGCCAGCCTTGCTGATGCGGCGACTCTTTGGAGCCTGGAGAAAGAGTTTTCGCCGCGTATGCCTGCCGAGCGGCGCACGGCACTACTTGCCGGCTGGCAACGTGCGGTTGCGAGAACCCTGCTCTAACCGGGATTATTCGATTCCTGATCCGCCGGAAGTTTGTAAGGGTTTCCTTACAATGCGCCACCAGGTTGTGAAGTGCTCCGCCCTTTCGCCCCCTAGAATGCGAGCTACCTACGACTCAAGGCATTCCAGTGTTAATCGTCAGCGGGACAGTCAAGCAGAGATACGGGCGTATCGCCGTCATCATGTTCGGCGCGTCAGTCTACGCGCTGTTCTGGTTGGGCTTGGTTCAGTATGGCTACCTGCAAGTCACAACCCCGGCCTTTCCTGTGCTGATTGGCATCTGGATAGCCGGATTGTTCGCGTTGTTACTAGCCGATGGAGTGAGACAAGAACGTTTTGAGGCGAGTGCACTCACGCTGACTAAGGCCGTATGGTGCAACCTTGGGGTGGTGGCAACTGCGCTGTTGGTGCCGCATCCCGTGCGACTGTTAATTCTCGTTGCACCGCTGTTCGGTATTCTATATTCGGCTCTACTCCTCGACCGTCGACAGATGTTGTTCGTTAGCTTGGTAACGTGGTTGACCTATCTCGGGGGCAATTTGTTGTTGATTCGTTACGGAGACACAGATTTCGCTTTCGAGGCGGTCATCGCAGTGGCCTTTACCGTAATGTTGGCCGCCATGGCGTACATGGCCGGAGAAGTAACCGCGTTGCGTTCCGCTTTCGACCGCCGGCGCGATCGACTCAACAAAGCTATGGAGCAGCTCGCGGAACTTGCGATGCGCGATGAACTCACGGGCCTCTACAATCGGCGCTATATAATGGAAGTGCTCAAGCGCCAGAAGGCACTTGCCGATCGTGGTCACGTAGGCTTTACGCTGTGTTACTGCGATCTCGATCACTTCAAGCAGGTGAACGATCGCTTTGGCCATCTGTTTGGCGATCGTGTGTTACATGACTTCGCAGATCTCGCCGCAGGTGTTGTGCGTTCGGTGGACTTTGTTGCTCGGATTGGCGGCGAAGAATTTTTGATGATTCTCGTGGGCGCAGATGCAGATACTGCATCGAACGTGGCGAAACGGTTGGGAGAACGCACCCGCCAGATGTGCGCGGTGCCCGTGGACGGACCGGGGGACGAAGCTTTCCGTCTAACGGTTTCCACCGGCATTGCGACCTTTAAATCAGGTGAACGTGTTGAAGATGTGATCCAGCGAGCAGATCAAGCGTTGTATCGCGCTAAATCCGAAGGGCGTGACGGGATCATTATCGAAGCATAGGGCCTCTGACGTGACCTCGACAATGATATCGGGTAAGGTCCAGACGTTTTCGCGGAACGGATACTGCATCGTTGAATCGACGCCATTACCCCAGGCAACCCAGCTCCATTTCCGCCCTTGTTCACCCTGAACAGGGGCGTTCGTGGCTGTGCAGCATTCGAGATTTTTGCCATGACGGGATGTTGCTAACGGGTGCAGGTGGTTCGCGCTCGCTCTCGGCGACAGGCGCACAGCCTCATCCGGGTGACCCCGTTGCTTTGCACTTTTCTGTAGCAACACCGACTGGACAGCTACACTTTCGTACCCAGGCCAAGATTGCCCGGATGCTCGATTCAGGCAACGGTATCGGCGTACGGTTCGATGATGGGTTGCCGGACGACGCGTTCGATTGTCTGATCGAGTTCGCAATCGCCTCGGGCATGCTGTCGCGCTCGGGCGCGGGTGTGGGCGAGACTTACGAAGACGAAATTTCGGCGTCGAGTGAGCAACTCGATGGTGGTGAAGACGCCAACTCCGCAGCGGGTGGTGGTGGAGAAATTCCGGAGAGGCTTTTCCGTGATCGGCGCATCAACGAAAAGGACGCCACAGAGGTTCGCGCAAGCATGCGTCGAGTCGTGCGACGAGCGATGGAACGCATCAGCAAACAATTCTTCAATGTTGCGGCCACCGAACTCCTGGTGAGAGCGCGCGATGCGGGGACAAATGCGGTCCAGATGATGTATTTCGAAGGTCTCGATCTCCTGGAGAAACATCGCGAGAGCATCAGCACGAACTTTATCGGGGAGGTAGTACGCCAGGTAGACAACGTTTCCGAGCTCGATGACATTCTGGAAAGACGTCGCAGGCGGGAAACAGGGAACGCAACGAAGCTCGAGATCGTAGCCACCGACCAGTTCGAAGATTGGTTGGCCGTTGCAGAAATGATTTCGAAAGCGGAAAACCGATACTCAGACGATCTGTTGGACATCCGAGCCCGGTTGGGACTGGTCGCCAGACCCTGGACACATAAAGATGTCGTGCCCGTCGGCCCAGCCGTGATCTGCTGGTCGTTTGACGATGCGATGAAGGAATTCGACTTGCGCAGACAGGTTAAACAAGACATCTATCTCTGCTTCGAAAGCGTGTTGGTTCCAATGTTAGGCAATCTGTACAGCGCGTTGGACGAGATGTTACAAGAAAGCAAGATGTTCCCGTCTGTCGAGGAACTCAGAGAGTCGCTGATGCGCAGCTCCATTCGGCGCACACCTTCCGGGGTACGCGTTGAACCCGAGGCTTACCAGGAGATGGAGAGCTCCGTGCGTGAAGCCGCCATGGCGGCCGACGGCATCGCCACGCACTCACGAGTGGATCACGATCCATTCAGCGAACCGGGAGCACGTGAGCTTTATAGTACCGCTCGCAACATACTGGGCTTGAAACGGCGAACCCAACAGATACTCGGTCACGGTCGTGACAAGATGCTCGCTGCCCCCGATGCGGGAGTTGGCGAGACATTTAGAAGCAGCGATATTCTGGAAGCGATCCTGCAGATCGAACGGGAACTTGGCGACGCTCCGTTGAGCGACCGTCGCCTGAAGCCGCGTTTGATCGAAATATTGCGGGACCAGCATGGCGATCGGAAAGGCTTCACCGAAGAGGACTACGACACGCTCGACATGATGGAAAATCTCGTGGATTCCCTCCAGGAAGACAGTTTCCTCACCGAAGGCATCCGCGACTGGATTCAGCGCCTCGAAATTACTCTGAACAAGCTGGCCGCCCGCGACCCGGGGTTCCTGCGCCACACACCAGAGCGCCCACACAGCGCGGTGCAGATGTTGAACCAGTTGGCGCGTTTGGGGAACACCCGTGACGTGCGCGAAGGTATTGATCGCGATGTCGGACGTCGGGTAGACGAGCTGCTGCAAAAAGTCATTCACGAGTATGACGAAAACCCGGAAGTCTTCTCCGAGGTGGTTGATGAACTCAATCCGTTGATAGACAAGCAGACACGCGCATATCGCGGGAACGTCGAGCGCACCGTTCGCACCAGCGAAGGTCAGCAGAAGCTTGCACGAGCAAGGCGAGCTGTACTCGAAGAGATGGAAGGTCGACTTGGCAGTAAAGAAGTTCCGGATCTCCTCTTACAGATGCTCAATCCCGGGTGGCGCAACCTCATGGTGCACACTCACTTGCGTCGTGGTGTTGACAGCAATGAATGGCGCGACCAATTGGCAACTGTCGATCAAGTCTGGGGTCAGTTGAGCGGGGAGATCGAGCCCGGCAGCGAGGCATTTGTCGATCCCGACAAGCTTCTGAAACGCGTTGTGGACGGTCTCAACAATATCTCGTTCGATCCGAGCAAACGCACGCCGCTCATAATGAGCCTCTCTGCGGCGCTTGTCGGTGATAGCACCGGTCACAAAACACCTGTCGCCGCGACCCGAGTCGAGCCAAGCGGTGTACCGGCCGCGTTAGGCCTGGAGGGGTTGCTCCCCGAAACCGATCCGGTAATCGAAAGTGATGACGAGGATGTAAGACAGACCTGGGCGAAGGCCGTTGAACGAGCACGACGTATGCAGATCGGCGAATGGCTCGCTGCCAGTGACCGAGAGGGCCGGCCGCTGATTCTAACCGTGGCTTACATAGGCGATGATTACAGCTCCTTCGTTCTCGTGAACCGCAAAGGCATCAAGACGCGTGAGCTCACGCTTCAGGATATGGCTGACGGGTTGCATGAAGGTCAAATCACATCGCTTGACGATTACGACCTGCCGCTCATGGAGAGGGCGTCACAACGCATGCTCGAGAACATGCACAACCAGCTCGCGTTCCAGGCAAGTCATGATGATCTCACGCAGCTCTTGAACCGCAAGGAGTTCGAGCGTTTCGTTGAGAAGGCAATTCAGGGGGCGAAGACCAAAGAGATCCAGCACGCGCTGCTATATTTGGATCTTGATCAATTCAAGATCATCAACAACACCAGCGGTCATTCAGCGGGTGATGAGCTGCTGAAACTCGTCGCGGATACGTTGACGAAAAGCGTCGCGGATAAGACCGCGAAAGTGGCGCGCCTCGGTGGAGACGAGTACGGCGTGTTGGTCGAGCAGGTGGAAACCAGCGAAGCCCGGGATCTGGCCGAAAAACTACTGGAAGTAATTCGTGAACAGCGCTTCAAATGGGACGGACGCATGTACACGATCTCCGCGAGCATGGGCCTGGTGTTCCTGGATCAGACGACGGAGAGCGTAGAGAAGTCGATGCAGTTTGCGGACGAGGCGTGCTACACCGCCAAAGATGCCGGGCGTAACCGTGTGCACGAGTACGAACTTGGTGACACCGCCATGATGCGCCGGCATGGCGTTATGGAATGGGTTACCGAACTCGACAAGGCGCTCGACGAAGACCGGCTGATCCTCAACTGCCAGCGTATCGCGCCCATCGACACCGATGGTACATCATCCATACCCACCGATACCCACTACGAGATCTTACTCACGATGCTCGATGAACTCGGCGATACGATGCCACCCACGGATTTTATTCACGCGGCGGAAACGTATAACCGCATGACGATCATAGACCGCTGGGTGATTGAACGTGTGCTCGCCTGGATGGCGGAGCACCGCAGCGATCTGGACCATTTTGGTGGCTTTGCGATCAACGTCTCTGGCCATTCCGTGAACGATGCAACCTTCCCTGATTTTGTGCTGGAGCAGTTCGCAAAGTCCCAGGCACCCACAGGTAAAGTTTGTTTTGAAATAACCGAAACTGCCGCCATCGCCAACCTAGAAAACGCCGTGGACTTCATGAACCGCATGCGGATCATCGGCTGTCAGTTTTCATTGGATGATTTTGGTACAGGCTTGTCATCTTACTCATACCTTCGCAACCTACCGGTAGATTTCGTGAAGATCGATGGCGTGTTCGTCAGGGACATCGCCAACAACCCCGGCGACTACGCCGTCGTTCGCTCCATCAATGAGATTGGCCACTTCATGGGTAAAAAGACGATCGCCGAGTACGTTGAAGACGACGAGGTGTTGGACCGTCTGAAGGAGATCGGCGTTGACTACGCCCAGGGTTTCCGCATCGAAAAACCTCTTCTACTCTCAGAGTTTCAGATCAGTTTACTCCAATAAGAACTGCAACAGCGCCTTCTGAGTGTGCAACCTGTTGCCCGCCTCCTGCCACACCACCGAACGTGGGTCGTCGAGCACGGTTTCGTTCACCTCTTCGCCTCGTTTGGCTGGAAGGCAGTGCATGAAGAGTGCCTCTGTTTTTGCGTGGTCGAGGAGCGCTTCATTGACTTGGAAGCTTGCGAAGATTGCCCGGCGGTCTGCCTCTTCGCCTTCGTGCCCCATGGATGCCCAGACGTCCGTAACCAGCAGGTCGACGTTCTCGGCCGCCTCCTCAGCAGTTTCGACGAGCGTCGCATTGTTTGTCGAGGCGAGAATTTGCGGGTCAGGCCGATAGCCTTCGGGGCTTGCGATCTTCAAGTTGAACCCCCACTGGTGAGCCGCGTTGATATAGGAATGGCACATGTTGTAGCCGTCACCAATGAACGCGACCGTTTTACCCTGGATGGGCCCGCGCAGTTCTTCGAAGGTTTGTACGTCTGCAAGGAGCTGACAGGGGTGTAGAAGCGATGTCATGGCGTTGATCACCGGAATGCTGGCAGCCTCCGCGAATTCGATAACGTCGGCATGTTTAATCGTTCGCATGACCACGATGTCTACCATCTCGGAGAGCACCTTCGCCATGTCGGAGATCGGCTCGCCGCGACCCATCTGAGTATCTTCGGAGTTGAGTACTATGGCATGACCACCGAGCTGGCTCATCCCGGCTTCGAACGCGACTCGAGTGCGGGTGGAGTTGAGCTGAAACAACATCGCGGCCGTGTGCCCTTTCAGCGGCTGATCGGACCTGTCACCGAGGAATTTCCGCTTGAGCGTTCCGGCGCGTTCGACCAGCTGGCTCAGTTCTTCCGGAGCGAAATCGAGAAGGGATAAAAAATCACGTTTAGCCATGAGACAGTAGCGTTAAGTTGTCAGGACTAGTCGTTGATGAGCTGACTGACCAGGCGCACGATCTCGTCCGCCTCGTCATCAGTCAGAGTCAAAGGCGGCAGCAGCCGCACGATGTTGTCCTGAGTGACGTTGATGAGAATCCCGGCGTCGAGCCCACGGTTGACAAGCTCAGTACAGGATTCGCTGAGCTCGATCGCGATCATCAGCCCCTTGCCGCGTATCTCGGTAACTCGGTTGTTGCCTTTCAGGTATTCGGTGAACCCTTCGAGCATCCGCGTACCCAGCAGGGCTGCGCGATTCAGGAGGTCATCCTCCTCCAGGGTGTCCAGCACGGCTTGCGCAGCGGCGCACGCGAGCGGGTTGCCGCCGAAGGTGGAACCGTGATTGCCAGGCTGAAAGAGCCCCGCCGCGATACCACGGGCGAGGCATACGCCAATGGGCACACCGTTAGCGAGACCTTTTGCAGTGGTCACCACGTCGGGGAAGATGTCGGTGTGCTGGTACGCGAAGAACTTGCCTGTGCGGCCGTTACCAGTCTGCACCTCGTCGAGAATGAGTAACCAGTTTTCGGTGTCACACAATTCCCGTAGCGCGGGCAGGTAGCCCTCGTCTGGAATAACGATACCCCCTTCGCCTAACAGCGGCTCGGTCAATACAGCAACGATGTCGTTGTTGTTCTGCGCGATTTGGCGAACCGCCTCGATATCGTTGAACGGTGCTCGCACGAACCCGTTGAGCAGGGGCTCGAATCCAGCCTGCACCTTGCGACTGCCTGTCGCGGTCAGTGTGGCCATAGTCCGGCCATGAAAGCTTCCGTCCATGACAATGATCGTCGGCCGGTCGATGTCTTGTTGGTGTCCATGAAGCCGCGCTATTTTGATTGCGGCCTCGTTGGCCTCGGCACCGGAGTTGCCGAAAAACGCTCGATCCATTCCTGATATCGCGCACAAACGATCCGCGAGTTTGGCTTGCAGCGGAATCTCGTAGAGGTTGGAGGTGTGTAAAACACTTGCGGCCTGTTGGCTGATCGCCTCGGTTACCCGTGGGTGCGCGTGGCCGAGGCCACAGACAGCCAGGCCCGTCAGCGCATCGATGTAGCGTTTACCGTTTTCATCCTGCAGGTAAATGCCTGCACCTTGCACGAAGGCAACGGGTAGCCTTTTATAGGTTTCCATCAAGTGTGTCATGGCACGCGCCTACACTGCGTTTTGTATCCCAAAACAACAACAGGCAGCGCTAGGCTGCCTGCGAGAGCAGCGAATCCTACTGCAGGGCAATTAGGAGTTCAATCCCCATGACCAACCTTCTGTCCATCAGCCAGGGCATTTTCGAAACGTTGTAATCCGCGATCCATCAGAGCGCCTGGACAAGCGAAGTTGAAACGTACGAAGCCAGGGCCGCCGAATGGCACGCCATCGGAAAGGCCCAGCCCGAAACTGTCGAGATAAGCGCCGGGATGGTCGATGCCGAGATCGCTGAGGTCGATCCACGCGAGATAGGTCGCTTCCACGGGTGTCATCCGCTTCCCGACCAATGCCTGTAGACGTTGCAGGTTGCCGCGCAGGTACTCGAGCAACTTCGGCAGCCATTGACTCGTATCCGTAAACGCTGCCGTGGACGCGGCGAAGGCAAGTGGGCCGATGTCATGCACCAGTCCCGCTTTAGCACTGAGAAAGTTACCCCGTAGCTTCGCGTTCGGAATGACTGCCACGGCGCATCCGAGACCTGGAATGTTGTAGGTTTTGTTCGCAGCAAACAGGCTGATTGTGCGTTCGGCTATCTCGGGGGCCAGGCTCGCGATGGGGATGTGGCGGGCGTTTTCGTCGAGCACGAGATCGCAGTGAATCTCATCAGAGCACAGATAAAGACCATGCTGGAGGCAGAAATCGGCTAACGCGGTCAGCTCCGCCCGCGTGTAGGCCCGCCCGGTGGGATTTTGCGGATTGCTCAGCAGAAAGAGTTGGGTATCTTCATCACAGGCTTCACCGAGTGCGTCGAAGTCCATCTCCCAGCGATCGTCGCAAAGGACAAGTTGGACCTTGATGGATGCTTGACCGACATGACCAGGTACACGCAGAAACGGGTGGTAAACGGGTGTGGGAATGAGGATAGAACCGCCTGGCGCGGCTACTGCCTTTGCAGCTAAATTGATCCCGGGTACCACACCGGGAAGCCAGACGAGCCATTCTTCGGGAACGCTCCAGCCATGACGACGTCGCAGCCAGTTCTGGAAGGCGGTAACGAGGTCGTTCGGAGTCTCGGTATAGCCGAGGATTCCATGTTGCAGCCGGGCTTCGATGGCGTTCAGGATGAACGGGGGTGCAGCAAAATCCATATCTGCCACCCAGAACGGCAGGACGTTGGTACCACGATACTTTTCCCATTTACTCGCGAAGGTACCGCGGCGGTCTATTTCGGTATCAAATTCCGTTTGGTCCGCCTCAATCATGACGGTGTGCTTTCCAGTGGCTCAGGAAACTTGTCATAACGCTTCTACTATTATAGGTATTGTGTCTATGCCGGTCAGTCGGCAGAAGGGTACAATGCTCGTCCTTAATGAGGCCTGGGTAAAGCGGAGTCCTATCATGAGCGAAGAAGTTGTCGCTACCATCAACGAACAGATAGCGAAGAATCCAATCATTCTCTACATGAAGGGATCGCCCGAAGCGCCTCAATGCGGATTCTCCGCGCAGACCGTGCAATGTCTCATCGACTGCGGTGAGAAATTCGCCTACGTTGACATATTGAGCAACCCCGAGATTCGCGCCACTTTGCCAGGTATTGCCAACTGGCCGACTTTTCCGCAGTTGTGGGTGGACGGTGAGTTAGTCGGCGGTTGCGACATCATTACCGAGATGCACCAATCGGGCGAGCTGGCTACGCTGATCAAGAACTGCTCCGCAACCGAATAGCTCGTGAGTAGAAGCGGTCTCAAAAAATGAGATCGCCTATTGCGGCTTTTGTGAGGTCGCTAACAGTTCTGGCTAATGATTTCCGCGCAGGTTCCAATCGTTGACCACCGAGCAGAAGAGTTCGGCGGTGCGCTCGGCATCGTATAACGCGTTGTGGGCACGGCTTGTATCGAAGGCGATACCGGCCCGCGCGCAGGCTTCACTCAGCACGGTATGACCGTAAGCGACCGCCGCTAACGATGCGGTATCGATGAAGCTGAAAGGGTGAAACGGGTTGCGTTTAGTCGCGTTGCGTGCCACTCCCTGATTCAGGAACTGTTGATCAAACGAGGCATTGTGTGCGACTAAAATGGCACGCTGACAATGTTCGCGCTTCACCGCACCCCGCACCAGTCGGAACATTTCTTTTAGCGCCAGCGACTCATCGATCGCTCCGCGGTCCGGGTCATTGGGATCGATACCGGTCACCTTCAGTGCAGCGGGATCCAGTATCGCCCCGTCGTAAGGCACTACCGGTTGATGCCATCGTTCTCCGGTAACCAGTCGTTCCTCGCTGAAATACACCTGTACGGTCGCAATTTCCAGAATCGCATGGGTGTTCGAATCGAAACCGCCAGTTTCCAGATCGATGACCACAGGCAGAAAGCCGCGGAATCGTGCTGCCATTTCCATGTTCGAACCATAACAGAGTAAAGAGATCGGAAGTTAGGCCGATAACTGCAGAGACGAATTGGAACTTTAATTTTTGTGCGGCAATTTGCGGGCTTCCTTTTTTTAGGTGCCGCCGTGCTGGGTCATACGGCCGAATTCAGCGACGGTGTGGGCGCGACCTGGGTACTTGCAAAAGCGAGTGGTACCTGTGTATTGGAGCAAGCGGTGGACGATTACGGCGTGGTGCGCTTTTCGGGCGTCGTGGGGCAACCGTTGCGATTTGAGGTGCTTGGGTATCGGGACCTGTTTGCTCCAGGACCAGTAAAGGTGCTTCGGGTTGCACCCCCATGGCATGCAAGTTATCCGAGCACGGAAGTCATTACGCAGCTTCCGCATCGTTCGGGTGGTGCCCTGCGGGCAACGGACCCCATAGCAACCCGGGTGCTCATGAATCTTTACGAGGGATTTGATACCCACCTGGCACGTTCCGGCTGGTACGCTCCGAATACGGCTGTAGCGGTCGAGATCTCCAGCGTCAACTTTCGTCCGCTATACGAACAATTCATCGATTGTTTCCACGGTGCATCAGCGAGTGCCTGGGCAGATATGGAGCGCACGCGGGTGACTTTCGATACGGATATTTCGGCACTAGGCGGCAAAGCCGAGGTCGTACTGAAAAGAGTTGCTGCTTATGTACTTGCAGATTCCCAGGTTACTCAGATATTCGTGGACGGCCACGCAGACTCGAGCGGTACGAAGCAGAAAAACCAAAAACTGTCTGAACGGCGCGCCGAGTCCGTAGCCACTTTTATGCATTCCGAGGGGATTCGCCAGGAGTTGCTGGTCATTCGCTATCACGGCGCATCCTATCCAGTGGAAAACAATACCACACCCGCGGGGCGTGCCCGCAATCGCCGCACCACTGTGCGTCTGGTCCGCGACTGGGCAGCCGATCGATTCGGTGCTCTGTGAAGCGTGCGAATTAGTCGGACAGGACGCCAGAATCAGCGGTAAGATTGCGCCCTTTTTCGTTGGGTATGGGGCGTGCTAGTGGCAAGCAAGATCGTTTTGGCATATTCGGGTGGGCTGGATACTTCGGTGATTTGCCGTTGGCTGCAGGAAACCTATCAAGCCGAAGTAGTAACCTTCACGGCCGACATCGGCCAGGGCAAGGAGGTGGACGTGGCTCGGGCAAAGGCCGAGGCCATGGGCGTAAAAGAGATCTATATCGAGGACCTGCGCCGCGAGTTCGTACGAGATTACGTATTCCCCATGTTCCACGCCAATACGGTTTATGAAGGCGAGTATCTGCTCGGCACGAGCATCGCCCGGCCACTGATCGCTCGACGATTAGTGGAGATTGCCGACGAAACCGGTGCCGAGGCGATCTCCCACGGCGCCACCGGCAAGGGCAACGACCAGGTACGCTTCGAGCTTGGCGCTTATGCGTTGAGTCCTGACATCACCGTTATTGCACCCTGGCGTGAGTAGGATCTGAATTCGAGAAAAGCCTTGATGGAGTTCTGTGAAAAACATCAGATCCCCGTGGACTACACCCGTGGCGACAAGTCGCCTTATTCCATGGATGCGAACCTCCTGCACATCTCCTACGAGGGTGACCGCCTGGAAGATCCCTGGGTCGAGCCGGATGAGAGTATGTGGCGTTGGACCGTGGCACCGGAAGATGCTCCCGATCAAGGGACGGTGATCGAAGTAGATTTTGTCGAAGGTGACCCCGTTGCAATCGACGGCGAGCAGATGTTCCCGGAGACGTTGCTCCTGCGCCTCAACGAACTTGGTGGAGCAAACGGAATCGGTCGCAACGACATCGTAGAAAACCGTTTTGTCGGCATGAAAGCACGCGGTTGTTACGAGACCCCCGGTGGCACGATTCTGCTCAAGGCTCACCGGGCGATCGAATCCATCACAGTCGATCGGGAGGTGATGCATCTGAAAGATGAGCTCATGCCGCGATACGCCAAGTTAATTTACAATGGCTATTGGTGGTCGCCAGAACGCAAGGTGCTCCAGGTTTTGCTGGACGAGTCACAGAAACCCGTCAACGGGCGGGTTAGGCTGAAGCTCTATAAGGGCGCGGTATCGGTATTAGGTCGATCAGCGCCGGAGGACAGTCTTTATGATGCGGACGTCGTCACATTTGAAGACGACGGGGGCGCGTATCATCAAGCCGACGCGACAGGATTTATCCGGTTGAATGCACTCAGGCTACGCCTGGGAGCAAAAAAAGGCCGAAAGCTTGCGGAGTAACAATGGGCAACTACCAGGTGCTCTTCAACGGCGAAGTTTCCAAAGAAGCCAACGAAGATACAGTACGTTCGAACCTCTCTCGGGAGCTGGGGATCGACGACCAAAAAGCTAAACAGTTGTTTAGTGGTCGTACCGTGGTTATCAAAAGCCAACTTAAGCAAGAAGAAGCGTTGGATCTCCAGGACAAATTTGCGACCTTGGGCGCTGTTTGTCGGGTTAAAGACCTGACCCCGAAAAAGACCGAGTTCCAGGCCGAATACCAGATCGACAAACATGCCGGTGATCGAACGATGCGCGACATCACGGCCGCGCACCAGGAGTGCCCGCGCTGCGGTTATATGCAACTCGAGACCAGTCATTGCGCTCGCTGTGGGGTCGACATCGAGGCCACTAACCGACATAAGCGCAAGGAAGATCTCATCATTCAAAAGAAGATCCGCGAACATCGCGCGAAGCAGAACGCGGCGGATATGGAAATGGCGGTGGAAGATGCAGTCCCGGAGCCGCTGGTGCTGGAGCCTCAAGTAAAGAAATCGGGGGTTCTTTCCTGGTTCAAGAGGTAGTTGGTGTCGTGCATTATCGTTGACGTTACGTGGTGTTCACTGATTGGCGACGAAGAGCGCGTGTATATCGCGATTTTAGCGAGTCATTTATTCGATCTTTCCCCTGAATTCACATAAGTCTTCGATTACACAAGACCCACAACGGGGTTTGCGCGCAACACATACGTACCGTCCATGCAAGATGAGCCAGTGGTGCGCGTCGCGCTTGAACTCGTCTGGCACAACGCGCAGCAGTCTATCTTCCACTTCGCGAACCGTTTTTCCAGGGGCCACTTTGGTGCGGTTGGAGACGCGAAAGATGTGGGTATCTACTGCGATAGTGGGATGACCGAATGCGGTGTTGAGCACGACGTTTGCCGTTTTACGGCCGACGCCCGGTAGAGCTTCCAGCGCCGAGCGATCCTCGGGTACATCGCCGCCGTGTTCTTTCAGGAGCATGGTGCAGGTCCTGATGATGTTCTCTGCCTTGGTGTTAAACAACCCAATGGTCCGTATGTAGCCCTTGAGTCTCTTGACGCCGAGTGCCTTGATAGCCGCTGGTGTGTTGGCCTTGGCGAACAAGGGAGCGGTGGCTTTGTTCACGCTGACGTCTGTCGCTTGCGCGGAGAGAATCACGGAGAGGAGCAGCTCAAACGGTGTCTGGTAGTGGAGCTCGGTGGTGGGTTTGGGGTTGTTGGTTCTCAACCGATTAAAGATTTCGATGCGCTTGGTTTTGTTCAAGACGGTTCTCGGCTGGTGGGCACTGGTGCGCGCATCTTCAGAAGCGCGTTGCCGAACCCGAGCAGGAGTCCGGCGATGATGAATGCCCCGGGCGGCAACGTGGCGATGAGCAGGCCCTGTTCGTTGGGATTGATAGTCAGCTGCCAGCTCAAAGCTGTTGGACCAAACAATAGCTCCATGCCTGCAAACAAGGTGCCGTGTCCAATGAGTTCGCGGATGGCACCCAACGCCAGCAGTGCGATGGCAAATCCACATGCTGTTCCGGCGGCGTCCAGGAAAGCTTTGGGTAGTGGCTGCTTACTCGCATACGCCTCTATGCGACCGACAATCATGCAGTTGGTTACGATGATTTGGACGAACAGGGTTATGCGCAGATAAAGGTCGAATGCAAAAGCCTGTAGAAGCAAGACGGTGCAGGTAGTGAACGTTGCGATGATGAGAACAAAACATGGCAAGCGTGCGTAACTTGGAATCCACGAGCGAATGACCGCAATAGTGCAGTTGGAGCCGAGCAGCACGAACGCGCTCGCGAGACTCAAGCCGAGCGCGTTGACAACGTTGTTGCTCACCGCCAGTAACGGGCACAAGCCGAGGAGTTGTACCCAGGCTGGATTGCGAGCAAAAGCCGCGCTGGCGAAGGTCGACACTTCGCTCGAAACGGCGGGGTCGCTCGATATTGCAGGTTTGCTCATGGAAGGCACCTGGCGCTTGTCAGAGCGGGGTAGGCGGTCATCGCATTGAGTCCGCGCAATATCGCCCGGCTGGTAATCGTTGCACCGGTCACCGCTTGAACACGGCCGATTTCGTCGGCATCGAGCAGAGCGAGATGCTGCAGCCATGGGTGGTCCGGCTGATTGATGAAATCGGCAATGCCTGGAGTTTCCTGATGACGGGTCACCCGCAACCCTTGCACCACAAGATGACCTGCTTCATCGCGAGTCGTATTGAGTTGCAGTGCCGCCAGCAGATGAATAGGACCCCCGTAACCGCGTGTTTCGCCGCGAACCAGCGCGAGACCATTACACAGATGCCAGACGTTCTCCCGCCACTCGACGAGATCGGTTGACACGTCGATCGTAGTGAGTTCATTCACCTGTCGCCAGAAATGCGCGCTTTGATTACTTTCTATGCGCGCGGTCGTCACCTGATGCGTCAGTCCGAGGAGTAACGCGCAAACAAACGCAATGCCGAGCAATGAACCTAACCCTCTAACCACGAGCCGGTACCAGACGTTTATCGAGATAAGGTGTTGCGCTGTTCGCCAACAGAATAGCGAACGCAGCGCCGTCGGGGTAGTTGCCGAACACACGAATTGCGAACGTCAAGCAACCGACGAGACATCCGAAAAGTAATTGGCCACGGTGTGTAACTGGGTGGGTCACAGGGTCGGTTGCAACGAAGAACGCGACTACCATTGTGCTGCCCGTAAAAAGATGGAACATCGGCGAGCCGAGGCTGTCCGAGCTGCCGTTGTCGTATCCAATGAGTGCAAGTAAAGTGAGGCTTGCCAACATAGCCACGGGTACTCGCCACTGAGCTATGCGCAGTGCTACCATTAACGCGCCGGCGATAAGAAAGCAGAGGTTGATCCATTCCCAGCCGTACCCGCCGAAACTGCCGAAACCCTGATCGATGATCCAGATTTCGTCGACGGTTGCGCCCTGGCGATACTTGAAGCTCGTCAGCGCAGTGGCGGCAGTTGTGCCATCCAGTGGGATTGGCCAAAGCGCTAGCTCTTTGGGAAACGAAACCAGGACAACTGCATAACCTACCATGGCAGGATTGAAGAGGTTGTTCCCGAGCCCTCCATAGAGATGTTTTGCCAGCCCAATGGCCGCGACAACGCCGATGGCAATTATCCACAGCGGGGTGCCCGGAGGAAGCGCGCAACAGAGCAATACACAGGTGACCGGCGTGCTGCCATCTGTCAGTTCAGGAGTGAGGGCGCGCCTTTGCAACCGCAGACAGAGCGCCTCAACACAACTTCCAAATGCTAACGCGAACGCAAGGTTCAACCAGTATTGCATGCCGTAGAAATAGCTTAATGCAATGACACCTGGAAACAAGGCGGCCAACACCAACAGCATGATTCGTTGTGTGTTCAGGTTTGCCATTTGCGCTGGTTCGAGCGGTTTAATCGTTCGTCGCGTTTTGCGGCCTGTATGGCTGCCTGTTGGGCCAGGCGTGTCGAGCGTGCTGTGAAGCGTTCTTTCGCAAGCCTGGCGGCAAGTTCTGCCGCCTCCCTTCCGTGCAGTACAGTTCTTGCGATTTCAAAGTGACCGACAAGGTCGATCTCGCTGGGGCAAACCGGATTGCATAGACCACACTCGATGCAGCGGTCCATTCCCTTGCTGGCAGCAAGGTCCCACTCCTGTGCAGCGACATGCCAGAGAAGTTCTTGAGGCAATAGATCGACCGGGCATTTTTGCTCACAGCGCCCGCACCGAATGCAGGCGTTCGCGTCTTTTACCGCTTTTTGCAGTTCGTCTGCGAACACCCGTTGGGTCGTCGATGCGGACGTATCTGTCGAGACAAGGCTTATACAATCCACAGGGCGCGGAGCAATGCAGAGCTGCCACCCGGTGCAGGCATCCTCGAGCACCGTATCCATCAATTGGTGGGCACCAATGATCGCATCTACTGGGCAAGCTTCAATGCACAGGTAACAGCCGATACAGCGCGACTCATCGATGACGGCTTTTTGCTGTGTCGCAGTTGTTGCTGGTGGCAGGTCACGACCTTCCGCCGAGGAAGCCAGCAGATTTCCAAGCGCGCGATGGGTTTCGATACCTCCCGGTGGACATAGGTTGACCGCCTCCCCGGCTGCCATGGCCTCGGCATAGGGACGGCATCCCGGATAGCCGCACTGGGCGCACTGAGTTTGTGGTAGTAGTGCATCTAGAGCGTCCACCAGCGTATCCACGTCTGGGGGAAAACGACGATTCGCCCAAAGTAGCGCAGTGCCCGCCGTGAGCGTCAACCCGAGCATCAGCACAATGGTCGCAATTAAAGTGTCCATTAATCCGCAAAACCAGAAAAACCCATGAACGCGAGCGACATGATGCCAGCGCTCACCAACGTAATTGGCGCTCCACGAAACGACGCAGGTACACCAGCACCATCTAAGCGTTCGCGCATTGCCGCGAACAATACCAACACCAGCGTAAACCCGAGTGCTGCCCCGATGCTGAACACCACCGTTTCAAGGAACGAAAGCGATTGGGCAAGCGACGTCAAGGCCACCCCGAGTACGGCGCAGTTGGTGGTGATGAGTGGCAGGTAGATGCCGAGGGCCGTATGCAGAAGCGGGCTGACGCTGCGTAAAAAAAGCTCGGTGAGTTGCACGGCGGAGGCAATGATCACGATGAAAACGATGATGTTGAGGTAGGTCAGGCCGAGAGGTACAAGCAAGCCATGGTAGGCAAGGTGGCTCAAACTTGCGGAGAGTGTGAGTACGAACGCGGTAGCGAAACCCATAGCCAGCGCAGTTTCGTAGTCGCGCGTTACGCCCATGAAGGGACACAGGCCCAGGAACTGAGCGAGCACGAAATTATTCACCAACAACGACCCGATCAGAATGAGGGCGAGATCGGTCACTGCGGGTGTCGGGTTCCGTCGATGTTCACGCGATGGCCGGACTAATGAACGATCATGCCCGGCTTGGCACCGTCGTCGGGGCTGATGAGAAAAATGTCGTCACCCCCCGGACCGGCCGCCAGAACCATGCCCTCCGAGACACCGAAGCGCATCTTGCGAGGCGCGAGGTTAGCAACGACTACCGTCAGCCGCCCGACCAGTGCGGCCGGATCGTAAGCGGCCTTGATGCCGGAAAAAACATAACGCTCGTGGTCGCCTACATCGAGCGTGAGCTTGATGAGTTTGTCTGCGTCAGCAACGGCTTCGGCAGCAATTATCTTCGCAACCTTGAGCTCAACCCTGGTGAACTCTTCGATACCGATAGTGGGCATGGTTTCGCCATCGGTCTCGCTCGCCGGGTTCTGCGGCGAGGGGTTAGGTGCGGGAGTGACTCTGTCTACTCCACCTTCTGCCACCACCTCTTCCGCCTCTTTTGAGGCTTCCACCACCAGTTCGAGAGCCTTCCGGTCCATCCGGGTAAACAAGGGTTCGAACGAATTGACGGTATGATTCGTCAGTGGCGTTGCAAGGTCTGCCCAGGTTAAGGGCGCTACATTGAGAAACGCTTCCGCTTTCATGGCCATCTGTGGAAGGACAGGCTTCAGATAGATCACGAGCAGCCGGAAGATGTTGATCCCCTGGCTGCAAACCGCTTGCACGTCATCTCGCTTGTCAGGATCTTTGATCTTCGTCCAGGGTTCCTGCTGGGCAATATACTGGTTGGTTCTATCGGCAAGGGCCGTGATTTCGCGCATGGCTTTGCTGGTGTCGCCCGACTCGTAGAAAGCGGCGATGGTATCCTTGACTGTCGTGCCAGAATTCCAGAGCGCTTCATCATGTAATGTATCGGCCAAGCGCCCGTCGAATTGTTTGCTGAGAAATCCAGCACAGCGGCTGGCGATATTCACTACCTTGCCGACGAGATCCGAGTTCACCCGTTGCACGAAATCAATCATGTTGATGTCGATGTCATCTATCGTGCCGTTGCTCTTAGCGGCGAAATAGTAACGTAGATACTCAGGCTCAAGATGTTCGAGGTAGGTGCTGGCGTTGATGAACGTACCCCGTGATTTCGACATCTTCGTACCGTCTACGGTAACAAACCCGTGGACGTGGATCTTCGTCGGTTTGCGGAAACCCGCACAGTCGAGCATTGCCGGCCAAAGGAGTGCGTGAAAGTTGATGATGTCTTTGCCGATGAAGTGGTGCAATTCGGTGCTGTTTTTTGCGTCCCAGAATTCATCAAAGGTGAGCTCGTTGCGCGCGTCGACATAGTGTTTGAAGCTCGCCATGTAGCCAATGGGTGCGTCCACCCAGACGTAGAAGTACTTGTCAGTTGTGCCGGGGATCAAGAAGCCAAAATACGGTGCGTCTCGGGATATGTCCCAGGGTCGCAAGCCTGCCTCGAGCCATTCATCGAGTTTGTTTGCGACTTCCGGCTGCACCGCACCGCTTCTCAGCCAGGTAGCCAGCATGTTTGCGTACTGGGGTAGATCAAAGAAGTAGTGCTCCGAGATGCGCAGAATTGGTGTGGCACCCGAGATCACGGAGCGCGGGTCTTTCAGGTCCATGGCATCGTAGGTGGCGCTACACTCCTCGCAGTTGTCACCGTATTGGTCTTCGCTGCCACATTTCGGGCAAGTACCTTTTACGAACCGGTCCGCAAGAAAAATGTTTCGTTCGGGGTCGTAGAGTTGCTCCACTTCCCGGGTGAAGATGAGCCCCCGGTCTTGCAGGCGGTTGTAGATCAACTCACAGTAGTATTTGTTCTCAATGGCGTGAGTGGAGTGGTAGTTGTCATGTTCTACGAGAAAGCCGCGAAAATCTTTGGCATGCTCCAGGCCAACTCGCTCGATGAGCGCCTCTGGCGTGATCCCTTCCTCTTCGGCTTTCAACATGGTTGCCGTCCCATGTGTATCGTCGGCGCACACGTAGATGGTTGGGTTGCCACGCAAGCGCTGGAAGCGCACCCAGATATCCGTCTGGATATGTTCTAACAGATGCCCTAAGTGGATTGAGCCGTTGGCGTTAGGGAGGGCGCTTGTGACCAGGATACGACGGGACATGGCGGCATCAATGTGGTGGTTCGAAAAGAGCGCGACTATAACCGTAAGCCTCCTATAATGCGCGCTCTTCGAGGTCGGGATTTATAGTGAAGGTCGAACAATTTCGCGATCCGTATTTGGGAATTCCCTGGGGCGAGCTCGGTGCGCGGGTGTTGACCACGGGTAACCAGGTGCGGGTAACGCTCGGTTACCCGGCACGTGGCAGGGTCAAGGCGCTCGCCACTGAACTTGCAGCCTTTCTGGGTGTTGCACAAATTGATCTCGACGTTCAGTTCATGGCGCCTGCAGGACGCGGTTTCGGCAACGTAAAACACGTCGTTGCAGTCGCCTCCGGGAAAGGCGGCGTGGGTAAATCCACTACTGCCGTCAATCTTGCACTCGCGCTCGACGTCGAAGGCGCGAAGGTAGGCATACTGGATGCGGACATTTACGGTCCAAGCCAGGGCATGATGCTGGGTGTTGCGCAAGGTCGTCGTCCCGAATTGAAAGACGAGAAGTTTTTCGTCCCGATTAAGGCTCACGGCATCCAGTCCATATCCATGAGTTATCTTGTAACGGAGAGCACGCCCATGGTCTGGCGTGGGCCAATGGTTTCGGGTGCTTTGCAACAGTTGCTCAGCCAGACGCTATGGGATGAACTCGACTATCTCATCGTGGATATGCCACCCGGCACCGGGGACATCCAGTTGACATTGTCGCAGAAGGTCCCGGTATCAGGCGTGGTAATCGTAACTACTCCCCAGGATATTGCGCTCCTCGATGCGCGTAAGGGAGTGGAGATGTTTCGTAAGGTGGACATCCCGGTGCTCGGGGTTGTCGAGAACATGAGCGTGTACCACTGCCCAAGCTGCGGCCACAAAAGCCATCTTTTCGGCAGCGGTGGCGGGAAGAAGGTGGCCGAAGAATTTGACGTTGTACTGCTTGGCGAGTTGCCGCTTGCGATCGAAATCCGTGAGCAGGCCGACGGTGGCACACCAAGCGTTGCGGCAGATCCCGAAGGAGAGGTAGCTGCGACGTACCGCGACATAGCCCGGCATCTTGCCGCACGCCTGTGGGCACTCGAAGCGGACGCACCACAGATCACCATGGACGATAATTAGCGGTCTCAAAATGAGACCGCTAATTAGTGCCTGTCCAGAATGCGGAGCATTCTGAGACCGCACTAGTGGAGGGCAGGGATGCCCGACCATTGTCCGAAGGAAAATGCGAGGTTTTCGTAGAAAACCGACGGAGGAAAATTCGCAGGAGCGAATTTCCGGACAGGAACTAATTAGTAAGGAACGGTAGCAAGACAAAATGACGATTAAGTCCGATCGCTGGATACGAGAGATGGCGGCCCAGGGCATGATTGAACCCTTTGAGCCCGAACAGGTGCGTTTTAACGGCGCAAACAAAGTCATCTCTTATGGCACGTCGAGTTATGGATATGACGTTCGCTGCGCGGCTGACTTCAAGGTGTTCACCAATATTTATTCAGCAACGGTGGACCCGAAAAATTTTGATGAGCGCAGTTTCGTGGATGTGGCGGGGGACGTCTGTATCATTCCACCGAATTCGTTTGTGCTCGCAAGCACCATTGAGTACTTCCGTATCCCGGCGGATGTGTTGACGTTGTGTCTGGGTAAATCCACCTATGCCCGCTGTGGGATCATCGTCAATGTCACGCCGCTTGAACCTGAATGGGAAGGGCATGTGACCCTGGAATTCTCAAATACAACAAACCTGCCCGCAAAAATATACGCCAACGAGGGTGTCGCGCAGATGTTGTTTTTCCAATCCGACGAGCGCTGCGAGGTGACTTACAAAGATCGCGGTGGAAAATATCAGGGTCAAAGAGGCGTGACGCTACCGAAAGCATAAGAAGGTATGTCGCGGGCACCCGCGTTGGGGGGAAGACTCCAAGTGCGCCTACACTCAACCCCGGAGGGGCTGAGCGTAAGCGCGAATGAGAGAATCCCGGCCTCTATGCGGTTGCCAGCTATAGCTACGTTCATCAGGCTGCGATACTTGTGCAGTTGCAAAATCGATGCAGTTGCGAAATTGATGCAATTGCGAAATTTATGCGGATTAGCTGGCACCAATCAACAGTTGCCCTGCTTGGGCAACCGCGTCCGGGGTCACGATCTCACCGATGACTGTGGCCTTCTCGCCGTTTGCCTCGAGGGACTCGAGCGTTGGATCAACGGCCTCGGCGTCCACGCATAGCACGAAGCCGATGCCGCAGTTGAACGTACGCAGCATCTCGATTTGTTCGACGTTACCCGCCTGCTGAAGCCAGTTGAATACGGTCGGCCAGGTCCAGCGATCGAGGTCGATGAGTGCCGCGATATTATCGTCCGTGAACATGCGCGGCAGATTTTCGATCACCCCGCCACCCGTGATATGTGCCATACCCAATACAGTCACCTGTTCGGCCAGGGCAAGGACAGATCTTGCGTAGATGCGCGTTGGCGCCATGAGTTCGTCGAGAAGCGCCGATTTGAGCTCAACGCCTTTGTCATCGATTATGCGACGAATGAGCGAGTAGCCGTTGGAATGGGGTCCGCTGCTTGCCAGGCCAATGAGTCGGTTGCCGACGGCGATGTCCTGGCCGTGCACGATGTTTTGTCGTTCTACGACCCCAATACAGAAACCCGCAAGGTCGTAGTCGCCTGATCCATAAAAGCCGGGCATCTCGGCGGTTTCTCCACCCACCAGCGCACATCCCGCGAGTTGGCAGCCCTGGGCGATACCGTTGATCACCCGTTCTGCGACATCAACATCGAGCTTGCCCGTTGCGTAATAATCGAGGAAGAGAAATGGTTCGGCACCCGTGACCAGCACGTCGTTGGCGCACATCGCCACGAGATCCTGACCGACGCTATCGTGACGGTTATGCTCGATAGCCAGCCTGAGCTTCGTTCCTACCCCGTCGGTGCCCGTCACGAGCACAGGGTGCTCATAGCGTGATGGCAGTTCTGCCAGCGCCGCAAACCCTCCCAATCCGGACAGCATCTCTGGGCGGTGTGTCGCCGTGCACGCAGGTCTGATGCGTCGTATGAGCTCATTCCCCGCATTGATATCGACGCCAGCGTCGCGGTAGGTGAGACCCTTACTCAATGATGTTCCCTCGACTTGCTTGCCGCAACCGTGGTGGTCCGACCGAGGGCGCGGAGTTTACCAGACCGGCCGCAGACGTCGCAGTGGAGCAGGAGTCATATGTTGCACTTTATTCAGGACAATTTTATTGGTTACACTTGCCACGAATCTCGACTTGGGGTGGTGGGAAGTGTGGCGAAGCTGAGAAGTTTCTGCTGGCTGTTATTGTGTTTGTCGTGGACAAATGTCTGCGGGGCTGCGGTGGTGCCGTGGTTGTACGACGTTGAGGTTCCCGTCGAGAATCAAAGTTCCAGTGCGAGGCATGAGGCATCGAAGGTAGCACTGTTGCAGGTGTTGACGCGGCTCACGGGTCTCGTTCACGTGCCACGTTACCCGCAGATCGTACGCGCGCTTAGCGCTCCCGACCTCTACTACAGTCAATTTCGTTTTGTTGCGGGGCCCGCGTCTGTAACCAACAATGGGGTCGGGACGCCCTTCAGCTTGCGCATTCAATTCGAACCTCGCTCCGTGCTCCGGTTGATCAGGGATTCGGCGTTACCCATCTGGGGTTCCAATCGGCCCCTGGTGGTAGCCTGGGTGGTGGTGGAGCAAGGTATTGAGCGCGAGATCATCGCGACAGGCTCTACCCATCCACTGGCGCTTGCGCTCCAACAACGCGCAGAAGAGCGCGGCCTACCAATCTTGTACCCATTGCTGGATCTCGAGGATCAGATCAAGGTTGATCCAGCAGTCGTATGGGGTCGCATGTCCCAGGTTCTGCTGCCGGCTTCTGAGCGTTACGGTGCGGATATCGTGTTGGTTGGTCGAATTCAGGCGTTGGGGGAGGGGAGTTGGGCGACTAGCTGGGAGTTCTGGTGGGACGGTCTGATTATTCCCCTCGAGCGCAGGGATGTTGCAGCCACGCTCTCCGCAGCAGCGGTGGTGGATCTAATCGTCGATGAACTCACCCAGCGTTATGCGGTGCTGGGCCGCGAACCTCGCCAGATCCTGCTGGGTGTGAGCGGCGTTGCGAGCCCCGCGGACTACGGTAACCTGCTCAATTACCTCGAGGCGCTCGAGTTCGTGGACGGAGTAAACGTTGCACAGATTAACGCTGACCACTTGGGTTTGATCGTCACTACCCGCGCTGAGCCTGAGCAACTGCAGTGGCTTCTGGAAGTCGAACGGCGTCTGTTGCAACCCACAGACCCGGGTTTCAGCAGTGCAGACATCGAAATGGTTTGGGGAGGCTGACGGTGACGCTCTCTCAGATCCCGAACATCATCACGGTGATCCGCATCCTGCTGGTCGTCCCGACAGGGTGGCTATTGTGGGAGATGCGATACGTGGATGCGCTGATACTCATGAGCATTGCTGGTGGGTCGGATGCGTTGGACGGTTGGCTGGCGCGGCGTTTTCGATGGACCAGCAAATTTGGCGCTGCGATGGATCCCATTGCCGACAAGCTTCTGGTTGCTGTTTTATTCGTCGTTTTTACAATTCAAGGCCACATACCGCTGTGGGTTGCAATCATCGTCCTGACTCGGGATTTTGTCATCATGGTGGGTGCGGGCATCTACCGGTTGTTATTCGAACGGATCTCGTTTGAGCCGACATTCGTGAGCAAAGCCAATACCGCCATGCAGATCATCATGCTGTTGATGCTGTTGCTGAGCTTTTGCGGGTTCGGGTGGCTAAGCGATCTGTCCGGGCGCCTGGTCGATCCGTTCCTGTTCTATGTTCTGGCGGTTCTCGGGGTGAGTTCCGGTATTGATTACGTTATCACCTGGGGCCAGCGAGCTTGGAAGACCGGCAGGCTGGATCGAGGTGCACGCAATTGATTGATCGCGATGCCTGGGAGCGGTAAACAGCTCACTTTGCCGTTTCCTCTCAATGAGCGGTGCGTTTTTGCGAACTTCGTCATGGGGCCGAATGCGGAGCTGGTGGATCATCTGCAAGGCGCGTGCGTTGGTCGATTCTCCTCAACCTGGTTGTGGGGTGATGTCGGCAAGAGTCACCTGTTACAGGCAACTTGCCAGAATCAAGCCCAGATCGGTTTTGCGGTTGCCTATCTGCCACTCGCAGACACCGATGGCCAGATCGAATTGTTGCGTGGCTTGAGTAGTCACAACCTCGTTGCTGTGGATGATTTGGATGTCTGGCTTGGTGATAGACGGCT